>Ga0209319_1001090_pt1 | contig 24733 bp, 19 predicted proteins | sample RifGroE2_FD_184000 | JGI IMG/M metagenome (GOLD analysis project Ga0209319, IMG submission 184000) | Groundwater microbial communities from Rifle, Colorado - Groundwater E2 (SPAdes) (version 2) | ecosystem: Environmental > Aquatic > Deep subsurface > Groundwater | place: Rifle, Colorado, United...
AAAAGCCACAAAATAACACAAGATATTCTTAAAAAATGTAAATTTCCTGTAGTAGCAACAAGTGCAAATATATCGGGATACGAAAACTGTTATAATATCGAACAAATATCAAAACAACTGGGGATAAATGTAGATTTATACATAGATGATGGTCCTCTTGTAAATAACCTCCCATCTACAGTTGTAGAAATAGAAAATAATGAAGCGAAGATACTTAGAGAGGGGAAAATAAAGGAAGAGGACATAATAAAAGTAGTAAAGACTCCCCTTGGAACATAGTGACAAGGGGAGTAGGGCACTACAATCAACTTATCTATAAATATCTAGCTTAAGTTTTAAATTTGTACTTTACTATTTGAACTTTAATTTTGGAGGTGGGATCGTGGAAGATAACACTGTAAATAAAGGTAATGATCATAAAAATACTGGCGAAGATGTTTTAGGTAAGTATGTAAATTTACTTAATGATACGTTAGATACAAGGGATAGGCAAAGAAAAAGTGAGTTAATAAATAAAACTAAAAATTATCTATTATCACATTCACATATAATTCAAAAATATATAGATAATATGGACGTCAGAGATAAGATTAAGATAGTAACAAGGTTAAAACAATTTAAAGAAGAAGAGATAACGAATAAAGAAAAAAATGAAAAAAATTATACAAAGACAGTATTTATGTTAGCTTTGATATCTATGTGTGTTGCAGCTGTAGTAGGGTTAACTAATAGAAATGAAACGATAATAATATTTTCGTTTATAGGAATAACTATAGTCACTGTATTAATGATATCAGTGGTTGACTATATTTATGATCTAGAAGGTATAAAAAGAGAGACTAACAATATAAATAATTGGTTAACGGAGCTGAAAGAAGAAGATGATATAACAAAGGAAAATAATATAATAAAACAACAATATCAAGAAATAGAGTATGAATTAGATACTATAAAAAGGGAAAATAAAGAATTTAAACAAAAAAATAAAAAACTAGAAGATGAGTTAGCAGAGGTAAAATTAACATTAAGTAACTATATTAAATAAAATGTTTCACGTGAAACAAAAGAGAATATTTTTCAAAAAAAAATATTCTCTTTTGTTTGCTATTAGTCCTAATTTATGGTATAATAGATAGATACAAGTAATAAAACGAAAGGTAGTGAATAATAAATGGCAGATGAAAAATATGATGCAAGTCAGATTCAAATATTAGAAGGACTTGAGGCAGTTAGAAAAAGACCAGGTATGTATATAGGAAGTACCTCTAGTAGAGGTCTACATCATTTAGTATTTGAAATAGTAGATAATGCAGTTGATGAAGCATTAGCAGGAAGATGCAGCTCTATAGAAATAACTATACATGAAGATAATAGTATATCAGTCCTAGATGATGGAAATGGTATACCTACAGGTATTCACCCTACAGCTGGTATACCAGCTGTAGAGGTTGTTTTTACAATACTACACGCAGGTGGTAAGTTTGGAGGATCAGGGTATAAGGTAGCAGGAGGACTACACGGGGTAGGTGCCTCTGTAGTAAATGCCTTATCGGAATATTTAGAGGTTACTGTATATCAAAATGGCAGTGTATATAAGCAAAGATACGAAAGAGGAGATGTTATGACTCCTCTTGAAGTGATAGGAAAAACTAACAACACAGGTACACTTGTACATTTTAAGCCTGATGGGCAGATTTTTGAAGAAACAGTTTATGATTTTGATGTTTTAGCTAAAAGAATACAAGAAATGGCTTTTCTTACAAAAGGATTAAAAATTAAGATTACAGACAAAAGAGATGGAAAAGAAGAAATTTTTCACTATGAAGGTGGAATAAAAGAATTTGTTGAATTTTTAAATACAGAAAAAAAGCTATTACATGATAAAATTTTCTATGTTGATAATGAAAAAAACAATACTAGTGTAGAGGTAGCTTTTCAATATAATGATGGATATTCAGAGTTAATAGGTAGTTTTGTGAATAATATAAACACACCAGAGGGTGGAACTCATTTAGCTGGTTTTAAATCTGCTATAACTAAGGTTATAAATGATTATGCAAGAGCAAATAATATACTTAAGGAAAAGGATGTAAATTTTTCAGGAGATGACACAAGAGAAGGACTTACAGCTATAATAAGTATAAAAATACAAGATCCACAGTTTGAAGGACAAACAAAACAAAAGCTTGGGAATAAAGATGTCAGGTTTGCTGTTGATTCGGTAGTTACTGAACATTTGACATACTTTTTTGAAGAAAATCCAGCCATAGCAAAAATAATAATAGAAAAAGCTATACTTGCAGCTCGTGCAAGAGATGCAGCAAAAAAAGCAAGAGAGCTTACAAGAAGAAAGTCAGTGCTTGAAAGCACAACATTACCAGGTAAGCTCTCGGATTGCTCGGAAAAAGATCCATCAAAATGTGAAATATACTTAGTCGAAGGAGATTCGGCGGGTGGTTCAGCAAAACAAGCAAGAACAAGACTTACGCAGGCGATACTTCCGCTCAAAGGTAAGATTCTAAATGTAGAGAAAGCAGGGAGAATAGATAAAATATTAGCTAACGAGGAAATAAAAGCTATGATAACGGCTTTTGGAACAGGTGTAGGAGAAGATTTTGATGTAAGTAAGCTTAGATATCATAAAATAATAATAATGACAGACGCCGACGTAGATGGAGAACATATAAGAACGTTAATGCTTACATTTTTATACAGATACTTTAGAGGATTAATAGAAGGTGGATATATATATATAGCCCAACCACCACTTTACAAAGCAAGGAAAGCAAAAAAAGATTATTATGTATATAGCGATAAGGAGCTAGAAAAGGTTTTAAATGAAATAGGAAGAGAAAATGTAGATATACAAAGATTTAAAGGTTTGGGAGAAATGGATGCAGAACAGCTCTGGGATACAACGATGGATCCAGAGAAAAGAACACTTAAAAAAGCTCAAATAGAAGATCTAGTAACGACAGACGAAATATTTTCAACGCTTATGGGAGAAAGAGTTGACCTAAGAAAAAAATTTATAGAAGAGCACGCAAAATATGCGAGCAACATAGATGTATGATCTGGAGGTCGGATGGCGGAAGTCAGAGGTCGGAGAGGTGAATGTTTCACGTGAAACATTTATTAGTAAAGTAAGGAACAAATGAATGGAGGTTTTTTGATGTCTGATGAAATAAATATAGAAGATAACGAGATAGATAAGATTATAGATATTGAAGTAGAAGATGAAATGAGAAAATCGTATATTAATTATGCGATGAGTGTTATAGTTTCTAGGGCTTTACCGGATGTAAGGGATGGACTTAAGCCTGTACATAGAAGGATTTTATATTCTATGCAGCAGTTAGGTTTGTTTCATAATAAACCATATAGAAAATGTGCGACTACTGTCGGAGAAGTTATGGGTAAATATCACCCTCATGGGGATAGCTCAATATATAATGCACTTGTTAATTTGGCACAAGATTTTACTACACGGTATATGCTTATAGATGGTCATGGGAACTTTGGTTCTATAGATGGAGATAGTCCAGCTGCCATGAGATATACAGAAAGTAGATTAAGTAAAATCGCAGACGAATTAGTTAAAGACTTAAATAAAGAAACAGTTGACTTTAAACCTAACTTTGATGATAGAGAAAAAGAACCGACTGTTTTACCGTCTAGGATTCCAAATTTACTTGTAAATGGTACTTTAGGTATAGCAGTTGGTATGGCAACTAAAATACCACCACATAATTTAGGAGAAGTTATAGATGCTATTATTAAGCTTATAGATAATAAAGTAGAAGAGGATAGAGAAACTGATATAGAGGAACTAATAGATATAATAAAAGGACCTGACTTCCCGGTAGGAGCTACTGTATTAGGAACAAAAGGGATAAAGGATGCATATAGAACAGGACGTGGCTCTATAGTTATGCGTTCAGTTTGCGAAATAGAAGAAATGAAAAGTGGGAGACAAAGAATAATAGTATCAGAAATACCATATCAAGTAAACAAAGCAAATTTAATAGAAAAAATAGCTGATCTTGTCAAAGATAAAAAAATAGAGGGAATATCAGATCTTAGGGATGAGTCAGATAGAGAACATAAAATACGTATAGTGATAGAGCTTAAAAGAGATACCAATGCGAATGTGCTTTTAAATAATCTATATAAACATACACAACTACAAGAATCTTTCGGAGTAATAATGCTTGCACTTGTGGATAATGAGCCTAAGGTTCTAAATTTGAAGCAAATGCTAACGCACTACTTAAATCATCAAAAAGAGGTAGAAACTAGAAGAATAAAATTTGATTTAAAGAAAGCAGAAGAAAAAGCACATATATTGGAAGGATATAGAATAGCACTTGATAATATAGATGAGGTCATAAAGATAATCAGAAGTGCTTACGATGATGCAGAACAAAAGCTTATGGAGAGATTTGGATTTTCTGAGATACAGGCGAAAACTATCGTTGATATGAGACTTAGAAGACTACAAGGACTTGAAAGAGAAAAGATAGACGCTGAGTATGATGAATTACAAAAATTTATAAATGAATTAAAAGAAATCCTAGCAGACGAGAAAAAGCTATATGAGGTTATAAGAAATGATTTATTAAGAATAAAGGAGCAATACGCAGATAAAAGAAGAACAAAGATAGAGATAGACTACTCTGAAATAAATGTAGAAGATATGATAAAAAGAGAAAATGGTGTTATAACGATGACACATCTAGGGTACATAAAAAGAATGCCTGTCTCTACCTACAAAGCACAGCATAGAGGTGGCAGGGGTATAAAGGGAATGAATACTAGAGAAGAGGATTTTATAGAAAATATATTCATAGCAAATAGTCATAGCTACATAATGTTTTTTACAAATAAAGGAAGCGTATACAGACTAAAATCATATGAAATACCAGAATCAGCCAGAACAGCAAGAGGTACTAACATAGTGAATTTACTTCAATTAGATCCGGAAGAAAAGATAAGTGCTGTTATACCAGTAGCTAGCTACGAAGCGGGCATGTATTTAACAATGGGTACAAAAAAGGGACTTGTAAAAAAGACTAGTATAATGGAATACCAAAATATAAGAAAAGGCGGACTTATAGCTGTTAGGTTACAAGAAGGAGATGAGCTTATAAGAGTATCTCTCACTGATGGCACAAAGGAAATTTTTATGGCTACAAAAAAAGGTATGGGTATAAGATTTAAGGAAAGTGATGTTAGGGAAATAGGTAGAAATACCAGAGGAGTAAGAGGAATAAAACTTAATAAAGATGATGAAGTAATAGATATGGCTATATTAGAAGATGATAAAGCAATTCTTATGGTAACAGAAAATGGACTAGGAAAAAGATGTGATATAAAAAATTTCCACATACAAAATAGAGGTGGGAAAGGAATAAAGACTCATAAGATAACTACTAGAACAGGTGTAATTGTAAATGCAAGAATTCTTTCTGATGAAGATGATATTATGATTATAACTTCTGAAGGTATTATTATAAGACTACGTGCAAAAAATATATCAAACCTAGGAAGAGCAACACAAGGCGTAAAGCTTATAAATCTTGCTGATAATGTTAAAGTAGTATCAGTAGCAAGAGTAAAGAGCGAAGATATTGAAATTGACGAGGAGCTAGAGAATGTAGAGGATATAGAGGATAAAAGTGTAGATAATTAATAAAAGTCTTCTCAGGATGACATGCTGTTACAGTTCAGACCTAGAGTTGTCATTGCGAGCCTGTTTTTTGGCGTGGCAATCTCGTTTTATTATCTTTTATAATGTTGTTTTATCTAAGTTAAAAGCGAGATTGCTTCGTTCCTCGCAACGACAAGGTAGGTATTTGTAGTTATTTCTAAGGTGGTGAGTTACATGTATTCTTTTCAAAATGTAATAGGTCATAATAGAGTAATAAAAAATCTCCAAAACTCTATTGCAACTAATAAAATATCACATGCTTATATAATAAATAGTGATGATTTGATAAGTATAGAAAATATAACTCAATCATTTGCTAAAGCCTTGATGTGTGAAAAAAGAGCTATAGATTCGTGTGAAAATTGTGTATCTTGCAAATCTTTTGAACATAAAAATAATCCAGATGTTATTTATATAGATAGTGAGGATAAAAAAAGTATAGGGATAGATCAAATAAGAGAAAAACTAGTATACGACATAAACATAAAGCCATATAAAAATAAGTATAAAATATATATAATAAAAGATGCAGATACTATGACTGAAGCGGGTCAAAATGCTATACTTAAAACAATAGAAGAGCCACATGACTACGCAATTTTAATTTTATTATCTACAGACTATAAAAAATTTTTGCCTACTATTTTATCAAGATGTATATTAATAGATTTAAAACCAATAGATATAAATATAATGAACAAATACATTGAGGATAACTATAATAAAAAAATAGAAAATGTGGATATTTATTCGACTTATTCAGAAGGAAATCTATCAAAACTTGAAGAAATAATTAATTCAAAAGAATTTATAGAGTTTAGAAATGAATTAATAGAAGTAACTAGAATGTTTTTAACGCTTGATATAGATAATATAATAAAAATAAGAAAATTTTTTGAGGAAAACGAAAAAAGATACGAGGAAATATTAAATATTATATATATATGGTATAGGGATATAAATATAATAAAAAGTGAAGGGGCAAAACAGTATTTGATAAATAAGGAAAAAATAGGAGAACTAAATTATCAATCTACAGAGCTATCATATAAATTTTTAAATAGAATAATAGATAATATACAATTTTTAAGAGAAAATATAAATAGAAATATTAACTTAAGATTGGCAACGCATGCTATGCTACTGAATGTGCGGGAATGACCCTCTCCCACCTCGTGAGAGGGGAAAGAGGAGAGGGTGAAAGGAGTAAAACGATGAGAGGAAGTGGTGAGTTATGTACAAAAAGCTAATACCAATAGGAATAGATAGCTTTAAAGAAATAATAGATAAAAAGTACTACTTTGTAGATAAATCAGATCTACTACAAGATATACTAACAAGAAAAGTAATGCTAATAACTCGTCCAAGAAGATTTGGAAAGACACTGAATTTAGATATGATACGATATTTTTTTGATAATGGAGTAAGTACGTGTGACGATTTCGAAAATCGGCAAGTAGGGAAAGTGGGATTAGATAATAGTTATCTATTTAATGGGTTAAAAATAGAAAAGAATACAGAAATATTGAAGCATCAAGGAAAATATCCAGTAATACAAATATCACTAAAAGAAATAAAAGAAAGTAGCTGGGAAAAATGTTATGAGGGATTAAAAAAAGTAATAAGTAAAATCTACATAGAAAATGAGTATTTAGTAGAAAATATGCACGAAATGGAAAAAAAAATATTCAAAAAGATAATAGAAGAAACTGCAAGTGAAATAGAATACGAGCAAGCATTAAAAAATATAATGGAATATTTTTATAGATATTTTAAACAAAAAGCAATATTACTAATAGATGAGTATGATCAGCCAATAATATCAGGTTATGTAAATGGCTATTATGATAAAGTAGTAGAATTTACAAGAAATATGTTGACATCGGCTCTAAAAACAAATGAAAAACTAGAAAGAGGTATACTTACAGGAGTAAGTCGAGTAGCAAAAGAAAGTATATTCAGCGGACTAAATAATCTTAAAGTAGATAGTATGTTAATACCTACTAATGCCGACAAATTTGGATTTAGTGATAAAGAAGTATTAGAAATGTTAAAGTATTATGGAAAAGAAGATAGCTACGAAGCAGTGAAAGAATGGTATAATGGATACAATTTAAATAGAAAACAAATATACAACCCTTGGAGTGTACTAAATTATATAGAAGATGAAGAAAGTAGATTGATAAGCTACTGGGTAAACACGGGAAGTGATGACCTAATAAAAATATTGTTAAAAAGTAACCTACAAAAAGTAATAAATAACCTAAATAAAATAATAAAAGGGGAAGAAGCAATAAAAAAAGTAAACGAAGCTGTAAGTTTTAATAATCTAAACATAGATGAAGACAGTATATGGAGTCTAATGATACAGAGTGGGTATTTAAAGGTAGCTAACCCAGAAGAAATAGGAAGAGATCTAAACGGCAATGGTATAATAAAAGTAAAATTAGAAATACCAAATAAAGAAATAAAAGGCTCATACGATAGTATGATAGAGACATGGATAGCAGAAACAATAGGAAAAGAAGAAATAGATGAAATGTTGGGGGAATTAACAGAAGGAAAAATAGAAGATTTTATAGAAATGTTTAAACAAATAATATTAGAAAATATGAGTATGTATGATACAGCAGGAGTAGAAGCAGAAAAATACTACCATGTATTTTGTTTAGGACTATTTATAAAGCTAAAAAGCAACTACTACGTAAAAAGTGAACTAGAGACAGGCAGAGGGCGAAGTGATGTAATACTAATACCAAAAGACAAAAACAAAAGAGGAATAGTATTAGAATTCAAAAAAGCAAAATACAAAAAAACAATAGAAGAAGCAGCAAAAGAAGCGATAAATCAAATAGAAGATAAAAAATATGACACAGTATTAAAAGAACACGGAATATATGAAATAGTAAAACTAGGAGTAGGATTTAAAGGGAAGGATTGTCATTTTGAACAGATTTGACAAAAGTTAAGTAATAGGGGGGAGTAAGGTGATAAAGGTTGTTGGTGTCAGATTTAGAAAAAATGGAAAAATTCATTATTATAATGATAATAATCCAAGGATAAAAGTAGGATATAACGTGATAGCAGAGTCTGTTAGGGGGTTAGAATTTGGCAAAGTTGTTGTTGCTGGTAAAGAAATGAAAGAGGAGGATTTAGAACTACCTCTTAAGAATATTATAAGATCTGCTAATAGAAGTGATTTAAAACAAAATATGATAAATAAAAAGAAAGAAAAAGAAGCTATGTACATTTGCGAGAAAAAAGTGAAAAAACATGGATTAGATATGAAGATAATAGATGTGAAATATACCTTTGATAATGCAAAACTTATATTTTATTTTGTATCTCCTGGTAGAGTTGACTTTAGGGATTTAGTAAAAGATATTGCATCAGTATTTAGAACTAGGATAGAACTCAGACAAATCGGTGTAAGAGACGAAACTAAGATGCTTGGTGGTGTAGGTATGTGTGGTAGATGTTTGTGTTGCTCTACTCACTTAGATAACTTTGCATCTGTTTCTATAAATATGCCTAAGGAACAGAATTTATCATTAAATCCTGTGAAAATTTCAGGAATATGTGGACGACTTATGTGTTGTTTAGCTTATGAGAATGATGGATATGAAGAAGTAAATAAGACACTTCCAAGTATAGGTAATAAGGTAAAAACAGATGATGGAAAAGAAGGTATTATAATAGGTAGAGATAGTATAAAAGAACTTCTTAGAGTTTCTATAATAAAAAGTGAAGCTGAAATGTATGCAGAGATAAAAGTATATAGCAAAGAACAACTACAAGTGATAGATACAAGAACATCATGTGAAAATTGCAAAAATAATTATTCTTATGAGATGGATTATGTAAATGAGAAGGAATTAAAAGCATTAGAGGATGGAAAAGTAGAAGATGAAAAATTGGATGAATGAATTAAATGAAAATGAACGTATTGACGATCTTGAGATAAAAGGATATAAAATTATTCAAAATAAGAAAATGTTTTGTTTTGGGATAGATGCGGTTTTATTAGCTAATTTTACTAAAGTTAAAAAAGATGAACAAGTGCTTGATATGTGCACAGGCAATGGCGTAATAACAATGCTCCTTGAAGCTAAAACAGAGGGAAAATATTTTATAGGGATAGATATATTAGAAAAAAATATAGATATGGCTAATAGAAGTATAGAATTAAATGGTCAAACAGAACGAGTAGAATTTATATGTGGGGATATAAAGGATTTGCCAAATACTTTATTATTGTCATTGCGAGAAACGAAGCAATCTCTCTTTTATAATAATAACGATAAATTTGATGTTATAACATGTAATCCACCATATATGGAAAATAACAAAGGTCTAAAAAACGAAATAAGCGAGAAAATTATAGCCAGACATGAGGTATTATGTACATTAGATGATATAATATATAATGCAAGTAAGCTACTCACTCATAATGGTCGGATTTATATGGTACATAGACCACATAGGTTGGTTGATATTATATATATAATGAAGAAATATAAAATAGAGCCTAAAAAAATCAGAAATGTATACCCATATGTAGATAAAGCTCCAACTATGATACTTATAGAAGGAATAAAAAACGCAGGATCAAACCTTGTAATGGATCAACCGCTTATTATATATAATAAGGATGGGAGTTATACAGAGGATATATTGAAGATGTATGGGAAGTGAGGTTAAGTGACGGAGTTATGAGGCTGTCACTTTTTTTGTTACATTTTATATGTTTATGATAAACTCCTGATTGTCGTTGCGAGGGACGAAGCAATCTCTTTTTTAAAACCTTGATGTATAAGAAAAAAATTGCAAAAAGATAAAAATATAAGCAAATGTAGTGCATACATAAAAGTTATGATTAAAAAAGCTTGTGGATATATATATAAAATATAAAAAAGGTTGAAGTATAAGAGTTTAGGTTGATTTATTTAATATTTTAAGAAGTAACATTAAATCTAAATGTGGATATAATGTTAATAAGTGGATTACAAGATGTGTATAAATTGTGTACAAGATGTTAGTATAGTGTTAATAGTTTTTATAATTGTTACAGAATTATTACACAAAATAACAATTGTTACAGTCAATTTACAGATTGAAAAGAAGTATTGACATATAGAGACATGATTGGTATAATCTTTCTTGTAAGTGGAAATTTAACTATAGCCACGTGATTTTAAAAAAAATTAAATTTTAAGGAGGAGTATGTTAATGAACAAATTAAGAAGAGCATTAGCAACGATTTTAGCAGTAGCAATGTTAGCTACAAATGTTAATGTAGGTTTTGCTGCTAAAGCAACATTTACTGACGTAGATAGCGAATATACTACAGCAGTTAGTAGATTAGCAAGCATCGACATATTAACAGGATATGAAGATGGAACATTCAAGCCAGAAGGAACTATAACAAGAGCAGAAGCTGCAGCAGTTATAGTGAGAATGTTAGGTAAGGAAAAAGTAGCAAAAGCTTCAGCTAGCGTAACACAATTTAAGGATATGACAGGTCATTGGGCAAATGGGTATGTAAATACAGCAGCAGGAGCTGGTGTTGTTAAAGGATACGAAGATGGAACATTCAAACCAGATGCACAAGTAACTTATGCAGAAATAGTTACAATGATGGTTAGAGCACTTGGAGCAGGAGAAGCAGTTGGTTCGTCTGGAACATGGCCAACTAATTACTTAATTTTTGCACAAGGTGAAGATTTAACAGAGGATGTAGCTGTAGTGCCAAACGCACCAGCAACTAGAGGGGATGTAGCTATAATAGCTAATGAAACTCTTGACGCAACAATGTGGGAAGCTACAGGATATAACACTGACGGAACAAGAACTTATGCAAAATCAGAAGATGAAAACAAAACTTTATTTACTGAAAAGTTAGAATTAACTAAGTATGAAATGTATACAGTAACTGAAGAATTAGCAAATGATGATGGTACTTACTCATTTAAAGCTATATCTGACGAAGATGGTGCTGTTGAAGAAGATTTTACATTTGCAGATGATATGCAAGTTGCAGTATGGCCAGGTCAAGAAATAGATATTTGGGTAAATGATGATGATGATGTAGTGTCAATGCAAGCTGCAAAGGATTCAAAACAAAAAGTAGTAGATTTTACTGATATAACAGATTTAACATCAACAAAAGCAAAATTACAAGTAGCAGATGGAACAATAAAAAGCTATGATGTAGATGGAGATACTGATTATGTGCTTGATGGTGATGATACAGTAGCTAGAGGAGATATATCTGAAGATTTGGATTTATCAGGAAGAGCAATAGTAGATAAAGATGGTGATATAGTAAGGTTATTTACATATACTTATGAAAAAGGTCTTATTGTAAAAGAAGTAAAATATGATGAAGATGATAATAAGTACACAATAAAAGCTGATACAGATCAACCATATGCTAATGGAGACTCAAGTTTAATATATGAATTAGACAAAGATGATATTGCATATGTAAAAGATGCAAAAGGTAACGATATAACACTTGCTAATATTAAAGAAGGTGATATGGTATTATATTGTGGGGCAAGTAACAAATACTTATTAGCATTCCCTGCTGATACAGTAGAAGGAACAGTTGATGGAGATGACCCAGATACAATTGAAATTGGTGGAAAAGAATATGATTATAGTCTTAACACAGTTGAAAATGATGATCTTGTTGATGATTCAATTAGTGTTGATGATGAGGTAAAAGCATACTTAGGAGTAACAGGAAAAGTAGTAATGCTTGATAAAGTAACTGGATCAGCAGGTTCAGGAGATTATGGTATAATCACAGATTTTTATGCTTATGAGGATGATAGAGGAAAAGTAAAAGTAAAAATAGAATTACTAGATGTTTCATCAGGAGAAACAACAGGACTTAAGGTTTTTGATGCTGAGAAAACTGATGAAGAAGGAGAAGTATTTACAGATGTAGACTTCTTTGATGAAGATGCTGGTTCAGCTGGTGAATACAGAGATGACACTGAGTTAGATCAAGATGATGCAGATTATAACAACTATGCAGAAATAGTAGGGCAAGCAATAAAATATGAAATTAAATCTGACAAAGTAATATTATATGCAGTAAATGAAGATGAAGATGAAGTTGTGGTAGGAGCTAATACTTCTGACTATGATGCAGATAAGCAAAAATTCTCAATAGGTGGAACAAGCTATTATGTAGATCTTGATGAAGTAAAAGCATATCAAGCTACGGAAATAGATTCTGATAATGTATTAACTGTAAAATCAGTAAATATGAATTCAGTTAAGGACACAGATAATAAAGAATTTACTTTGATTGATCTTGATGATGATGGTGAATTTGCAGCATATGTATATATTCCAATGACAGATTCAAATGATGATGATAAAGTAGTTGATACAAAACAAACTATAAATAAGTCAAATGATGACTATATAGGTGTAATTACTAAAGTAAGAGAATTAACAGGTGATGATGCAGAAATAACAGTAATTACAAAAGATGGATCACAAAAATTTTATGTAGATGAAGATGAGAGAGATGAAATTGATGCAACAGCATTTGATGGAACTTCAATAGATCTTGATGATGCAGATTTAACAACATTCAAAGGATTGCTAGTATCATACTCAGCAGATGATGATGGATATGTAACAAGCGAAAATATCCAATTTAGCAGCAAAGTAAGTGTAGCTAAATTCTACGAAGTGAATTCTAAGGATGAAGTTAAGTTATTAAATTCAGATGATGATAAGTTAACAATAGATTCATATAGGGATATGTTTATAATTGAGTCTGACATAGATGTAGATGCAGCAGTAGCAGCTAGTACAACAATAGGAGCAGGAACTAATGGTGTTGTAACTATAACTGCTGAAGAAGCGGGATATGCAGGAAACAGTTTAGCTATAAAAGTAGTTCTTGACAATGAAGATGATGAAGCAGATAACTTAACAGTAACTATAACTGAAGGTGTTATAACTGTTAAATTAGCAGATAATGCTGATAATAGTTTAGCAGAAGCAAGTAATACTGCACTATTAGTTGCAGCAGAAATTGATGATTTAGATGAAGTTGAAGCAGAAGCTAGTGGAACAGGAGTTACTGCATTTGCAGCGGCAGTAGCACAAAAGTCACTAGAAGATGGATTAGATACTGTTTATACATTTGATGATGTAGAAACTTCTGATATATCAGATATATCAGAAGTTGATGAAGACATAGATGAGTATGATGATGCTACTGATGATGAAGCTAACACAGTTTACTACTATTTGGTTGAGATTGATGAAGATGGAGACTTAGTAGATGTGGATGCAACTGATATGGATGATGATAGCGATGATGCAGTAAGCATAATGATATTTGATCCAAATGAAGATTTTGATGAATAATTAGTAATGAAAAAATAATATAAATCACAAAAAGAGCCCCTAGGGGTTCTTTTTGTTACGCAAAAAAACTTATATAGAATATAAAAGTAGTGTAAGATATTATAGCTTTGGAAAGCATTTTGCAAAAAGTCTATATAATATTCAATGAAGTTAAAAGAGAGATTGCTTCGTACCTCGCAACGACAAACTAAGGATTTATACAAGTTTGCGGTATATAGATAGCTACGCTTGATATATTTTTGTAAGCATAAATTTAATGAAAAGCTTGATTTTTTTAAGTAAATAGAATATAATAAAAAAAGAAGTGGTAAATGTATATGAAAATGAACAAAATCCATGCAAAATGTAAATACTTTTTAACTACAGATAGAAAGCTTTTGAATACAGATATACTTGAAATTGAGATATTAAGCCCAATTGATTTCATAAATAGAATGGAGGGATAGATGTGAGAACAGAGACTTTAATAAGAATGGAAGGGATGAACGCTTTACTTGAAAAACTAGGTAAAGTAGATGCAGAAAGATTTGTTGCTCGTATAATAAAAGAGCCCTTTGATTATACAAAGTGGCAAGAAAATATATTAAATAATATGACAGTGAGAGAACTTAGTAAAAATGCAAGTGAATTTGTGAATAGAAATAACATATGGTTTTAACTAAGGATATGTTATTTTTAGTAAATTACAGTGGACGTCTGGGGTTTGAATAGTTACTACATGTGTATAAAAAAGATATATAATTTAACAAAGGATTATACACGCTGTTGAAAAGTCTTTAAAGGAGTTGAATGTTATGGGATTGCCGATAAAAAAAGAAATAAAGAAGTATAATTATAGAGATTATCTTAGCTGGACGGATGATAATAGATGGGAGATAATAGATGGAAGTGCATATATGCAAGCAGCACCTGTCTGGCAGCATCAAGAAATAGTATCCTCTTTAATAAGTATTTTTAGAAACTATTTTAAAAATAAAGAATGTACAGCTTTTGTTGCCCCGTTTGATGTAAGGATATCTACACACGAGGAAACAGATGAAGAAGTTGAAACTGTACTACAACCTGATATAGTAGTTGTTTGTGATAAGTCAAAACTAAAAGGTACAGGTTACTTTGGTATTCCTACCTTTGTAGTAGAAATACTATCTCCTTCAACAGCGTTTTATGATAAAAATGTTAAATTTAAAAAATATGAGGAATCAGGAATAAATGAGTATTGGATTATCGACCCTATAAATACAATAGTAGAAAGGTTTAGTTTAAACAATAAAAACGAATACGGAAAACCAGATATATACTCAGAAGAAAATCAAATCAAATCAATTGTTTTTCCTAATCTTGAAGTAGATTTGAAGGAAGTTTTTGCAAGTATTAAATAAGCAAAAATTGAATATAATATTATTGACACACTTAGTAAAGTGTGGTATAATATATTTAAGTAATAAATTATTGTGTGGTACATGAGGGATAAAAAAAGACGGTGCCTCTAAGCTAACCGTCTTTTTTGTATTTACTTTTTTATTACTTTGATAACTTCAATAAGAAGCACTAGTAATAAGATTTGAGTTATTGTATAGTACACAGGAACACCTCCTTTCTTATATAGAGGTAAATACATTATACAAGAAAAAAATAATTTTGTAAATACTTTTATTTTATATAAATCTATGATATAATAACAGAAAAAAGAGAGAAAGGGACGTTATATATGGAAAACTTAAAGTTTACTCATTTACATGTGCATACGGAATATAGCTTGCTTGATGGTGCAGCAAGGGTCAAGGATATTATAAAGCGAGCCAAGGAGCTTGATATGGATAGCCTAGCTATAACTGATCACGGGAGTATGTTTGGGGTTATAGAGTTTTATAAACAGGCTAAGGCACAGGGAATCAAGCCGATAATAGGGTGTGAGGCGTATGTTGCAGCTCGTACTAGGTTTGATAGGGTGCCAAAACTAGATGATGAAAGGTATCATCTTATTTTGCTTGCGGAAACTAATGAGGGGTATAGAAATCTTGTGAAAATGGTTTCAAAAAGCTATATAGAAGGATTTTACTATAAGCCTAGAATAGATAAGGATTTATTAAAGCAGTATAGCAAGGGCTTGATAGCTACTAGTGGTTGTATTATGGGAGTTGTCGCAAGAAGACTTTTAACGCATGGTTATGAAGACGCAAAGGCTGCGGCATTAGAATATAGAGGTATATTTGGTGAGGGAAATTTTTTCTTGGAGATACAACATAATAGTATTAAAGAACAAGCTATAATAAATGAAAATCTGATTAGAATGAGCAAGGAGACAGGTATTCCCCTTGTTATAACAAATGATGTGCATTATACTAACAAAGAGGATTATAAGGCACATGATATTCTCCTTTGTATACAAACAGGGACGACTGTTGATGCGGAAAACAGAATGAAAATGGGATTTAACGATTTTTATCTAAAATCAAAGGAAGAAATATATGAACGGTTTAAAGATGTGTATGAGGCAATGGAAAATACATATAAGATAGCAGAACGCTGTAATGTAGAGTTTAAATTTAATGAAACTAAGCTTCCAAAATTTGATGTACCAGAGGAATATACTCCGTATGAATATATGAAAATGCTTTGTGAGAAGGGGCTTGTCGAAAGATATAAAGAGCAGACAGAAGAACTAAAAAATAGAATGGAATATGAACTAGAGATGATAAATAGAATGGGGTTTGTGGAATATTTTCTTATAGTTTGGGATTTTATACGATACTCAAATGAAAACAGTATAGCTGTAGGACCTGGGCGTGGGTCTGGTGCAGGAAGCTTGGTTGCGTATATACTTAAGATAACAAACGTAGATCCGATAAAGTACGGTCTGATATTTGAAAGATTTTTAAACCCAGAGAGGGTAAGTATGCCAGACTTTGATATAGATTTTTGCTATGAGCGAAGAGCTGAGGTTATAGAATATGTTATAGAAAAGTACGGACAAGACAGGGTAGCACAGATTATAACATTTGGTACAATGTCAGCACGTTCTGTTATAAGAGATGTAGGACGAGCACTCAATATGTCATATGGCGAAGTTGATATGATAGCTAAAATGATTCCATTTGAGAATAAAATAACGATAGATAAAGCACTTGTGATGAACCCAAAGCTAAAGGAACTATACGAAGATGATGATAGGATAAAATATCTACTAGATATGTCACGAAGGCTAGAGGGGATGCCAAGGCATGCTTCTACTCATGCAGCAGGGGTTGTTATATCGGATAAATCTATTGATGAATATATACCACTTTCGACAAATGAGGGCACGCCTGTAACTCAGTTTCCGATGGGAACTGTTGAGGAACTGGGACTTCTAAAAATGGACTTTCTAGGGCTTAGGACACTTACTGTTATACAAAATGCGATAGACCAGGTAAAGCACAACTACGGAAAGGTTATTGATTTAGATACACTTTTGCTCGAGGATCCTAAGGTATTTAAGATTATATCAGATGGAAATACAGAAGGGATTTTTCAACTTGAAAGTAAAGGTATGACTAGTTTTATGAAAGAGCTAAAACCAGACTGTATAGAGGATATAATAGCGGGACTTTCTCTATATAGACCAGGACCTATAGATTTTATACCACAGTACATACAAGGTAAAAAAAATCCAGACGAGGTAAAATACAAAATACCTGAGCTAGAGCCAATACTTAAAGCGACATACGGATGTATAGTTTATCAAGAACAAGTTATGCAGATAGTTAGGCAGCTTGCAGGGTATTCATTAGGTAGAAGTGACTTAGTCCGTCGTGCTATGGGAAAGAAAAAGATGGATGTCATGATGAAAGAAAAGCAGATATTTATTTACGGTGATGAAGCCTCAGGAGTAGATGGTTGCCTAAAACGTGGTATACCAGAAAAATTTGCAGAGGAAATATTTGACCAAATGGTTGAATTTGCAAACTATGCATTTAATAAATCGCACGCGGCTTGCTATGCGGTAATTGCATACCAGACTGCATACCTTAAAACCTACTACCCATCAGAATTCATGGCTGCACTTATGACATCAGTTATGGATTCACTTGATAAGGTAGGGGAGTATATACATGAGTCTAAAAATATGGGAGTAAATATATTACCACCCGATATAAATGAAGGCTACAGCAAATTTTCGGTATCAAATGGGGATGTGCATTATGCACTATCAGCTATAAAAAGCGTAGGGAAAGCAGTTATCGAAAATGTTGTTACAGAGCGAAATAAAAACGGCAGATTTAGAAGTATGACAGATTTCCTAGAGAGAATGTCTGACTACGGCACAAACAAAAAAGCAATAGATAGCCTCATAAAAGCCGGTGCCTTTGATTCATTAGGGGGGACGAGAAGGCAGTATTTGAGTGTATATGAAAAGATAATAGATTCTGTTAGCCACAAAAAGAAAAATAACATTTCAGGGCAGATAGATTTATTTGCTATGTTTAGTGAAACAGAGATAAAAGAGGAACTACCTAAGATAAAGGATTTTGACAAAAAAATCATTCTAGCTATGGAAAAAGAAGTATTAGGCATATATATAAGTGGACATCCACTAGAAGCATACATGGATGTGATAAATAAATATGCTGATACAAATACAAGGGAGCTAAACCAAAAAGACGAGCAAACCGAACAATACATAAAGCAAGATGGAGAAACAATGACTATAGTAGGTATACTCACAAAAAAATCGGTTAAAACAACCAAAAACAACAAACAAATGGCGTTTATTGAAATAGAGGATCTGTATGGCACCGTAGAAATCGTAGTTTTTCCTAATCTCTACGACGGATACGCAAGAAATATTCAGATAGACGATGTAATAATAGTGAAAGGAAAGCTAATAGTAAGGGAAGATGAGGGCGTAAAAATAATATGCGACAAACTAAAGCCAGTTGTTGACTTGCTCGAAGATGAGCGAATAAATAGGAAACTGGTAATAAGTGTGGAGGATATGGGGGATAAAGATTTATTGGGGAAGATAAAGGGGATACTCGAAGGATATAAGGGAGATGTTGAGGTAAGGATACATACGAAGGTGGACGATGTCACTCGCATGGCGAAGATACGGGTAGGGCTTGATGACGAGATGATTGGGAGACTTGAGGGATTGATTGGGGAAGAGAATGTTAGGATTGGGTGAATTCTGGGAAATGAGTTGACATGTGGTGGTAAATAATGTATAATATGACAATACTAAAAATGAAATTTATATAAAGGAGATATGTAAATTATGAATGATACAAATACGATAGAAGGAAAAGGAAAACAATCACGATATGACACATGGTGTAAAGGAATTGATGAAGCATTTGATTTAAAACTAGTGCCAGCTGAGGGACTGGTAGATATGAGCATATATACAGAAAACTCTACAGAAACAACTTCGAATAATTTACCAAGTACAACTGTTCAACGTGGTATAGATGATAGCTCAGAACCTAACAAATGATTTATAACAAAATATTTACATTTTTGTAATGGGTTGTTACAGTTCGGGGGTCTAAAGGTATTGAAAACACAAGGTTTGTCATTGCGAGGAACGAAGTAATAGTAATAAAATTTCAGTAATCTCGTTTTTATTTCCTAAACGGCTAAATTAAAAGAGAGATTGCTTCGTACCTCGCAACGACAGGTTAGGGAGTTATACAAGTTTAGATTTTTTATTCATTTTACAAAAAAATTATATACAACCACCTCTTTTTTTGATATAATCTATCCCATAAACATCAAAAAAAGAGGTGGTTCATTTGAATAATACAAGATATTTAAAATGGCATAACACAATAATAGGTATAATAAATGATAAACATACAGTAGAATTTACAATTCCAAATCTAAATACTGTAGTGCAAAGCTACACGCATGGCAAAACACAATGGAGTGCAGAAGAATACAAAGAATTTCTAATAGATAGAATAGTCAGCAAATTTAGACGGGATATAGAGAAAATATTGTATAGATGCGGGTTAGTTGAATATGATGAGTTTAAGCTGGCAGAGATAACAAGAGCAATGAATCCAAAGGATTTATTGTGGATAGCTTTAAATGAGCAGGAAAAGATGGAAGATATAATGAAAGATGTATTTGAAAAAATATTTGTGAAGAAAATAGACATTGATGGTGGGTCTGTATTATCACCAGATGGAGTAAATATTAAAAGGTATGGGGTAAGTAATGGATGTTATGGAATCTATAAAAAGAGGCTACACCCAATGAGTACAGATATCGAGTCAGAGGTTGCAGTCTATGAGTTGAGCAAACTATTAGGCGTTAAGTGTTGTCCGGCTTGGTTGGTGCCTACAGATGATGATGTAGAGGTGTTCTCAAAATTTGAATATAACTTTGCAGAGGAATATATAGTACATTTCAGAAGATTATTTACTGGTGATGAAGATAGAAATAGTGAATACTATAGCCTAATAACAAAATTTCCAAAATATAAAGAGAACATACAAAAAATGATTATTTTAGATTTTATAACTAGACAGACTGACAGGCATTTAAGTAATATGGCACAAAAGATAACAAATAAAAGGAACGAAATGTACAGTTTATATGATAATGGAAGAAGTCTTTTCAATGACGAATCAGAAAATATGATAAACAAAGCAATAAATAACATAGAATTATACAGTAGCGAGTTCGGACCAGTAGGTACATATTCGGATGCGATATATGATATAGCAAAGGATACGGATGTAAAGAAAATAGTAAACCTGAATATATCGGATGATAGGATAAGGAATATTTATAAAAATGCAGGGTTAGTTGGGTACAAGCTGGAAGGTGGAGTAGCGTGGACATGTGAGGCTTTGAAATTATTGAAGGGGATGTAAATGTACTAAGTGATTATCCTGAGGAGGTAGAGCAAAAAAATGATTTATTTATTAATTTTAATGTATACGTTTTTTACGGTATCAGGTCTTATTTTGCTTAAAATTGGTGGAGAGACATTTGTTTTAACATTTGAATATGGGAAGATGAATCTATGTATGTCGTGGCAATTTATACTAGGATTTATTGCATATGTAACTTCGTTTGTATTGTGGATTGTGTTATTGCAAAAGTTTAATTTGAGTTATATGTATCCTATATTAGTAGGACTAGCATACATATTTGTACTACTTGCTTCTATTATAATATTAAAAGAAAAGGTAACAAATTTCAATATTGCAGGTTCGGTAATTATACTTGTAGGGATATTATTTATGAATATAAAGTAAATAGACTATTTATAGCGTTAGTGGATGGAGGATTACATGGAAAAGAAGTTGCTTAGTGTTGTTGTACCTTGCTATAACGAGGAGAAGGTTCTGGATTTATTTTATTATGAACTAGAAAAAGTTCTTGATAAAATAGAATATGAATATGAAATAATATTTGTGGATGATGGAAGTAAAGATGGCACAGCTGAGATTATAAAGAAGAAAAATACTTTAGATAAAAGGATATCACTTGTTAGCTTTTCAAGAAATTTCGGGAAAGAGGCAGGAATATATGCGGGGCTTACATATTCAAAGGGTGACATTGTTGTGGTGATGGATTCAGATTTGCAACATCAGCCAGAAGTGATAGTTGACATGATAAAATACATAGAAGAAGGCTATGATACGGTAACAACAAAAAGGGTTGATAGAAAAGGAGAAAATGTAATAAAAAAGGTTTTCTCAAATTTGTTCTATAGAATAATGCAAAAAATTACTGACACAGAATTAGTACAAGGGGCACAGGATTTTAGGATGATGAAGAGAAACGTGGTGGATGCGATACTATCGCTTAAAGAATACAATAGATTTTCAAAGGGAATATTTAGCTGGGTTGGATTTAAGGTAAAATATATAGAAGTGAAAACGATAGAAAGGGCAGCAGGTGAGACAAAATGGAGTTTTAGTAGTCTTTTAAAATATGCGATAGAGGGGATACTAGCTTTTTCTACTGTACCACTTAGGATATCAACTATGGTCGGAATATTGATATCGATATTTTCATTCGGTTTACTAGTACAAATAATAGTAAAAGCATTGTTTTTAGGGACAGATGTTCCGGGATACCCATCTATAATGACGGCGATACTATTTATTGGAGGGATTCAGCTAATAGTTATAGGTATATTATCTGAATATGTTGCAAAAATATATTATGAGATAAAAGCAAGACCTAAATTTATAGTAAGAGACTATATAGCATCGGGTCAGAATGGAGATGGAAATATTGAAAACTAAATTGCACGAATTCTTAGTTAAGTATTGGCATTATATATTGTTAATAATATTCTTTTTTGCTCTAATATATCAACATCAGTTTATATATTTATATGGTGATGATTATTTTTACGGGATCTTTCATAATGAAAATTTCTGGAAAAATCATATAGAACATTACCTGTATGCCAATGGAAGGGCATTAGTACATTTTCTAGTATCTTTAATACTCATTTTTGATGTATATTTGTTTAGAATTATAAACCCTGTTTTGATTGTAAGTTTATTAATTGTAATTGCTAAGCTTGTATCTAAAGATAAAGAGGAGTATAAAATAGCCTTATCATGTGGGATAGTACTATTCTCAATGCTTGATATAAATATTACAAGGCAGAGTGTGTATTGGCTTGATGGCTCGTTTAATTATTTGTTACCAATATTTATTTCATTATTAACATTTTTATATTTGAAAAAAAGTATTTATGAAAAAAAAAGATATATTTTTTTACCGTTGCTAGGGTTAATTGCTGGAATGACAGTCGAACAATCAGCCTTAGTAGCATTAGGAGGAATATTTTTAATAATTTTGAGTGCTAAATTTATAATGAACAAAAAAGTAAACAAAATACATATACTTACTTTATTACTTGCATTAATTGGAGCAGCGACAGTATTTTTTGCACCAGGTACATTTAATAGGATGCAAGAGGAAAAAGATATTGTGTCTATACTTTATAATATAAATCAAATGATTCATGTTATATTTATTTATAAAGGAATGTATGTATACCACATGTTTATGATTTTGAGTATGATAGTTTGGATAATCAACTATAAAAATAAAAATATGATAAATAAATTAATAGTGACATTTTTAATATTAATTTTTGTGGTTTTATTAAAATTTGATGGGGGATATTATGAAAATCTGCCAGTAAATACGCATTATTTGAAAATACTAGGAGCAGTAGGTGTAACTATATTGATTTATTTATTAGGTGGGTTAAGTATTTCACTGCATACTACATTTAAAGAAAAAGATGATACTATAGCTATTAGTCTAATATTAGCTGTGGGTGCGCAATTAATGATGGTTATATCGCCAATATTTGATTATAGAATACTACTCTGTAGTGTTATATTACTTTTTATCCCTATATTGCGTACGCTTGTTATTTACCGAAAAAATATTTATATATGGATTTTTATGACGTTAATTATAAGTATATTTATGGCAAATAATTTATTAATTTGTATAAGCCTTCTGGTGCTTAGTTTCCAATTTATAAATCATAATTTAGAGGAAATATATATCTGGAAAAAGCTAAGAATGGTAGTGATTTGCGGAGTAATATTTGTATTAGTTGGTATGTCAATGTTTAAAAATATAAAAGGGTATATTGTAAATTCGACAGTACAAGAGTATAATATAGGGAAAATAAAAGAGTTTATAAAAGAAAATAATTATGAAACATTGACACTTAAAAAAGTACCTATATATGAATATGGATGGTCTTATCCTTATGAAAGTGATTACCATATGAAGGTAATGAAGATGTATTATAGAATAAATGAGAATGTGCAAGTGGAATATAAATAGGGGGTTGATTTTGTGAAATATAACAAATTGGTGATTTTTATCATAATTTTATCTATTGTAGGAACGATTATTATTTACCCGTATTTACCTGATATAATCCCGACACACTGGGGGATAAATGGTGAGGTAAATGGGCATGGAGAAAAATGGGTGACATTTATAACCGCGAGTATACCTGTTTTTATGTATTTGCTTATGTATGCTGTACCATTTATTGATCCTAAGAGAGAAAATTACAGGCTGCATGGGAGTGCATACTCGCATATAGCGGTTGCAGTTATATCGGTAATTATAGCTATTCATTGGCTAGCAATAGCGGTGAATTTTTATAAAAATTTAGATTTAGTATTGGGCATGAGAATAATATTAGGGTTACTTTTTATAGTAATCGGAAAATATATAATGCAGATCAGGTTCAACTATTTCACAGGAATAAAAACACCATGGACTCTAGCTAATGAATATGTATGGGACAAGACACACCGAAAAGGTGGATACGGGTTTATGATACTTGGAGGGATAATACTAGCAACCATATTCTTAAATCATACTATAGGATTTGTGATAATGATTGCGGGTGTGATATTACTTGTAGTAGGAACTTTTGCATATTCTTATGTGGTGTTTGAAAAAGTAAAAAAATGAATATAAAAATTGTTACAGTTCAGAGAACAATGTCATTTAGTTAAATTTTATATGAATGTGTTAGATTCCTCAAAACGGGGGTCTAACCAATTTTTTTTTTTGCTAAAATTTAAAAATAATGGTTGACAAGTTGATGAAAGTGTGCGGCCGCTC
>Ga0209319_1001102_pt1 | contig 24531 bp, 20 predicted proteins | sample RifGroE2_FD_184000 | JGI IMG/M metagenome (GOLD analysis project Ga0209319, IMG submission 184000) | Groundwater microbial communities from Rifle, Colorado - Groundwater E2 (SPAdes) (version 2) | ecosystem: Environmental > Aquatic > Deep subsurface > Groundwater | place: Rifle, Colorado, United...
CTGTTAACTTTGAAAAATATTTTGCAGCATAGATTTTTGGTGCATAGCTATGAAAAGAACTTTTCAACCTAGTAATATAAAACGTAAACACGTACACGGATTTCGCGCGCGTATGGCTACAAAGGGTGGTCGCCTTGTTTTAAGTAGACGTCGCGCTAAGGGACGCAAGCAACTCTGTGCTTAAGAAATGTTAAGTTTTAAATTTTGATGATGGAGAAAACATTTTCTTTTGGGAAGTTGCTGCGTTTGCGGTCTGCGCACGATTTTGCAAATGTTTTTAATGGGCGTGGCGGTGCAACGCGAAAGCTAAATGCCGAGAAATGTATTTTCTTATATAGAGGCAATGAGTTATTTTGTCCGCGTTTAGGCGTTGTTGTTAGTAAAAAGAATGTTTCTTTGGCGGTAGAGCGTAATCGCTTGAAGCGCATTGTTAAAGAGAGTTTTAGGTTAAGGCAGCATCAGCTAGAAAATATTGATTGTGTGGTTTTAATTTATAAAGACGCCGATCAACTTTCCAGTATGGAGTGGAGAGAGGTTTTGGATAAACAATGGATTAAGTTATGTAAAAAAAATTACCTTTAATATCAATGCGTTATTTTCTTTTTATAATTAATTTGTTAAATAAGTTTTTAGTTGCAATAGTTGTCGTCTTAATCACAGTCTACCGTTTCATGATAAGCCCAGTGATTGGTGCTAATTGTCGTTTTTCGCCCACCTGTTCAGAATATGCCAAAGAAGCCTTTGAGAAATATGGAATTTGGTATGGTGGTTGGTTAACTATTAAAAGACTTTGTTCTTGTCATCCTTTTCATAAGGGTGGTTATGATCCGGTACCTTAAGGCATTTGAATTAATGAATTTGTTTTGTATTTGTATAGGTTGTCAATTATGAATAATACCCGCATGTTTTTGTATGCAGCCCTTGGGGCAATTTGTTTATCTTTATGGAGTGCTTGGCAGAAAGATTATCCTGTCGTTCCTGAGAACACGGCGGCATTAGCGTCCAACAAAAATATGCAGACGCAAACTGCGTTTCCGCTACAAGTTGCGCAAACCCAAAACAATTTATCCATGCAGTCAAACGTTAGCAAGAGTAACGATAATACGCGTCTTGTTACTGTGCATACTGATGTTTTGGATGTGGCTATCGATACAGTTGGTGGTAATCTTGTTCAGGCAAAATTGTTAAAATATCCAGTTTCTCTAGAAAAGAATGCTGAACCAATGCAAATTATGAGCGATAGTCCTGATAATTTGTATATTGCTCCAAGTGCTTTAGTTGGTGAAAAAGGTCCAGATCTTGATTTTACCAAACAAGCGAAATATAGCGCTACAGAGCATAGTTATACTATGACTCCTATGCAAAAAGAACTGATCGTTAAGCTCAAATGGCGCAATCAGGATGGACTTTTTGTAACCAAAAACTTTGTTTTTACCCGTGGTCATTACGATATAAAAGTAATGTACGATGTTGAAAATAAGGGTAAAACTGCGTGGCAAGGTAATTTTTATGCAACGCTACAGCATAAAAGTTCGGCGGAAGATAAGGGGGGCGGTATGTTTAGTTTTCGCACTTTTGCCGGCGCTGCTATATCAAGTCCAGAAAAACCATACGAAAAGCTTAGCTACGACAATTTGAAAAAAGAAAATATCATGCGGACAGTTCAGGGCGGCTGGCTGGCTTTGCAGCAGCGTTATTTTTTGAGTGCTTGGGTTCCTGATGTCAACAAAAGCTACAATTATTTTTCCCAAGCTTTGTCAGATCAAGTTTATATTTTAGGGTTATATAATTCAGTTAAAGTTTTGCCGGGCGAGAAGGCGACTTTTGGCGCAACTTTATATACAGGTCCAGAAATTACCGCTGTTTTAAAAGCTCTTGCGCCATCTTTGGATTTAACGATAGATTATGGTTGGTTATGGTGGATTTCTATAGCGGTTTTTTGGTTGATGCAACAAATTTATCGTATCGTTGGTAATTGGGGGTGGTCAATAGTTCTAGTGACACTTTTTATTAAGTTGGTTTTTTATAAATTTTCCGAAAAAAGTTATCATTCCATGGCGAAAATGCGCACTTTAGCGCCTAAATTTCAGGCTCTAAAAGAACGTTTTGGAGATGATAAACAAAAAATGAGTCAGGCGACGATGGAGCTTTATAAAAAGGAAAAAGTTAATCCTGTGGGCGGATGCTTGCCACAATTAATTCAAATACCATTTTTTATTGCTCTTTATTACGTTTTAATGGGAGCTGTCGAGTTGCGTCAGGCACCGTTTATTTTTTGGATTCATGATCTTTCTGCCAAGGATCCGTATTTTATTATGCCTATCTTGATGGGTTTGAGTATGTTGATACAACAGCGTCTAAACCCAAGCCCACCGACGGCTGATCCTATGCAGGCGAAAATGATGATGTTTTTGCCAGTGGTTTTTACAGTATTTTTCCTGTCTTTCCCAGCTGGATTGGTGTTATATTGGTTGGTAAATAACTGTCTTTCAGTGCTGCAACAGTGGTATATTACCTGGCAAGTGGAAAAAGGGCAGAAAGGATAGTGAATGAACGAATTAAGGAAAGAAGAAATTAAGAAACAAAATAATTGACTGCCATGAAAGACAAGAAAGTAGATTTTCAATGGTGTAAGCCCAGTCCGAAGGGCGAGTGACTAGGACGGTCTTGAAATAACAATAGAAATAGTCTGTAGTGAGAAAAAATACAAGCCCTTAAAGGGCAAATAAAATTATTAAGGAGGGATAACGCATGACTTTATTAATCGCAATCTTAGTTTGTGTCATTGTGCAAAAAATTGTAGGTATTGGTGGATGGGTAAATAGCGAATGGTCGATTTTATACCTTAAAAAAATGCAACCAATACTGGTGAAGCTTAATTCTTGGTTGGCGCTATCAATTGCCGTTGTACCATTTCTGTTTGGGTTAGCCATATTGCATTTTTTATCGCTTCGACATTTGTATGGATTATTGCATTTGTTGTTGATGATTTTGGTTTTATTATGTTGTTTGGATGTCAGAGAAATTGGGAATAAGTTAACGGATTATTTTGATGCGTTGGAAAAGAGCAAAGCCGAAAAAGCTTTAGATGCTGCTGATGAATTTGTTGGACATGTTTTAGGCGGTAAAAAGTCTAAGAGTAACGCTAGAGCAGTTACCAGAGCTATTTTCATTCACTCTTTTGAATGGATTTTTGCACCACTTTTTTGGTTTCTCATTTTTAATATTTACGGAATAGCACTTTATTATTTAGTGGTTAATCTCCGTAAAAAAGCACTACTTGCCGATCCAGCTTATGCAAATTTGGCAAAAACCGCCGCTAAAATGCAGAATATTTTGGATTGGATACCAATGCGTGTTGTTGCAATTAGTTATTCTTTAGCTGGTCATTTTATGTCTGGATTTGCTTATTGCTATAAAAAGCTAATTTCTTTTTCCGGTGATATTGACGTTTTTGTTGTCAATACAGGAATAGCTGCTTTAGGGTATGATTATAAAGATACCAAAGAGGGTGGCACTAAAGAAAATCAAGCTACATTATCCTTGGTCAACAGAACACTTTTGATTTGGATAATTGGTTTGATCTTGTTTAGTTTAGGGAAAATGTTGGCTTAAAGAAATCCAAATGTTGGATTTTGAATTAATGTATCGTTGGTGCGATGTTTGATGATTACGGAAGCTGTAATCTGTGTAGCCGCAAGCGTTAGCTTGCGTGTTAGACTTTAGCACAGGTTTTAGATTTATCTAAAAATTTAACTTCGTTTGCATTTGTAAATTTATATGAAATTGCGCCGAAATAAGCATATGCGCAATATCTACCGCACAAGCAAGCTAAAGCTTGCAGCTATGGGATTTTCGGTAATGGTTTGTGCAGATATTTTTGTTGAGTTTTCTGTTCACACAATAACACGTCTATATGCATATATGTGTATTATCGATGTTATATCGTAGACCAAAACCTATGTTTTCTGTGGTTAATAATTAGTCATGTTGGCTAATTTTCTTTTTCAAAACCTGTCGCAACTGTTTTCTTTTTCTTAATTCCCAAATAGTCGCAATTGGACCTGAGAGGGCGTAGATGGTAAAAACGGCGAAGAGGACAAAGGGTGGGTTGAGGGCGATGCAAACGAGGATTAGTACTGTACTGAGAATAACGACAAATGGTACATGTTCCCTAAAATCAAAATCTTTAAAACTGCGAAAACGGACATTGCTCACCATTAGCGCACCTACAAGTACGATCATGCACGCTATGATAATGCAGCTAAATTGATTAAGCGGAACTAAATCTTTACCAGCCCAAACAATCCCAGCAACTACGCCAGCTGCAGGGGTGCAAGGAATTCCCTGAAAATAGCGTTTACTTTTACTGACTTGAGTATTAAAACGAGCTAAACGTAAGGCTACGGCGGCGGTAAAAACAAAAGCAGCCAGCCAGCCAAATTTACCTAAATTTATTAATGCCCAACTATAAATTACAAGAGCAGGGGCAACACCAAAGGCGACCATGTCGGAGAGGCTGTCTAATTCAGCCCCAAAAGGTGTCTCGGTGTGAGTGAGGCGCGCTACTCGTCCATCCAAGCTGTCCATGAGCATGGCAATGAAAATTGCGATTGCGGCATCTTCATAACGTCCTTTGAGAGCGGCGACTATAGCGTAAAAACCGGCAAAAAGTGCTCCGATTGTGAATAGATTTGGCAGTAAATATATGCCGCGTCCACGTTGGGGTAGGTTTGTTTTTTTCGACATGTGTGAATCCTTATTTAGAAAATATGGTTATTTACAAAAACTCATTATAATGTATTTTGAGGTTTTTATGCAGCAAATTCATATCGATTTTTTAAATGGAAAGAATGCCTATCGACGCCAACATGGTGGCGGTAGGAAACAAATGCTTGCTAAAGCGGTTGGGATTAAATCTGGTTATTTACCGACAGTAGTCGATGCAACAGCTGGTTTGGGTGGTGATTCTTACGTATTGGCAAGTTTAGGATGTTCTGTTGTCATGTTGGAAAGATCACCTATTATAGCAAAACTATTAGAAGATGGTTTGCGGCGTTTAAAGTCTGATCCATTGGGCAAAGACTTATGTTTGGATTTGGTTTATGGTGATACTAAAGACTATTTAACAAATTTGTCTATGGTGAATCATCCTGATGTGATTTATCTTGATCCTATGTATCCACATCAAAAAAAATCTGCATTAGCTAAAAAAGAAATGCGTATTTTGCGAGAAGTAGTTGGGGCAGATGAAGATGCAGCAGCATTATTGGAAATTGCTTTGTGTTATGCGAAAAAGCGTGTGGTTGTCAAAAGAGCGCGTTTGGCGCCTGAGTTAGGTGAAATAAAACCAAATTTAGTTTTTACCGGACAGAGCAGTAGGTTTGATGTTTATTTTACTGCACTTTAAAGAGTCAGGCTTTAATATTTTTTTGATTTTAGTAACTTCTCAAAAACCACAGGCGAATCACAAACATAACGTAGCTGCAAGTTTTAACTTGCGTATTAGATATCGCGCATCTACATGATTTGACGCAGGCTAAAGACCTGCGGCTACGTAAACATAATTATAATGCCCTAACTTTTTGAGATATTACTGATTTTAAGAATAACATATTGATTTATATGGTAATTGTATTTACATAAAATAAATTTTGGTGTTGTTGAATAATTCGTATTAATAACGATTTCGTAGCTGCAGGTTGTAGACGCAGGCTTTAGCCCGCGATATATTATGTGCAATAATTGTTGTATGTTACGCAGACTAAAGTCTGCGGCTACAGTCTGCGTCTACGGGATTATGCTGTGGGAACATAACAAAATTAACGCGGCGCTAAATTGGATAATTGATGTTTAGCTAATTGCGCAGCGGTGGTGCCTGGATAATGTTGTTGCACTTTTAGGAATTCACTTTTAGCTTGTTCGGTTTTGCCGGTATGAGCGTGGATAATGCCCAATTTTAATAAAGCATCAGCGCTTTTGGTGGAGCTTGGATATTTATCTAACAAAGTTTTGAATTCGAATGCAGCTTGATCGAGTTGGCTCAATAAATAATAACATTCAGCTGACCAATAGTGAGCGCTGATAATGTTAGCTCCTTTAGGATAGGATTTAATGTAAGTGCGAAATTTCTCATTTGCTGCAACGTATTGTTTTTGCTGGAGCATAGAGAAAGCTTCGTCATAACTTTTTTGTTCTTTAGGTACGCTTTGTTGATCTGGTTCAGATGTTGCAGAGCTGGCTGTTGGAAGTGTTGTGCTATCGGTATGCAAGTTTGCTGTACCGGTAGTTGGAGTAACGGTGGTATCAGTTATACCTGTTGGCGCTGTGCCTTTAGCCTGTCCGATACGACGTTCCAAGTCGGTGTAAAAATTACGCAATTGATCATTGACCAATTTTAAGTCGTGATCATGTTGTTCAGATTGACCGTTTAATTTATCAATAGTTTGCTGCAAACCCTCTAAACGTGCTGGCAAATTCATTTGTACCAGATTATTTAATTGTTGTTCCAGGCGGTTTAAACGTTGTTCTGTCGTTAAGTTGGCGGTATTTATTTGTTGCAAAGAATTGTCCATTGACTCCATATTCATATTGCTGTCAGTTTTAATTTTTATTGGAGTAGGATTGGTTTGACCGGAATCTTGAGCAGCTGTTTGGATCGATTGAATAGGGACGGTTTCTGTGGTGGCAACATTTTTCGTTGCTTCGGGCAACATTGGCACAGGAGCAGCAGCTTTAGTTTGAGCGCTATCCAAAGATTCATTATTTTGTTGAGCAGAAATATCATTTTGGTTCTGGTTTATGTCAACCACTGGGGCATCTGCCATAGCTAATGGCGTTGTTGCAAATAACAATATAGCTAAAAGAGTTTTAATTTTCATGTTTTTAAATTATTAGATTAGTTTTAATGCGTTATTGAATAATTCAAAGTAACAATAATTTTGTAGCCGCAGGTTTCAACTTGCGTGTTAAATATGGTACATATTATATCGCAAACTAAAGTTTGCGGCTACAGTATTCATGGGATGAAAATAATTTTTTGATTTGTGCAACAACGCTGTTTTAAATTATTTTGTTTCGTAAATAAAATTAGCACGGCGATTTAATTTATAAGATTCTTCATCTTGACCAAAAGCAATCGGTTTTTCTTTGCCGTAGCTCAGCATGACGATTTGTTTTTCTATAACGCCTTGTTGTTTTAATAATGAAGCGACTGCTTTAGCACGACGCCAGCCTAAAGCAACGTTATATTCACGGCTGCCGCGTGCGTCAGTGTTACCTTCTACGCGCACTCTTGCATTAGGGTGAGCAACTAAATAAGCAGCTTGCACATAGATGGAGGGAATATCGTCATGTTGAATTGCATCTTTATCAAAATCAAAATAATAAACTTGATTATATGGTGCTTTAAGTCTATATGCTGAATTCGGTCCCTGGAGATCATCAGGGTTATCCAAGCCTTGCGTTTGTGCGCCATCAGGACCTAGACCATCGGTATTTTGTTTATTTTTCATCGAGCTACAGGCCGATAAAAATACTACGCTGCAAGCTAAAACAGCTAGCTTTGACCAATAATTTGTACGCATCCTAATATCTCCTAGTTTTTGATTTTTAGTTAAATAAATCTAATTAGAAATTTAACACTTATGAGCGAAAAATTCAAAGTTATTTATGTTTATAAAATATTTTTCCGTATAAATTTCCTTTGTAATAGTTGTTTAATGCGTAAACGGTCCCCAGGCTGGTTCTTGTACTTCACCTTCGCGAGCTGGTAAAAATAATTTAACTCGACCGTCAACGGAAACTTCAGCCAGTACGCCGCGTCCGTTTTGATTGCTGGCGTAAGCGATCATATAACCGTTTGGAGCTAAAGTTGGGGATTCATTATAACCAGATTGGGTGACTTTGGTGAGGCGACCTGACGCAAGATCTTGCACGGCAATACCAAATAAATTGCCGTCTTGGTGTAAGACAACTAAAGTCTTTCCATCAGCACTGACAGATGGGCGTGCATTATAGCTACCTTCATAAGTTACTCGTTGGACTTCACCAGTATTGATGTCGACTTTATAAATTTGTGGGCTACTGCCGCCGCGATTAGAGGTGAAAAGTAGGCTACGACCATCTGGCATCCAGGTTGGTTCAGTGTCTAAAGACCAACTACTGGTAACTTGACGCAATTGTTTGCTAGACAAATCCAAAATATAGATTTTTGGATCGCCGGTTTGTGTTAATACTAATGCCATTTTGCGACCATCTGGCGACCAGGCTGGCGCGCCATTAATGCCTGGAAATTTGGCAATAATTTGTCGTTGGCCGTTGTTTATGTTTTGTACATAAATGGCAGAGCGATTGCCTTCAAATGAAACATAAGCAATTTTTTTGCCGTCTGGTGACCAGGTTTGTGACATGATTGGTTGATTTGAAATAAGTAGCGATTGCGCATTGTAACCATCAGCGTCGGCGATTTCTAAATTGTATTTTATTGGTTTGCCACGGGCGTTTTTTTGCACCAAAATATATGCTATTTGTGTTGAAAAAACTCCTGGTATGCCAATGAGTTTTTCGTAAATGGTGTCACTGATTCGATGTGCTAATTTGCGCAGTTGGGTAGATGATACAGTATATTTTTGTTCCAAAAGAACGTTTTTATTGTAAACATCATGCAATTGAAATGAGACTTGGTATTGATTGCCGCTTGCTTGTACGGAACCGGTGACAATATTTTCCGCTTTTTGTGTGCGCCAATAAGTGTAATCTGGGAGGGCTGAACTTTGCAGTGGCGCAGCAGCAGTATTTAACAAGCGAAAACGACCACTGTTTTGTAAGTCATTATTGATGACTTCATTTAAATTTTTGGAAGCTTCTAGTCCCCCGCCGTTGGTTGCAAACGACATGATGGCAATTGGTAGAGCGCTGCCGACCCCCTGGGTTAATTCTAACTCTAAAGTTGCTTCCGCAGTAAAGGATAAAGTTAATAAACCTGCAAAGAGAATATTTAGAAAAAAACGAGTTTTGTTTATCATAATGTTTATAATTATAGCAACTTTTTAGATAATGCAAATACCGTAGTGAAAATTTTAGATAATAAAAACCTTGCGAATATTTTTTATTAATGGAGGGGTAATTTTATATGTGTATGTATCAAATATTTTTTTATGTTCCAGAAACTCATGTTGAGCAAGTAAAAGAAGCAATTTTTTTTGCTGGTGCTGGATGTGTTGGCAATTACTCGCATTGCTCTTGGCAGGTTAAAGGGGAAGGGCAGTTTTTATCGCTTGCTGGCAGTAATCCGTATTTAGGTGAAATTGGCAAAGTCGAAAAAGTTATTGAATATAAAGTGGAAACGGTTTGCGAAGAACAATATTTGGACGCTGTACTCAAAGCTTTGCATGTCGCTCATCCTTATGAAACACCGGCTTTTGGGGTGGTTAATATGAGGAAATTAAGGAATGGGTGAAGGAAGGAATTAGGTATGCAAAAATGAAGACACAAGCTAAAGACTCGCGGCTAGGCTATTCTTGTGCTTCAATTCGGGTATTTTTTACTGTATTTACAAATACAAAAAAGCATGCTTAAAATGGGTTGGGTTGGGTGGGGCGAGGGGTCCCCTGATTTTTGTTTTGGAAGTTTTGGATTTATTTGGTTTTTAATTTTATGATTTCACCATCTTTAATCGATCAGTTAATTAACGCGCTTCGTTGTTTACCGAGTGTTGGACCTAAGTCGGCGCAACGTTTAGCTTTTCATATTTTGGAGCGCGATCGGCAAAATGGCTTGAATTTGGCGAAAATTTTGGAGTTGGCGATAGAGAAAGTTGGGCATTGTCAACGCTGTCATACACTTACTGATGCTGAATTTTGTCCAATTTGTTTAGATCAGCGACGCGATAAGGAATTGCTCTGTATTGTTGAATCTCCAGCCGATGTGATCGCCATTGAACAGACGCGTAATTATTTTGGACTTTATTTTGTTTTAATGGGGCATTTGTCGCCACTTGATGGTATTGGTCCCATGGAAATCGGCGTGCCGGCATTAAATAAACTGCTAGATGCGAGCACGATTAGAGAAGTTATTTTAGCAACTAATCCGACCGTGGAAGGCGAAGCGACCGCTCATTATCTTGCTAACCTTATTCAATCTCGCGCAATCAAATGCAGCCGCATTGCTTATGGTGTCCCGATGGGTGGCGAGTTGGAATATTTAGATGGCAATACTTTAGCAAGGTCTTTCCAGGGAAGAAGAGTGGTGGAGTCGTAGCTGCTGGCTTTAGTTTGCGATAAATCTGTGCTGAATTTACATTGCACATATGTTTATTGCGGCGCTTGTTTTGTATAAAACTCCAAATAAATTTTAAATATTTGAATCAAAATTCACAAATCCATAAAATCCACAAATTTAAACGAATGTCGATATTAAATTAAAGCTATGCTAAGCCTAAAATCCTCACCAAACCTGACGCGCAGGCTGAAGCCTGCGGCTACGTGACTTTTAAGAAATATCAGTAAATCGTGCCTAAAGAATATTTTTAATGCGATTTATCTTAAAAAAGTCTTAACTGATAGGAAATATTCACTTTTTAATCTATATTTCGTATTGCTATATGAAAGTCATTTTTATATGATTAGATTAATATCTTCAGCAAGGGCTGTAGCCGCAGCCTTTAGTCTGTGTAACTTACAGTTGTTACACAAAATATATCGCAGGCTAAAGCCTGCGGCTACGTTATTCATGGTTGTTATTTTATTCATGGTTTTTTTGAATTATTCAGCAATGCTTAAAAGTAAGATATGTAAATAAGATTGTTTTTAAAATCAATAAGTTATCCTCTTAAGGTGTAACTTCTCAAAAAGTTAGGGCATTATAATTATGTTTACGTAGCCGCAGGTCTTTAGCCTGCGTCAAATCATGTAGATGTGCGATATCTAATACGCAAGTTAAAACTTGCGGCTACGTTATTCTTGTGATTCGCCTGTGGTTTTTGAGAAGTTACCTTAAGGTCTCTTAAGTTTTAAAAATGGAACAAATATAATAAATAAATTAATTGTTTTTTTGAGGTGTGATTGTGAAAATGAATGCTTGGTTGAGATTTTGGGCTAAATGTTGTGCTTGCTGTTTGCCAAAGGGTTTGACTAAAACAAATCCTCCTCAAGCTACAGAATCAGATCCGTTATTGGTATCATTGGCACCAGAATCTCCTGTTCGCAGTCAACAAGGCGGCCAAGGAGTCGGTGGCGCGCCAGGTGCTCCTCATAAATCGACGCCACTTCCAAGAGCTCGGCGTTTCGGGGCAATTAATGATATACCGAAAGTTTCTCTTTCTACTTCTTTTAGTGAATCATCATTGTCACGTGTATCAACCCCTCCAGCTTCAGATAGTCCATTGGTTCTAGATCCTAAAACACCAATAAACGGAGATGTAAGTGATCGTGTGCAATTTTCTATAACTTCATCTCCTCAAGCAGTTGCACGTGCACCATTAAAGAGTATTCCATTTGGAATTTCTTTGGCAATTGACAGTCCAATACATTCTCATTCAAATAGTTCTTCTAGTTCCTCGGCGTCTTCTTCGTCGCCAATTTCTAGTACCACAGGAGCTGGTGCCTCTATCCAGACTGTTTCTCCTTCGTCGCCAACAGTTTCGGTAGGTGGGCCAGTATTAATACCAACACCATCAAGCCCTGTGTCCCAGAGTAGCTCAACAAGCAGTTCAAGTAGTGTTCAATCTATTGAAGTGCCAGTGGTTGTTGTTTCTACAGTTCCAGATAGCCCCCCGCCAGAAACTTTAAGCGCAATTAACACCCCAAGTTCAGCAATAATTTCAAGTACAACGACAAGCTCTTCCGCATCGCCAACCGCAACATTGAGTAGTTTATCGGCAACACTTTCATCTTCTCAATTACAAGCGGAAATTCCTATTGCTAGTAGTATTTCTTCAAATAGTGGTTCAGCAGGTTTGCAAACCGAGCCATTAATTTCATCTGCATCTATTCCAGTAACAACTTGTTTTGCTTTTACTAGTGCATCCACTTCTTTAAGTGGCAATGTGAATAGCGTTCCTAGTACTAATGTTAGTAGCTCTAGCCTATTCTCTATTCCTGCTAGACGTCATAATTCATCTCCCCCTAGTGAACAATCTGCGCCAGCGCCATCTCACCCTAAATCAACAACAACTTTGAGTGGACAGCCAAGACCAGTTTCATTGAAGAATGCATTAAAGTCGACTTTTGATAGAATTACTGCTCCTGATTATGTGATATCTCAAGGGCAACTATCTGTGGCGAACTGTTTAATAGAAATGTATAATAGATGTGAGTTGTTTGTTGCTGATGACACCCCGCAAAGCACAAAAGGGCAGCAAGCATCAGAATATAAAATGATCATTAGAAAATTAATGATGCAATTTTGTGCTGAGAAAACAGATACGGGGCAAGGTTTTGGAGTGCTGGATTTATTACACTCGGATGATTTTAGAAAATTAAAAGAGCAGTTTGCAACTGTTCAAGTACCAGTTATATCGGGGCAAGTTGCTATAAATGGAGGTTTTCCTTGGAGTTTATTTGGTGATGGAGTTATTGCAAGTGATAATACATTGTTGTCAATGCTTGAAAACAGGAATAAAATGACCGACAAGATACGTTTTATAATATGCTGTGGATATTGTCTTAATGATAATGAATTGTGTAAAAAGTATCGTACTTTAGCAGAAAACTGTAAAATAGAACTGAATACAAAGAAACCAGCAGCTCCAGTAATTAGCGCTGTTGCTGCTTTTAGACCGCCTACCGCGCCAAGGTAGTTGTTGGATATTGGAAATTTTAGTCTTAATTTAATATAACTTTAGGATTGAGGAGAATGTTTTATGATAAATCAACAACAAATTGGACCAGATCAGTTGGTCGTGCCTATGACAGGAATAGCATATATATTATCGGTATTACAATCATCGTTGCTTGCTCTTTTGCCGAATAAAAAGCTTGTGTTTAACCAGGCGCAACAAGAGAGTTCTAAAGAAGATATTGTATTGTCGCTACAGGCTTTACAAAATCTCGAAGATTTTTTAGAAAAAGGTATAGACTTACATGGGGTAGAGAAAGTTTGTGCAGTTTTGTCTAATACTTTTTCTTTGCTATTTTCGGTACAAAATAACCCCAAAAACCTGTTTAAAGAAGAATTTAAAGAAGAAGATATTAATGCTCTATGTGAAGCTGTTATATATGTTGCAAATAAAAAGCAAAATTTTTGTGGGTATTTATTATTTAAATCAAAGGTTGTTAAACAAGTTTTTATTAAAAACACAGCGCGTTTCACTCTGTTTAATGGAGGCGCATTAGTAAACGCTTTATCGACAGTTGAAGTTGTTAATAACTCTCATTTATCTCTAAGTGATAGCGAAAAAGCTAGGCAACGTTTCTTTGCTCCAAGTTTGTGGCATAAATTTTTAATGTTCATTCATGTGGAAGAAGATCATCGTAAAAAACTCAGTGCTGTGGATTGGGTTAAGGCTTTAGTCGATAATAAGTGTACGTTACAGGAGTTAGCTAATTCTAGGCAAGCAGTTGAAAAAATAGCGGCTGTATTTATTAAGGCTTTTAATGGCAAAAAACCAGAAGAGAGTCAAGCAGGGTTTGTGTATGTATGTAATAATTTGAAGCTTAGCATTGATGAAGAAGGTTTGACTAAATTGTTGCTTGTTGTTAAAGTTTTTCAAGAAGATAAATATAGGAATTATCGGTGGTTAGCTGAAGAATTGATGAAATCAAATAGTGCAGGAATTAGTCAGCCTTCAATTGTTAGTGGGCTGCACTCCAGTTCTGGGGTGTCAAATGTGTTACAACTGTCTTTTTCTGAGGTAGCGCAGGTTAGTAGTAATAGTTTTGCTAGTGCGCCAATTTCTGTTTCTGACAGCCAACCACCCCCATTTTCTATTACGCAAGCTAATAATTCTTTTCCAGAAAATGGGGGAGATCCTAATTTGCCTGCTAAGCTTTCGCCAGACAATCCAAAAGATCTGGAACAGCCTGATTTTTATATGGAAATCCAAGATGATGATATTTCTGTGGGGTTGCCAACACCATCCCAGTCTTTAGTTATCGATAAAAATTTACACTCCCCAGACTTTTTCTTACCAATTGGCAGTTCAAGTCCAGCAGGTTTGGCGTTAGCTAAAAAACGTGTGCAGGTAGTAGGGGCAGATGATGCTTGTAGTACCCCCCCAACAAAAATTTCAAGACAACTCTATTCTCCTGAATTAGTAAATTCAGAAAGTGATTCATTTAGACCATTAACGGCTACACAAGAACTAGAGGATGACAGTCTTAGTGATGCAGGCAGTTTTATTGAGAATAATGACGAAGAACCTGATTTTTATGCTGATCTTCCGCCAGACACGGTGGATTTAAGATCTGCTATTGGGCATTAAAATTAATAGGGTTATAGAGTTCTGTGTGCTTAAAGATCTTTGTAGTTGACAAGGTTTTTTGTGTGTTGTCATGGATTTTTAATAAATTTTGTGGTGCAGGTTTAGTCTGAGTCACTTTTTTAGATAAATTTAGATAAATACGGTATCTAAGTTTCATATGTTACGTAAGCTAAAGCTTGCGGCTACACATCCATAAATCAAAAAACTAAAAGTCCATGTCCAATTTAGTACGCAAGCTAAAGCTTGCGGCTACACGAAATCTATGTTTAAAATGAGTTGAGGGACGATGGGTCCCTATTTTTTAAAATAGATGCTTTAAAGCCTGAAAATACAAATCGTCTCATGACAAATAAACTAAATCCCACTCAAAAATCATCTTTTTGGTTGCGCGATCTTGCTTTTTTGACACTTATTATTGGTTTTTTGTATGGTGCTATGCTGGGGAGTTTTCCTTTGCAGTCTCCAGACGGTGCGCGCTATGCGGAAATTCCACGGGAAATGGTGGTAAATGGTGATTATTTAACGCCGCACTTAAACGGCATTAAATATTTTGAAAAACCCCCGTTATTTTATTGGCTGCAAGCTGGTGCTATTAAAACTTTTGGTTTAAGCGAATGGGCTGTCAATGCGGTTAATGGTTTGTTTGCTTTATTGACCTGTCTTTTTCTTTATGTGGCAGGTCGTAAACTCTACGATCGGCGTACTGGTATTTTGGCAAGTCTTACTCTGGCGACCTGCACTTTGTTTTTTGTTTTAGGACGGATTATTACGCTGGATATGGCGCTGACGGCGTTTTTGAGTATGGGATTGTTGAATTTTTTGTTAGGTAATAATTTTACGGGAAGTAAAAAGCATAGTCACAATTCCGTAGCCGCAAGCTTTAGCTTGTGTAGTGGATATTGTTTGTTTACCAAATTAGGTTCGGATTTATGGCGCAGGCTAAAGACCTGCGGCTACGAAAGCTTAATTAACAAGCAATCCAGGCAGACCTGCGGCTACGAAAGCATAAGTAACAAGCAAGTCAGAACATGTAATTGGCATTTTTTACTGTTCTACATATTTATTGCCTTGGCGGTAATGACCAAAGGTCTAGTTGGTGCGCTTTTGCCGGGTTTGATTATTTTCTTTTGGGTGGCATTTTTTAACAAATGGAGTGAACTAAAATCGTATTGTTTGGTGACGGGAATTTTATTGTTTTTATTAATTGCTGCGCCATGGCATATTTTAGTACAGCTAAAAAATCCAGAGTTTTTCCATTTTTATTTTGTGGAACAGCATTTTTTGCGTTATTTAACGCCATACGCCGGGCGGCAACAGCCGTTTTGGTTTTTCTTTGTTGTATTTATTGCCGGATTTTTCCCCTGGGTTATATTTTTGCCTGCTACAATAAAGAAATATTGGGTGCAAAGATGGATTGATCGCCATCATTATCAGAAAGAGTTTTTTCTTTCATTATGGGCAACTTTGATTTTTTTCTTTTATAACTTTTCTGATTCAAAGCTAATTACTTATATTTTGCCAGTTTTTCCGCCACTTGCGCTTTTGGTTGGCAAGTATTTGGCTGATGTATGGAAGAGGGCGGATGCGGACAGAAATTTTTCGTTAGGTTTAAAAATCTTTTGCTTGCTAGCTTTAATGCTAGGTTTAGGGGTGTTGATTGCTATTCATTTCCTTAATTTCCAGGATTATCCTTTTACAGCATTAAATCTTTATCTCATTGCCAGCAGTTTAATCATTGCTGGTTTGTTAACTTACTTTTTTTACCATAAATACGGCGCTAAAGCTGGTTTGATAGTTTTGATTATTACCCAGGCGTTTTTTTTATTATCTCTTGCTCCTTGCATTAGTATTGGTAATGGTAAATCGATCAAACCCCTTGCCCTTATTTTGCAAGCAAAGTTACAGCCAGGTGATGAAGTTGCAAGTTATCAGGATTATTATCAGGATTTGCCGTATTATCTGAGACAAAAAATTACAGTAGTTGATTTTAAGGGGGAGTTGGAGTTTGGTACGCAACATGCCGATACGACCACATGGATGATTAATGAAAAAACTTTTTGGCAACGTTGGAGCGGTAAAAAAAGAATGTTTATGGTTGTCGACAAGGATTCGTATGCAGCTATTGTTAAGGAGGCTAAAGCAGGCAGTGCCAAATTGTATTTGTTAGGGCAACATCTGGATACGATGCTGTTTGCGAATTTTTCCTTGTAGTGGCATTGTTGAATAATTTGTATTAATAACGATTTCGTAGCCGTAAACTGTCGCCGCGGACCGTAGCCGCAGACTTTAGTCTGCGTAACTTACAATTAGTGCACATAATATATCGCAGGCTAAAAAGCCTGCGGCTACAGTCTGCGTAACTTACAATTAGTGCACATAATATATCGCAGGCTAAAAAGCCTGCGGCTACAGTCTGCGTAACTTACAATTAGTGCACATAATATATCGCAGGCTAAAGCCTGCGGCTACAGTCTGCGTAACTTACAATTAGCGCACATAATATATCGCAGGCTAAAAAGCCTGCGGCTACGTTATTCAGGGTTTTTAAAATCATTCAATAACGCCATATATATCGCAGGCTACAGCCTGCGGCTACGTGATCTCTTTATTATTTTGGATATAAATTTGGAATAAATATGAAACTATCGATTTTGCCGCTAATTTTACTTAGTGTGTTATTAAATAGTGGCGCACAATTGTCTTTAAAAGCAGGGGTTGGGCGCGCTGGTGCGTTTCATTTTGCCTGGTCGAATATTGTTCCGTTCTGTATGCAGCTTGCTTCTAATCCATGGATTTTATTAAGTCTTGCCTGTTATGTGGTTAGCATCGTTGTTTGGATATTTGTTTTGGCGCGTATTCCAGTAAGTATTGCCTATCCGTTGATTAGTTTGGGTTATGTGGTTAATGCTGTTGCAGCGCATTATCTACTTGGTGAAGATATAACTTTTTTGCGCATTGCAGGTATTATGATTATTTTGCTTGGTGTAGTGTTAGTTGCAAAAAGCTAAAATTTTTAATGAGGAGTAATTAATATGCAAAATTTCATTTTTTACAATCCGGTTAAGATTTATTTTGGTAAAGGACAAATTGCCGCATTGGCAGGGGTTCTTCCTAAAAACAGCAGGATTCTTTTGACTTACGGTTATGGCAGTATCAAAAAAAATGGGGTTTACGATCAGGTAATGCAAGCTTTGGCGGGCTATGATGTTAGCGAATTTGGCGGCATCGAACCAAATCCAAGTTATGAAACTTTGATGCAAGCTGTAGGAATTGTGCGTGATAAGAAAATTGATTTCATACTGGCAATTGGTGGCGGGTCAGTTATTGATGGTACTAAATTTATTTCTGCCGCTGCGCATTTTAAGGGTGAACCGTGGGATATTTTAACCAAGCAGGCTGAGTTTAATGAAGTTGTACCGTTTGGTTGTGTGTTAACGCTACCAGCTGCAGGCTCGGAAATGAATTGTGGTGCAGTAATTAGTAGAAAAAGTTCCCGCGATAAATTAGTTTTTGGATCACCTAAAATTTTTCCAAGATTTGCTATTTTGGATCCCGCAGTAACTTTTAGTTTATCACCACGCCAAACCGCTAACGGTATTGTTGATGCTTTTGTGCACGTTTTGGAGCAATATTTAACTTACCCTGTTAATGCTCCTTTACAGGATCGTTTTGCAGAAGGTATTTTATTGACGCTAATCGAAGAAGCGCCAAAAGTTTGGCGTAAAGGTGATGATTTGGATGCACGTGCCAACATAATGTGGTGTGCAACCATGGCTTTAAATGATTTGATCGGAATGGGTGTGCCGCAAGATTGGACAACACATAGATTGGGGCATGAAGTAACGGCATGTTTTGGACTTGATCATGGACAATCTTTGGCGGTTCTTTTGCCTAATGTTTTACAAGTTAGACGTGTGCAAAAACATGAAAAGTTATTGCAATACGCGGAACGTATTTTTGGTATAAAACAGGGCGATGAAGATGTTCGTATAGATGCAGCAATTACTAAAACTCGTGAATTTTTTGCCAGTTTGGATATGAAATTGCACTTGCGTGATTACGCAATTGATGAAACCGCGATTCCTGTCTTACTTGAGCAGTTGCAACGACATAGCTTAACTGGTCTTGGCGAGCGAGGTGATATTGACTTAAATGAAAGTGAGAAGATTTATCGGGCAAGTCTTTGATTATAAACAGCTTATTTTAACTTGTTTTAAAGTGAAGATTAACATTCTCCACTTCTACGCGTTGTGTCCACTAAATTGTAGCAAGATCACTTCTCGAAAACGATTGAAAAACCCCAAAAGATACCGTAGTCGCAGGTTTTAACCTGCGCGGACGGTAACGCGCGTATGTTTTTGTTTTGTGTAATATTGGATAAACCCCAAAAACCCGAATCGGAAATAAAAAGCATATCAATAAACACGAAATTTGCGCCAATTTGATATCGCAAGCTAAAGCTTGCGGCTACGGGCTTGCGGCACTGGTTTGTTGCGGCTATTATGGTTATTAACTAGGTGGCAAAACTGTGTAACGATATGCGCAGTCCGCTGGATCGCCTCTGGTAGATTCGCACCACTGACCATCAGGTGTATTATTACCAAGCACTTTATCAACTACCCTGTTGTTATTTACTGCTTCCCTAGATACGTAGTTTCTTGCATATAAACTTCTTTGCATTACGTAGTCACATACTATTTTATTGCCTTGGGGTTCGCTTTCTGGAAACAATAAAGCGGTGCCGCGAAAGTGATCATAATACATTGGATCTGGTGTGTGTGGTGAACATCTGCCTTCAGGGTCACTCGAAACAAATGTGTATGTCATATGAGGGTCTTCAGTAAAGCTAGGAATTGGTGTGCTGCAGGGAATAGCTGACTCACTTGGATATTTCTGACACATGAACTTAATTCGATAAAAACCAAATTTGCCACTATCATCTTTAATTTCGGCTTGTTCTAAATCAGTATCACCCTCGCCATTGTAAACTATAAGTTTTGGTTTTCCGTATGGAGGATGCGATGGTGTGGTAGTAGAAAAAGTCGTTGCCGAGGTTTGTTGGAGATAACTTTCTGCATCATCAAATTTTACGGTAGCTCTGTCGGCAAAATTAAAATTAGTGGCTATATGAATGTTTAATGTTTCTCCACCATGATTAACCATAGCTGCTGCTGGGTAACTGGATTGATATTGGTGATCATTGCCTTGAAAATCTCCATGTGCTGCATCGAAATGAGGAGTTACAAAAACTATTGGTTTGGTTTTGGTGCAAACATCTAGTATGGAATCTGGTTTATCACCTATGCGCAAACAAATATCAGCTGTAGCTGTTTTAGATGCCTCATCATGAGTTTTTTTTAAAATTGCTTTAATTTTGATTTGTGTATCATTTGGAATGACATAGTCTGGTATGTCTTCTGTGCTAGTTGCTGCTTCACCATAACGCAAATAGACTCCTTTTACAACGGTAAAGCTCCGTCCCGTGAGGATAATTGGCGAAGATGCGGGTAATTTCCCTCCACCGCTTAAAACAGGGATTTGCCCAGTTGTGTTATGCATATTAATCTCGCGATTTTGTGCATATAGCGTAAAAGGCAAGGTAAGTAGTAGTCCTAAAGTAAGCGTTTTTGTCATCATGTTGGTTTGCCAATGCTACTTCCAATTAATTTTATGTTTATAATATCGCACATGGTGGACATCAGGAAGAATTTTTTGTTAATAGAGGTGAATTTTCCGTACTATTAAGTGAACTGCTTGGTGTATAAGTAATTGAGGAATGGTGCTGGTCTTGGTTGCAGTTAAGACTATGAAGGACGACGGCAGCACCAGAGTTTTTGGGCAATGCAGAATGCTGTGTGTTGGGGCTGGGGAAAAGCCGTCTTGGCGAATGGTGGGCAGCTGAATTTAATGAGTCATTTGAGCTCGAGGAAGAACTTGAACTTGATGAAGAAGAGGCTACAGCATGTAGCTTGACAAGAGCGCTTTTAGTACTTTCTTGTTCACGGCGATTTTTAGAAGAGCTATATGTGCTTTTTATAACTTCTAATAGTATAGTAAACAGACCGATAGCTCCTTGCATTGAGTAGCGCAAAAGAGGATTATAGTCTAAGCAATATGTTGTAGCTGCGTTTCCTAGAAGAACCGCAACTTTGCCACCGCAATCGCAATCTACTACAGGAATAATTTGACCATCAGGTGCACGACAAATGCGATTGCTGTCAAAGTCTCTTTGTGCTTTAGTAATGACAGTAAGATCTCTTATTGGCGCGTAAGTATAGTCACTATAACGGGGTAGGCTGGTTATATATGCAAGACCACCAAAAACCGTCCCCATAACTACTTCAGGCAAAACCTCATCTTTGATTGTAGACCAATATTTTTGGCGGCAAGTTGGTTGTATAACTGTTAAAGGATTAGATGCAAGCATAATAGCACCATTTTCTGCTTGATGTTGGCTATTTGTTGATTGTGTGGTAGATGGACGAAAGCAACTATTAATAATGAATAAACGTATTGTAATATTCAGCATTGGTAAAACAAAGATTAAGAATGCAGACGAAGGTTTAATAAATTCCAAAAAGTTAAACTTATCAAAAGCTGATATTAGCGTTAAAATAACTTGATCAAGCATTCCGGGCTGCTCCTTATAATTAAGGCACATTTCACTATGCGATAAGTCTGGGGGGCAAAAAATGTCCATTCCCGTTCTTATTATTGTCTGTGTAGAGTTTGTTGCTAATAGATTTGTTATGAAATTTTGCGCTAAGGTAAGGCTAAAATATGCCAGTAATTCACCACCAGCAATGGGCCAGATTTTTTTACTTGCTAGCTTAAGTTTAGCTAATTTTTCATTTGTATGTGTGTTTTCTTCTTTTTCTGAAGGTATTATAGTTTCTGGTAACTTTTGTAAACTCGGGACTTTTGGATTAGTTAAACCTATAAGTGATCGTAAGAGGTTTTTTAGGCGTTGAGGGAGGGTGGTAAATTGTGTTCTAAACTCATCAGAATATTTATCTATTACTGGATATTCAGAAAACAGGTAAACGCTAACCATATTGGCAAGTCCTATAATTCCTCCCCCCATGCAAATTGTGAGCATTTGAGTGATGGTGGTATATTCGTGCATATCGCTGTCGGCTTTGGCAATATCGAATACCGTGCGATAAAATCCGAAAATAGTGGTAGCTGTGACAAAGCCTAGGTTTAATAAAGTATCAAGGCTAATGGCTGCTACACATGAAGCATCCCAAATCTTCTCTCGGAGATTTTTTTGCTCATTGTATTTCTTTAGTTTTTGTTGCTCAGGATTAAACATTTTATCCCAGGGGTTTTTAATATCCAAAGCGGTGATAGTACATTTAATGCCTTGTGAGGCGGCGAGTGTAGCTAGTTTAGGACCCAAAAAAATCCATACAAGAGCACGTATTATGTTAGGATCAACATGACTTAATTCCTTAACGAAACCATCAACGGTTTGTCCTGATTGAACAATTGCATATGAGGCGCTACCGACTGTAGAAGCTGCTCCAAAAAGAAGACCACGTACTAAATCCCAACCTTTTGGCATTTTGGAGATTTTGTCGCGTAAATCTCTGATATTAAATATAGGTAAAAACTGGAAAGCTAGACCAGACCCAGCTGCAGAAGCAGCTAAAATACTGAATAACGACCATTTGAAAGATGGGGTATGGTCGTAGTAGTTTTCAGCTTTAGCATCTGGTGAAAATATATCTATTATTTGACAAAGTGATCTGGCGGAGAATCCGCCATTAGCACCATCTAAAATCATGCTCAATACTGTTAGGAAAGCCATGCCAGAGTTGTAAATAGTGAAAAATGTATCCTTTAATCCATAATTTCCGCCAGTTTTTAATAGTTTTGGCAAAAACCAAGAAGTTTGTTCCCGTATTTTAGCTAAAGCATTATTCATTGCGCTACCACGTGTCCATAGTGTATCAAACGTATTTGAGATAAAAAAGGCAACCATTAGGGAATCTATAACTGGAGTGTCTTCAGCAGTCTTTGCAACGAACAAGCGTGCTATATTTCTAATTGAATATGCCGATAATGCTCCTGATGAAACACCTTTCACAACAGTAGCAGCATGAATTAGATGGCGTGTAAATATTTTAATCCCTTTAACAACTCCTTTGACAACCTTGTTATTACATACTTTTTGCCACCATTTCTTATACCATTTGATTTGTTCTTTTGGTTGTTTTGGTGCTTCTGTGTCTTTTAAATTAAAAAACTTTACAAGTAATTCATTATCTTTTGTATTGTCTAAGGTCAGTTGTACTAACGGGGCAAGTTCATTTAGCGTATCTGTTGCATCTTTTATTTGATTAATATCTCGTAGGGGATGTCTTTTGAAGACATAATTGAATAAGCGAGTGTACCAATGGTTGCCAGAGAGCATAAAGGAATCAGCGTGCTCTTTTTGTAAAAATAGCAGTGCTTTGATTAGGTAATAGTAGATTTGCAAAATTTCTTTGGTATTGTCCAGAATTATATCTTTTTCTTTACGTTGATTTGCGTCTTCACGCCCAAGATTATGGAATTCTTTGGTTGTATTGACTTCAGCTTCTACGTTACGGAAGGTGTTTTTTAGCCATAGATGGCAATCGTTAATAAGCGTACAGAGTTGATCTAAACATAAGGGGATTTTTGAGAGATTTGTTGGGATAGAGGAGGAGGGTGGCGCGCCGTTGTTGGCGGGAGCTGGGTTTGTGTTTGTATCCCGTAGTATCTTTAGTATCTTTTGTAATAAAACATCGTTTCGAAGTTTTTCTTCTGATTTTTCTGGAATTGCTAAAGGTTTATCAGATGGAAAATTATTTTTTTTGCTCAATAAAATCTCAGTTAATTCGCAAAAATGTTCGGCAGTAAACTCTTTAGTAATTAGAGATTGAGCGTTTATGGCTGAATTTGATGGTACTGAAGCTGAAGCCGAAGTTGAAGATGAAGGTGGCGTAGAGCTGCGGGATAATGGGCTTGATGGTGCAGTCTTTGAATCCTTGATAAAATTTAGGGCAACATCGCCCAAAAGTGTAATGGCTTTTAATGTTTCGTTAGGAAGACGGTTTTTTTTTGGGGATGTGGAGTAAGGGGTTGGTGGTGGGGAGGAGAGGAGTGATGGTGGGCTGGATAAGCCTAAGCTATGGTTTCCTTGTGGTGATGAATCTTCAATAAAATCGACATGCTGAGCTACTGGGTTATGTACAACATGAGGTCTGGGGGAGGATGGGTTATTGCTAGTAGTAGGAGGGCTGTTCATATCGTACCTCTTTTTATAATTTTGGGGTTATTTTAAGAATTTTATTTATGTTTTTTGCTTGTTATTCCAATCTTAAAAACATAAATTTATACGGTTATTTTTTGTCGAATCCTCTATCTTGTATAAAAAACGTTTGGTTAAAATGTAATTTATTGTAGGTGTATATGATAGGTGGGAAAAGTTGTCTGTACAAATGTTATTAAATTAACGGATGCTTAAATTGATTAATATAATTAAGAATTTATTAAAAAAATGAATTTATTAGTAACTAGTTAGGATAACTACTTGAAAACGATGGGAAAATCTCGGAAGATATCGTAGGCGCAGGTTTTAACCTGTGTACGATAACATATGTATGTTTTTGGTTTTTGTGCAGTGCTATATCGGATAAACCCCAAAAAAACCGGAATCAGAAATAGAAATCATATCAATAAATACGGAATTTGCGCCAATTTAATATCGCAAGCTAAAGCTTGCGGCTACGGGTTTGTTGCGGCTACGGGCTTGCGGCTGCAGAATCTGCGGCTATACGCTACTACGGTATTTTTTAGCTATGTGGATATTTAAGAATTGCATTGAGATGAAAATTTAATCTATAATGTCCTGTTGGATTTTTGCGTTTTAAGTAATATCTCAAAAAGTCTAGGTATTATAATGGTGATTCCGTAGCCGCAGACTTCAGTCTGCGTTTCTTACAATTTTTGCGTCTAATATATCGCAGGCTAAAGCCCATAGGCGTCAAGCTAAGGATATAATTAATCATATTAAAACCTCTTGACCAGTAGTATCCATAAGCTTTTGGCAGGTTAGCCGCCTTTTTTTTCGATGCCTA
>Ga0209319_1001105_pt1 | contig 24474 bp, 44 predicted proteins | sample RifGroE2_FD_184000 | JGI IMG/M metagenome (GOLD analysis project Ga0209319, IMG submission 184000) | Groundwater microbial communities from Rifle, Colorado - Groundwater E2 (SPAdes) (version 2) | ecosystem: Environmental > Aquatic > Deep subsurface > Groundwater | place: Rifle, Colorado, United...
GGTAGCTGTGTCAACGGTCGGGGTTCTGTTCTTCACATGGTTCACCGACAGGAAAGAATCAACCGATCCGATCAATCATCCTGTAGTCAAATCCAGATTAAAAAAGATCGCCGAGGCTCAATCCAAGATAGACCGGGGCCATACCGAAGAAGACCCGTATGATGTATGGGAAGGGACTGAAATATGATACTCAGAGACGGAAGCAAAACACTTGACCCAAGATGCGGCCTGATCTTTTCAGGCGAGACAGAAGCGGTCAAATCCCTCTACTCCCTCCCCCCGACAGACGGCGGCATTGATCTGAGAAAGCGACCGTTGATCAATAAGCGACGGATACGCAACCTCAGCGATGCGCCGCTGGAACAGCATATTTCCTCCTGTGTCGGCATGGGCATAACGAATATGCTGGAGCATGAGCGCGGCATATCTTCACGCGGTTCGGAGTGGGCGACAGAGCTTTATTTCGAGGTCCAGCGGCACGATGCTTTCCCCGGCGGCGAATACGAAGGCGCTGACCCCGTAGCAGGCGGAACTTCGATCTATGACGCACTGGTCTATGCCAAGAAGGCTGGGCTTATCTTGGATTTCGTTCGGGCGAGAACGATGGATGAGGTGCTTTCCGGGATTTGCTACCATTCTTCGGGGGCTATCCTTGGCTTGGATTTCACGGAAGGAATGATGGTGCCGGATGAGCAAGGGCTCTGCCGGCCAACAGGTCGAAGCGTGGGCGGGCACTGTATATTCGGACGGGACTTCTATCTTGATCGAGGAATTGTTCGTGGCCCGAATAGTTGGCCCGGCTGGAACCCTTGGTTGGCTGGTGATTGGGCTATGACGGTTAAAGATCTTGATTATTCATTGCGGCGTGGTGGTGAATGTTGGTTTGCCGTAAAAGCGTGATTGCCCCGGTGGAGGCCGGAAAGGTTGAGCGGAATGCCTGAGTCAGAAGGAACAGCAGGACACAAAATAGTGCAATGCAGCTACGGGGATGACGGCCTGTGTGCCCTCCATGGCGTGGAAATAGAGCGCAGAAAGAATGTTGAGGCATTGGTTGTCGAGAACATCCCCAAAATACTGACATGGCAGAATAGGATAATCGGCTGGTCGCTCCTTGTAACTTTGTTTATCGGCGGGGCATACGCATATATCGGCATCGTAAAGGCCGACATGAAACTTCAGTACGCTGAGAGTGTCGGCAACGCCTCGGCTGATATCAAAATCATGTCGAAGCAACTTGAGCAATTATCAACCGGACAGGCCAGGACAGAGGAAAGATACGAGTCACTGTTGCGCTCGATAACCGAAATGAGCAATAGCATTTCAACGCTGACATACCTGCAGTTCAAGACAAAAGATGAGGGCGACGAGGCGAGAAAGAAGAAATGAGCACAGCAAAACGAATCCAGGAATTGCTCGATTGCGCCGTCAAGGTGCCAGTTCGGGATAAAGCGGGAAACATCACGCCGGAAGGAATTGACGCTGCTGCACGGGCCAAGGCGTTGCAGGATTGCCTGAAGATTGCGCAGGACGAGGAAAGGCATGAGCGTACTTGACGATATTGCGCGCCATGAGGGATTTAGGCCAAGGCCATACAAAGACACCGAAGGCTTCTTGACCATCGGCTACGGCATAAACCTAAACGCCGGGATCACACAGGTAGAGGCCATGTTGATTCTGTCATACAGGGTTCAGGTTCTTCAATCTAAACTAAGGCAACGACTTCCATTCTGGCAGCGGCTGACTATAGCCCGACAGGACGTGCTGATAAACATGGCATACAATCTCGGGATAGAGGGACTGATGGGGTTCAAGACGACACTCAGACTCATCTCCGAGGGTGATTACGACGAAGCGGCAAACCAGATGTTAAAAAGCAAATGGGCGCGGCAGGTAGGACAGAGGGCAATCGAACTTTCCGAGAAGATGCGGAACGGATAATCAATCATAGGAGCACAACATGGCATCATCGGTAACGACAATCACCACGACAAAATCACTGGCAACCTGCGGGGCCGTGCTCCTGACCGGCCCGACAAAGATCGTAGCCGAGGGCATGGTGGCGGCGGATATCGTCTACATCTACGAGGAAACAGGGACCGAGGGGAATTACGAGCGTGTCCCGGATTCCAACAAGCGGACGGTAATCCTTGAACATTCAATGCCGAGCATCATTTTTGAGGGCTACGGGAATTACAAGTTTTTACTCGGTGCGGACACTGCCGAGGCCCTGGTGGTTGGCTATGCCAGTTAGATCGCCAACGAGGCGAAACACTCGCAGGGTTTCACGAACGCCGCTTTCCGGGGCTTCGACGCGCCTCCCACCGAACCGCGCCAATATCCTCGCCTGGTATCGCGGCCAGATCTCCGACGGCAGACTCATACCCTACCGTCCAGCCTCCACCAGCGCAACGCCCGAGGTCAAAGGCTCAGGCTTCACAGGTGCCGGCACAGGCGCAGTAACCGGCCTGCTCACCAGCGACACCATCACGGCGGGCGGCACAGTCCCAACCTGCACCACAAACGGCACCCTGACCATCTCAGCGGATTGCTGGGATATCTATGTGCATCGGGATGGCGTACTCTGGGCTTTCTGGCCGGGGATAAATGTCACTCCCCTCGTAGACCCTCCAGCGACATGGACGGAACTCGACGCGTCAGGTCTGGGCCATCATCTGTACCTGACGACCACGACGATTGTCGAGGCGGTGGATGGCAGCGGGACGAACTACGCCAACGAGAGAGGTTTTACTGTGGCTGATGGGTCGCAGTATCTTGATGATGCCGGGGTTGATGTTATCGGGGCGGGGTGGAGAATACCTGCGCTGGTTGATGGCTCTGGGTGTGCTTCATGGTCAGAATCTTTCGAGGAACTGATAGTTGATGGCGAGGCCATGATGGTCGATGATGAAAAATTATACGTAGGTACATGATATGAATAAAACAGGAACAGTGCTATTGGCCGCTATCTTGTCAATTCTTTTTTGCGGGAGCAGTTATGCAAAAAACATCTCTACATTAGCAACGCCGATATCGCCATCTGGTGCAAAATACTACGGCGAAACTGCTGCCGGGGCAGCGGGGTATCTGCTGAATAGCAGTATATGCAATACTGCATCATCGCTCGGATTTCAGTTAGATGGTACTGATGAAACCACAAAAATGAATACTGTCCTAGCTGATTTTTATACTGCCAACGGTGGATGTCTGGCTATTGACGCTGGAAAAACTTTGCGAGTTGATGGACAGATTGTATTCCCTCACGATGCAGAATATCCCTGGCACCAGCCTGTATATAGAATCACAGGTTCTAGCGCAGGGGGTGGGCAGAGCGCTGCCCTGAATTGTTCAAATGCAGACGTATCTGGTGGCGTAGACCTAACCTGCGGCGGCTACTATGTTACTTTCATGGAAGATTCAGGAAGTGTCCTGGATGTACGGTATCAAGGGTCTGGAATATCTTTGTATCAAGGTGGTCCTAAAATATTAACAACCGGGACAGGGAAGCTATATCTTGACCATTTTACATTAAAGACAGGTTCTACATCTGAAGACCCCGCCGCCTTTATAATGACCACCAACACCGTATTGTTCGCGCACGATTTGAGCATAATTGGGTGGAGGCAAGAAGGTGGAAGTGTTGGCTTGAATGATGCTTTTATTCTTGGTGGCGAGGGGACTATAAGTGTCCCCCTGACTGGGACCATAGCGGACAGATTCGGTGGTTATGGGTCGCAAATATTCAATAATCATTTTTCGAGGTTGCGTCATTTGGTGATGACAGGCCAAAGCGTTGCTAACAATCTGAATATATATGGCAACATGAACGATACAACCTGCGGGTCAGAGGTTAATGGTGGGATAGCCTACTGGCTCAGGTCTGGTGACGCTTCTTCTGTGCATGACAATATAATCGAAGGGACATACTATACTTATGGAATTTGGGCAGAAGGGAGCAATAATTCATTTATAAATTCTAACTTTTGGGACTCTCAGTCAACGGCATACGCATATTGCAGTGGGACGAGTTCTGACAACAACTATATCGTGGATTTGATGTCAGCAGATACCAGAATTTGCCCTGAGATGTACGACCCATCCCACAATAATATCATTTTAACCAAAACTGGTCTTCGCGCCCCAAGGATTGTTTTTCCAGACGGCACGGCGCTCACCAGTGTTATTCCTGATACCACAGCCCCTTCTCTGGTATCAGCAGAAGTTCCCGTTGGCATGGCTAATAAATTAGTAATAACACTTGACTCAGATGTTCGCATGGGGGTCGGAGGCTCGGCTGGAGTGTCTTTAACCATGACCGGGGGCGCAGTAACTGCCAGTTATTTATCTGGAGACGGGAGCAGCATTCTGACATACACTCTTTCGAGGGCAATTTCTTACGGTGAGACAGGGACAGTTGCATACACGCAGCCAACACAAGGCATCACTGATCTTTCGGCAAATGAACTAGCTACATTTGCCGACGAAGCGGTTACTAATAATGCTGCTCTCATAACAAATGTTTATCTAAACTACCTGGCTGGAGTTGATACAAATACTGGGCTAGACTCTACCCATCCGGTTGCAACTATCGCTCAAGCGGCAACAATCGCACCAAATGCAATATTAAATATTTATTACCCAGATGGCACATATCACGCCATGCCAGCAGACACTAAATGGGCGAGCCTTTTGGCATATTACCCAATGACCGAAGGGTCAGGAACAAGCGTTTACGATATTGCCAATAAGGGACAATCTATAACCTTAAATCTTGGGGGTGGGATTGATCCTACCTGGGATGGCAGCACCCCAACAAAGGGTTTGACTTTTGACGGAACAAAATACATGCAGCAGCTTAGTACATTTTATAACATTACTCAGCCTGTCTCCTATATTTTTGCTCACACTCTTGCGGCAGGGTATGCCGGGTCCCCAACATTGATAGATGGGTACGAGGCATCAACTCAATACCGAAATATCGTGCAAATGAACCCATCTTTACAGCACATTTTATATGCAGGGACAAACCAAACAGATACCGGGACAACATCAACAATTGGTTCCCCTGAGATGTTCTCAACAATATTCAATGGAGCGAACTCTACCGCGTACAAGGGCGCAACACAGGGGTATTCAGGTGGTGTAGTTGACTCTGGTGCTTACCAGATATTGACACATGGTTTTTATATCGGTAGGGCGCAGTCCACAAGTCGGTACTCAGGAGTTATCTCGGCGTTTCTGATGTATGGCGATGCACTTGATTCCACCGATATAGCCAATGTGCATAGTTGGATGCAGACTGAAATGTCAACGGTGCATGGAGTCACAATACCGTAGGAGCAATATATGATACGATCACCACTAACCACTCCCGGCCCCCTAGGCATAGACGCCACAGTAACAGCAGGCACCACCTACCCAGCAGTCACCATCAAGGCTCCCCTCGGCCCGGAGTTCCAGGGGATCGGCGAGTGGACCGGGGAGGCTGCTGTGGATTTGAGTACGCTCTCGGCAACGGCACGGACACGGATAGGGCGGCGAGGGATGCTGATTTACGGGGAGGATTTGAGCGCGGCGGATCAGGCGCAAGCGGATAGCTATCTTGGAGTATCATGATCTGGCAACCAACCACAGTAGATGGGGTCGAGGTTGCGAACGTGTGGAAATGCTCATTGGAGGTTGCGGTCTGAGAGGTATTGCGGGGTGTAAGGTGATTTGGGGTAGGTTCAACTCCTACCCCAAAAAATCAGCCGATAAATTGAACGATTCAGGCAAGTTAAGCTGTACAGTCCAGCGTCTATGGCACGGAATCTTCAACGGGTAACTTGCCTGAATTATTCATGTATTATTTGGGGCTTGGGTTGGAGCTACCCCAATGCATTGGCGGAGCGCTGATTATTCCTCTTGATCGTCAACCTCTGCCTGCAACACAGCCTCTTTGATCCACTCGCTGATAATTTCACATTCAGGCACGTTTTGAATGCCATCAGGTGTTTCAAGTTCAACACTCGCAACCCCTTTCTCCATTCTCAAAATTACCGCATACCCTGTTGGTAGGTTTGCACACGCGTCACACAATGCCTCTGATATGTTCATTCCATTTCTCCTTTTGTTTTTACCCCAACGAATCAACAGCCTTTCTCTTCATCCCCGACGAAACATGCTGGTAAATCCTCATCGTCATGTCAGGCGAGGCATGGCCGGCAATCTCCGAAACCGACTTAAGGTCCGCGCCTGCCTCGAGCATATCCGTGATGGACCGATGCCGGATATCGTAAGGCCGAATCCTCCGCGTGATCCCCGCCCGCTTTTTCGCAGCGTTCCATCCGTGCTGAATCTTTAAAATTGGCTTACCCCTGTAATGCACCAAATGACGCACACCGGCCTTTTCATCCTCGGCATACCATTGGGCAAGGCAGGCAAGAATCGTTGAATTAAGGGGCACCATCCTCACAGGCAAACCACCTTTTTCAGCAGACGTTACCATGAGGGTCTTTCCAGCGAAGTCAATGTCATTGTAGGTCAACCCAAGGAGTTCGACTCTTCCGGGCCTCAGTCCGCAGTGATAGGAGATGAGCATGGCGCGGCGTATGTGCGGAGACGCACAGGCCAGGATAGCCTCAAATTCGGCTTTCGTGGGAGGTTGGAGTATGGCATCATCTCTCCGTGGAAACGTGAAATTATCCGCTGGATACGAGGTAATCAGCCGTCTTTTTACAGACCATTTGAGGATCGCCCGGATGACGGTCAACTCGGCATGGATTGTGGTCATCTTGACCGTTGCAACTCTGGTTGAGATGTACCTGTCGAGGACGGAGGCTGTTATCTCATGGGCTGGTAGGTGGCCAATGATCGGCAGTATGGTGTTCGGTAGACGGTAGAGTAAGCCCTCATAGGTGGATTTTGCGAGGGTGTGGCGTTTGGCGCCGATGTACTCATTCGACAACTCTGTAAGCGTCGGGGATCGCTGCAACGACCTGACACCCAGTCCGAGGCTGGCATTGAAGGAAATCGCCGCCTGCTCTGCTGCCGGGCCGCGCCCGAAGTATTTCTTCGTTGCTGACGGCCGGTCGGGGTCTTTGCCTCGGGAGTGCTGAACCTGCCACCTGCCATCTTTTAGTTGGTGGACGCTCATTTCCCTTCCATTTCTGGCCAGGGGTAAAGCACATTATACGGCGCATTGTTATAACACCGGAGGTCGTCATTTATCGTGAATATAACCCGCTGGTTGTTGATAAGATAGGAGTTGCGCTTCAATCCCGTGTATCCGCCCATCCGGTTTTTGGCATTAGCTTGAAGGCAAACATTATACCCTTGCGCCATTGCCAATACCCCTGGGGTGGGCTCTGATATCTGTACGTCTTTAAGGCTGTAGGGGTCGAAATAGGTCTGCTTGATGTGGTTGGCGACTACCTCTTTGTAATTGTCCGGGTATGGGCCTGCGCCTTCCTGTGTCCATGTTGCCGCGCAACCGGATAGCAACAGACATGCGATGATTATTAGTTTTTTCATGCCTCCCTCGATAACATAAAATTTTTCGTGACCATCCATAAAGCTCTTGCCTTTATCCGCGGCCGGTGTTTCGGTAACATCAGGAGATTTTCTATTGACCAGTAGCCGGAATCTCTCTTTTTGAGCCACCTCCTCTGAAGAACTCTTCCATCATTTCCATCATTTTAAACTGGTTTTTTTTCAGTTCCGCCATCTCTTCTTCCATCTTTCCCATCCTGAACTCTCCCAAGGTTGCCTTATGAAATGCGCGGACGCTGGCTATCAGCGCCGCCTTGTAGATTGTGGGTGATGCCAAAACTTCATTGAGCATTTCGACCGCTTCGTTTGTGGCCAGGTTATGATTCGCCATTTCCAGGGTTGAGGAAACTACCTCCGAGGCCACAGTCCTCTTCGCATAGTATGGCTTCTTTGAATCATAGTCCTGTGGCTTTATCCCGGTCTCAAATTCTATCGCTTTCCATTTGTCCGGACGAGGGAAACTTAGTCCGTTTTCCCATTTGTGAATAGAATTTGCTGACACGCCTATCTTATCAGCTAGGCCGCTGCCGCCCATTCCCTTGGATTCTCTCGCCCTGCACAAGTCGATACCGAATGTTTTCTGGTTCATATCTGCAACCATTGTAGAGGTTTATCTTAACTTACAAACAAACATTATCACAAATTGTGAACTGATACAAGGTGAAAATAGCTAAAAATAACAAAAGGTGAAAAAAGTTGTTGACGGTTGATAAAAGCTCTGGCAATATAAGCCACAGATAGAGAAGGAAACACCCGGAGATATCCTTGCATTATGGATATTTTTTTGCCCACAATTTCAACTTTTATTAGCCAAATGGTAAAACTTATTTCAACCACAATGCTTCATTACCTGCTCAAGGGCGAGCGTAATCTCGGCATCGAGCGGGCCAAGATGGTCGGCAAGCTGACCGGTACGGACCCGATTGTCTGGATTGATCCGGCCAGGGTTCTGGAGAGACGGGCAGCATGGGGAAAAACATTTCCGAAAAAGAGGAGGGCAAAATGAAAGATCAATTGCCGGAAATCTACATCAGAGAAAAACGCGGTGTCTTGATCACCAACTCGCTCGACGTTGCCGAGAAATTCGGCAAGCGGCATGACCGGGTCTTGCGAGCAATAAGAGACATTATCGAGAAAAACCCAGGCAGAGGTCTCCCCAATTTTGGGGAGACCTCATACCTTGACGAGTCGAACCGGAGAAGCCCGATGTTCGAAATGACAAGGACCGGATTCTCTGTTTTGGCGATGGGGTTTACCGGGGCAAAGGCGCTTGAGTGGAAATTCCTTTACGACGAAGCATTCTCGAAAATGGAAACCGCCCTCCGCAATCGTCAAGAGCCAAGATGGATAGATGGCCGACGCGAGGGAAAGCTCTCCCGCCGAGAAGAAACCGACGCAGTCTCGTCCTTCATCAAATACGCACAGGGCCAAGGCTCAACCAAGGGCCGTTTCTATTACAAGCATTTCACCAACGCCACATATAAGGCCCTGTTCATTATCGCTGACCAGTTCCCCGGATCATTCCGTGATCTGCTCAACACCAAACAACTCAGGCGGCTCGCCGTTGCCGAGGACCTCGTCACGGAAATCATCATAGAGGGTATGGGGCGAGGCCTCTTTTATAAGGACATCTTCCGCGTAGCCAAGAAGCGCCTTGAGGATTACGCGGCCAGTGTTGGTGTATCGGCTGTGGTTTCTCCGGCGCTCATGCTGCCGCTTGCCGGATCCGCGAAACAGATTGAGGCAAGGGCCTAAGCCATGCCACTCCAACCAGTACCCCAAGCCATGATATGGGCAGCCGACCTAGAGCGCCAAGCCAAGGAGTTGCTACTCAAGGCAGCGGAGATGCGGGCGAGCTGCGGGGAATATCAGCCTCGGCGGCATGTTGAGTTTGCTTGGGGGCGGGAAAAGAAAACTACGGGGAGGAAGAGATGAAGGAAAGGCCAATACTTTTCAGCGCGCCGATGATACGGGCGATATTGGAAGGGCGGAAGACTATGACGCGGCGGGTCATCAAAGGCAAATATGCTGATCCTGTAAGCGGGTTAGACAAAACATTCACACGCATGCATTGCATATACGGCCAGCCAGGAGACAGGCTGTGGACACGTGAGACATGGCAATACACCGACTGGACAGAAGATGGATATCCATACATTGCATATGCCGCTGATAACAAAGTTCTTATGCGCGAATACCCAGAAGATTGGACCAACCGGGTAGAGGATATATGGGCAAAATTATCATTGCCGGAAAACTACGATATCGACCGCAAGGCCAGTGACAGAAAATGGCGACCGTCAATCTTTATGCCGAGATGGGCCAGCCGGATGAACCTGGAGATTACCAGTATCAGGGTCGAGCGACTGAATGATATCAGCGAGGGGGACGCGAGGGCAGAAGGCATAGCAAATGGTGGATGCCTTGAGTGCGGCAATGACGAGCCGTGTGGTTGCGATAATCCGTCACCTGACGCTCGTGATGCTTTTATCAATTTGTGGGGGTCGATCAACGGCCATGACTCATGGTTAGAAAACCCCTGGGTGTGGGTGGTCGAGTTTAGGAGGTTGGCGAAATGATTAACCCGATAAAAAACCCAGTGATAACCGGCTGCATAATCTCCATAATCTTCGCCCTGATCCTCGGCCTTTCAGCCATCGAGGCGAAGCGGGCCGCTGTGATGATCATCGAACGGGTTGAGACTGCGAGCGGTTACGGCATCGACGAGGTGGTGGAATGATCGTGCTGGTGGGGTGTGAAGAAAGCCAGACTGTGACCAAGGCATTCCGAGAACGTGGCCATGAGGCATATAGCTGCGACATCCTGCCGACAAGAGGAAATCCAGACTGGCACTTCCAGTGCGACATTATGGAAGCACTGCCTATGCACCGGTGGGATCTGATCATCCTACATCCCGACTATACAGCAATGTCACTGAGCGGAAACAGGTGGTATGGGCGCGGAATGGCAAGACACCAAGAAAGAATCGAGGCTGTGGCGTGGACCGTCAAGCTGTGGAATGAGGCGAAGAAGCACAGCAACAAGGTAGCTCTCGAAAACCCCTTGAGCGTGATTTTCAAGCATCTATCCAAGGCGCACTATATCCAACCCCATGATTTTGGCCACGGTGAGACAAAGAAAACCGGATTTGCCCTGTACAACCTCCCGCCACTGGCGCCGACAAACAAGGTCAATGGCAGAGAGCACAGAATCTGGAAAATGCCGCCAAGTCCAACGCGAAAACGCGACAGAAGCACAACCTACCCCGGAGTGGCCGACGCAATGGCTGAACAATGGGGAAAAACACAGGAGGCAACGAAATGACCAGCTATCTACGCAAGAAAAACAGAGTGGTTTTCATCGGCAGGATGCAGGAAATGGCCATAGAGTTCCTGCTCTCTCGCGCTCCCCTGTGTGCAGCAATGGCAACGGTCGTGCTGTGGGCGCTGATTATCTTCGGGCTCCTCTGGGGTTGTGCTGGCGAGTGACGATCTACGGCTCTGTCGATCCTCCTGTGTGGCCGGTTATCTCCTCACCTCCAATCCTTTCCCGGCACAGTTCGTCCCGTTCCGAACGTAATCGGCAGAGAGCGGGTTTTGTTGCACAGATTTTACCCGGAACGCCGAGACAATGAGATTGCGGACACGCGGTCAGGCGCACCATCCGACCTGAATTGACAGGTATCGCCGGACTGATCATCTGGAGTGGGTGTTTTGAGTAGTAAGCAAATCCTTTACATCTCAACCGACGGAGGATGCTATGTGGCCTACTTAACCCATCGAACCTCGCAGCCTGGCGAGACGATCCAGGTAGTCAACCACCGCTTCAAACCGGACTAGCGGACCGGGCAAAATCAACGAGGTAAGCCATGAACAACAGAGCATCCCCGGAGTGGCCGCTCGACTGAATAGAGAATTGGCGCCTAGAGACTGTAGCCCGGCCATTGCAAAGTGGCCGGGCTTTTGGGGTAGGGGCAACCGCCATGTGGCGAGCAAATACAACAGGAGGGCGAAATGAGCAAAGCAAAAAAACCACTCCCTAGAGTTACAGAGCCAGATGAAAATAAAGTGCACTATGCCAGTCCTTCAGGACTAGACCAGGTGACGCTATGCGGGCTCACCGATTGGATTGGCCATACCGTAGGAGAGGACACGACCGAGCCTGTTAACTGTTATCCATGCAAAAACATCGCCAGACATTTTAAGAAGTATCGCAATGACGTTGGATAACAATAGGAGGCGTGAAATGGCAAAAGGCCTAATAGCAATTGCGGGCTGGCATGAGTGCCACAAGTGCTGCAACCTCGAAAACAACAAGTGCAAGTTCCGCGACTCGGTGAAGCTCAGTTTGAAAATGGATGGGGTGTATATCCGGTGCGGGCTGTTCAAGGAAGTGGAGGTTAAGGCATGACCCGCATAACCATCGGTTGTGACCCAGGCCAGACAGGCGCAATCGCTGCAATCTACTGGGGTGAAGTGGTTGCACTTCACGACATGCCGGTATCAGCCAGGCAGCACGGCAAAGGCCAACAGGTTGACGGATACGAGTTGTCATCAATCCTCCTGGCAATCCGCGCAGAGCAATTAAAACCGCTGGAAATGTACCTTGAGGCTGTAGCGTCGAGACCGTTGCAAAGCTCGCAATCAGGGTTCAATTTCGGTGAATCGGTTGGGGTTGTGCTTGGGGTGTGTGGTGCTCTGCAAATCCCGGTCAGATGGGTAACTCCGCAGACCTGGAAGAAACATGCTGGCCTGATCAAAAAGGACAAGGATGTTGCCAGAACGCTGGCCATTCAGCATCACCCGAACATGGCCGACATGCTCAACCTCAAGAAACACATCGGGCGGGCTGACGCTATCCTGATCGCTGAATACGGGGCATCAAAAGGGAGGTGAGATGAAACAAATTCCGATGGTGAGAAGAAAAATAGGAGACTTAAGCGGTAAGAAGTTTGGAATGCTGACGGCTATTTCAAGAGTCGAAGGACACAAAAAACACACGCGGTACAACGTCGTTTGTGATTGTGGAAAAGCAAAAGAGGTTGCCGGTCTGGGTATGTTTTCAGGCAGAATTAAAAGCTGTGGGTGCAATCCAGGAAATAAAGGGAAAAACATTACAACCCACGGCCTTTCTCGTGAAAACAGCAAGCCAACGAGACTGTATAGAATATGGTGCTTGTTGCGGTCAAGGTGCAGTAATCCCAATGATTCAAGATACGAAGGATATGGCGGAAGAGGAATAGCTGTGTCTGAAGAATGGGACGATTACACTGCGTTCCATAAATGGGCAATGACGCACGGATATCGCGACGATCTGACCATTGAGAGAAAGAATAACGACTTCGGGTATTACCCAGACAATTGCACGTGGGCCACATGGAGGGATCAAAGCAGAAATAAACGGAGCACCATTTATACACCGGCGAAGGTGATCAGGGTTAGGGAATTCTTTAGGGCAGGAGTGTCAGCCAAGGAACTTGTTGTGATGTACGGCGGTTCTGTGGCGAGCGTTTATCGCATTGTTAAGCGTGAGTCATGGAGTGATATCAAGGGCCGGTGGGAGCTATGAGTGGACGTCGTGCAGGCTGGTCAGGCCAGCGCCCAATGACCCGCCAGGAACTACGCGAGAAAAAGCGGCGGATAGAGGCAAAGGCGAGGCAGTTGCATGTGGCTTCGCTGCCGCCAAATGATCGGGCCAGAGTGCTGGTACACCCTGGCCCGGATGAAGAGTAAGAAATAAGCCACAATGTCAATTGTACCAAGGAGAGAGGGTATGAGCAAGGATTTTAGGTGGTGGGCATGACTGGCCCGAGCGGGTGGAGCAGTCCACAAAAGAAGCCAGATCAATCATGTTGGCCGGATGAGAAACCATCAACCGACCATTCTGGAAAGCGCATCGGCAGGCTGCTGATATGGCATCCTGTCTATGTCGCAAGGGGTCCGTCAAGCGGGCGAAAGTGGTTCTATTTGTGCATTTGCGACTGCTCCCGAGAAATCATCATCTCTAACGTGACACAAAGTCGTAGTTGCGGTTGCGCCAGAGACGAAGCAGTCCAGCGCATGTTTGAAGGTCGGCGGAAGGCGAACGAGAACCGGGTAAAAGAAAAGCGCACAACCAGAGCCAGCCGAATGAAGCGGGTGTCAAAATTCGACCGCCTGACGATCTGCAACCGCCTGCCGTTCCAGTGCAAGCATTATTCAGGTTGCCAGGACGAGCGCCTGGAAGGCAAGCCAACATCATCTCGATACCGGGAAGGCGGATGCTACACGGCTGGCCGGGATGAACTGCGATACATGGAGGGGATTGCGCCATGAAAACCGTAACAATGCACACCCTCGATGACCTCGATGTGGTCGCCCGGGTAGCCAGAGCACATTTCGACAAGCACGGCGAAACCCAAGTCATTATCAAGAACGTCGATGAATCAATCACTGACGCCCAACGTGCATATCACTGGGTGTTGTGCGGCATATTCGGGGCAGACCTGGGCTACAGCAAGGACGAGATGCACCAGCAGTTAAAAGAAAAGTATCTGCTTAACATCTACATCAACGACCCGCTGAATCATCCTGGGTTTGTCGGGGTGGTCGATAACATGCTCACGGTGAAAAAGCAGTGCCCTGAGCAATACCCGGCAATCAGGGCGCTGGTTATCGGCGGGGTCAGTATCAAGGATGCCACGAAGGCGAACATGATGGAATTGTTGACTGAGGAAATCGCCTTTGCGAATGATCATCAAATAAGAATACCGCTGCCGCCTCGCGCGGGGTTGGTACCGGATTGGGAGAAATAAGATGGATGAATTTTTGAAAGAACTTGAAGAACTCCTGAGAAAGCACAAAGCCACAATCCTGAGAAGCGCCAATTCAACGCATGATCTTGTGATATCCGTTCCTGAAGATGGCGTTTTTTGCGATATCCATTTCTCTGAAGAAATTGCGGCAAGAGATGTGGAAGCGATGAGGGAAAAACGAAATGCGCGATGAAGAGAAAAAGCTCCATCGCCATCTACACTCTGAGGCTGAAATCTACTTCATCCTTGGCAAAATCCGCGAGGCAGAAGCGAAGCCAAGGCGCATCATCAGCGGCACTTTGGACGAGGTGCTTGAGCATATACGACAGACTGATTTTGCGAAAGGGAGACGGAAATGATCCGCGAGAAGCAGCCAAGAATAGCCCTATCTCCTGCCAAATACCGCAAGCTCTGCGAGTACATCTCAGAGCGGGACAAATGGTGCCTGATTTGCGGACGCACAGATATGAGCACTCCACAGCATGTCCGCCGGCGGTCGCAAGGTGGGGCCGATTCTCCGCGCAACATGGTGAGGCTGTGCGTTGTCTGCCATGGCGATATGGATCAATACAAGGTTGACTTGCCGGGTGAGGTTTATCTGATGCTGGCGAGGGAACCGGAATCAATTTAACGGAGGAAATAATGGAAAACATGGAAGTATGGGACAAGGTCAAAAGACCACCAAAAGAAGCCCTCAAGCAGATCGGCGCCGGTCGGTTGAAGGGCATGACGGATATCAACCCTCAATGGCGATACAAGGCCATGACTGAGGTTTACGGGCCATGCGGAACCGGCTGGACATACAAGATTGAAAAGCTGTGGCTTGAGCCAGCGACCGATGGGCAAGTTATGGCATTTTCCGAAATAAAGCTGATGGTCCGCGAGAACGGCGAATGGTCGGCTGGCATACCAGGGGTAGGTGGGTCAACATTTATTGCCAAAGAGAAATCAGGATTACACGCCAGCGATGAATGCTACAAGATGGCAACCACTGACGCGGTAAGCGTAGCCATGAAAATGCTCGGAGTTGGTGCCGACATCTACGCCGGGTCGTGGGATGGGTCGAAGTATAAAGACAACCCTGCACCACCGCCACAGGGGCAAAAGAAAGGCATTTCCGGCATGTCTGTCGATGCAATCAAGAAAGCCATCGACACCGAGTGTGACAACCCAACCGACCTGACAGCCTGGTGGCATGACAACGAGGTCGATGTACGGCTGATGTCTGCCGCCGACCAAAAGCTTATCATCGCCCATCTCGCCGAGAAGAAAGCCAAGTATCTCGCCGTCCCGCTATCATGGGAATGCCCGCGCGGTGGCAAAGTTACGGCGGTCGAGTGCGGCGAGTGTGGGGCCGGGGCAGATTGCGAAGTCTACAAGGAGAAGAAATGAAAACCGATGACAAACCAATAGCCGATCCGTTCACCGATTTTCCCATCCCTCCGCCAATCAACAAAGAAGAGGAAAAGGAAACTGCATATCAATATGCAAAAATCTACCACCTAACACGAACAAAAAGCGACTTTCTATCTGCTATCAAGAAACACATGCCAGCGCCGGATTTAAAAATTGCTTCTATTGTTTGGGAGTCGATAGACCAATACGAAGCAGAGGTAGATCCAAGATAATCAACAAACCAACCGGCAGGCCAACCATGCCTGCTGGAATGAGGTGGAATATGGACAAAGAAATAAAACTTGGCGACCTGGTAACATGGACAAGCCAGGCCCAAGGGTGCAGCAAAACAAAAGTTGGCGTGGTGGTAGAAATCGTGCCAGAAAACTGTATGCCGAGTCGTGATGAATTCCCAAAACTCTACACAGGTGCCGGGGTTGGTTCTCCGAGAAATCACGAGAGTTATGTGGTTTCTGTGGACGTTGGGAGGAATAAGAAAGGCGTCACTTTTCGGGAATACTGGCCGCGTGTTTCTGCACTCGAAAAAGTGGAGATCAAACCATGATAGACCGAGCACTGGTGATAGCCGACCCATGGATAGACCTGATTCTATCCGGTCAAAAGACATGGGAGATGCGCTCAAGAAGGACGAATATTCGCGGCAAGATCGGCCTGATTCGCAAAGGATCAGGGTTGATCGTCGGCGAGTGCGAGATTGTGGATTGTCTCACTGATTTAAGTTTCAAAAACCTTATCGAAAATTACGAAAAGCACAGGATAATTGATACCGACTTACTTGACTTGTGGCCTATCGCATGGGTGGTTAAAAACGCTATCAAGTGGTCACATCCAAAACCATACAAACATCCACCAGGGGCCGTTTCCTGGGTGAAAATTGGAGATGGAATATGAAATCAAAAGAGATAATAAAAGCAGCAACCCGAGCGCAGGTCTTTGTTCTGGCCGCCCGCGCATACCTCCGCGCCGAGCGCACATACACCGACGCGCACCACATCGCTCCCGGGGCGCGGTCGTTGCCGGTGGAGTCGGGTTGGTTAAGGCGGAGCAGTTTGGATTTGACGCGGAGTTTGGCGACTATGCGAAAGCCATGAATCAGCCGGTATGGTGGCTGACAAAAGACGGGGACAAGGCGTGTCTTGCTCTATATGAAAAACATTACTCCGCATACAAATATGCAGATGGAAGAATTAGGAAATTGTTCTGTGGTCCAGGGGAGAAAATTGTTCTGCGAACCTGGGAGGGAGATGCCTGTTTCGTGTGGCGGAAATTCAAGGACGATTCAGGGCAAACAGGAATTAACTGCGCGGTGTTCAGGAACGAGTCGTCCCATCTTAGCAGCAAACTCGTTTGGCAAGCGGATGCTATTGCTGATGCGATCTGGCCTGGTGAAAGGCATTATACCTACGTCAATGCGGAAAGGATCAAATCAACTAACCCTGGATGGTGTTTTAAACTGGCAGGATGGAGAAAGTGTGGAATTACAAAAGTAAACAAACTACTGATTTTTGAGCGGCAATAAGCCTAAACAAATGGCGCTGATATAAGGAGACGTGATGACACAACAAGAATTTGATCAGGTACTGGACAGCAGGATCGCTGCAATGCGGCAAGTCTTAGCAGGAAAAGCTGAAGAATACGCGAGCGGCGAAGACCGATTGCACAACTTCAAGGTTGCCGCGAAACTGGCGGCTAATCCAGAATCGCCAGAGCAAGCACTCTGGGGGATGTTGCGGAAGCATCTGGTTTCCGTGATAGATATCATCGACGGTACAGGTCGAGGTGGGTATTCATCTCGGGCGAAAATTGACGAAAAAATAGGTGATGCAATCAATTATTTGGTACTGCTTGAGGCGCTGTTAATTGAACGGGAAACGTCACTTAAAGTGTCAATTACGTAACGGTTAAGCCGTCACAAAAATAATCGCCTTTTCGTTATTTGCATGACGATAAAAACTTGTCCTCTGCGCTGGAGTTGGTAAATTGGAATTATCGGATTCGGTTGGCTACCGAAATAACAATCTGAAAAGGTTAAGACATGAAATACAAATCCAATAATCCAATATTTGAAGCCTGTAAACTGGTCAAGCCAACAAGGGGCAGAACGTGCGTACTTAACCGCGCCGTTGCTTTTCCTCTTGCGGCCAGTTTACAGGCTTTTTCTATTTGGTGATGATATGACATACTTTGAAAAACTAAAAGATCCAAGGTGGCAGAAAAAGAGACTTGAAAGATTAGATATGGCTGACTTCGCTTGTGAAAATTGTGGAAATAAAGATGAAGAACTTTCAGTTCATCATAGGTATTACAAGAAAAACACTGACCCATGGGACTATAACGATGATGACCTGGTTGTCTTCTGTAAAACTTGCCACTCATCATGGCACGATGCAAAACAGGAGTTGAATGTAATAATAGGAAGGATAAACACAGCCGAACAGTTGCAGAGAGTAGCCGGGTATGCCCTGGCAATAAACGAAGATGTTTTCCCTATAGAACTTGACACCATGCCTCATTTGGTAGGGTATGCAGATGCTTTCAGAACAAACGTGGATGTTGTTAAATACCTTATGAGAGAGGCCATTGATAAAGGGTGGCCCTTATCCCCTGGCGTGTTGTTGTCAAGACAAATGGTGGATTAATGGAACGCGGATACCTCAAGTTGTGGCGGAAAAGCCTTGATTCTGAGGTATTCTCTTCCGAACAACTCTGGATACTCTGGACGTGGTGCTTGATGAAGGCATCACACAAAGAAAGGTTTGTGAAATTCCAATCTGGCAAGGGTGGCCAGTCTGTTCATGTTATTCCTGGCCAATTTGTTTTTGGGAGAAACAAGGCCGCTGAGGTGTTCGGGTGGAGTCCTTCAACGACATGGAATAGGTTGCAAAAACTGGCCGAAATTGGGTGTCTTTCAATTAAAAGTAACAACCAATATTCAATAATAACTATTTGTAATTGGAAGATATACCAACCTGACGAAGCAGAAAAAGTAACAACCAGTGGACAAGCAATTGACAAGCAATTGACAAGCAACGGACAACCAATTGACACAAACAAGAATGTTAAGAATGGAGAGAATGTTAAAAATGGGGAACATGAAGAAAACACTTCTTGTCCTCATCAGAAAATCATTTCCCTTTACAACGAAAAACTTTCTCGACTGCCAAAAGTAATACCCAAACTATGGAACGGGCAACGGGCAAAGCACCTGCAAGCAAGGTGGAACGAGGCAGAGGAAAGACAAAATCTTGAGTGGTGGGGCAATCTCTTCGAAAGCATCAACGGGATGCCGTTCCTTTTTGGAAGTGGGAAAACTGGATGGAAGGCTGATCTTGGGTGGATTGTAAACCAAAACAACTTGGTTAAAATCCTTGAAGGAAGATTCAAAGAGAATAGAGGTAACGACAATGACGGAGAAACAGACGAACAGCAATTCGCTCGACTTTCAAAACTTCTTCAAGACGGCAAAGCGCTTGGGGGAAATCTATGATTATAAAGTCACCGACGCAAAAATCCTTGAATATCATCGGGTGCTGGGCGGATGGGAAATCACTGACGAGCTTTTCCCGGCAATAGTCGATGAAGTCCTGAAGAAATGCCATCGTTTCCCGGCCCTCGCTGCATTCTGGGCAGCTAAGATTGAGACTGATCCCTGGGGGCCGTCACGGTAATGAAGATAGCTCTGCACGATAGTGAATATGGGATGAACTACCCCAACCTTGCCCTGATGAAACTATCAGCATGGCACAAGGCGCAAGGCAATACGGTAGAGTGGTTCAATCCGGTGTTCGGTGGCTATGACAAGGTATATTCATCCAAGGTATTTACCTGGACCAAGCAAGACCCATACCTTCCGGGCGACGCGATAAAGGGCGGAACCGGATATGGATTGTCAACCGTCCTGCCAGATGATATCGAGCATATACTCCCGGACTATTCCTTGTACGATTGTGACAAGAGCTACGGGTTTCTGACAAGAGGATGCCCTAATAAATGCGGGTGGTGTTTTGTGCCAGAGAAGGAAGGTATGATCAGGGCCAATGCCGATATTAACGAGTTTGTGCGGCACAAGGATGTGGTTCTGATGGACAACAACGTGCTGGCTCATCCTCATGGCATAGAGCAGATCGAGAAGATAGCAAGGTTGGGATTGCATGTTGATTTCAATCAAGGACTTGACGCGAGGCTGATAGACAACAGCATTGCAAGGCTTCTGGGGAAATTGAAGTGGAAAGAACAAGTCAGGTTGGCATGTGATAGCCAGTCGATGATTGAGCCTGTGCGCAAGGCCATAGAGTTGTTGAGATGGAACAACGTAACGCCATCTCGGTATTTCTGCTACCTATTGGTAAAGGACATTGATGGGGCGCTGGAACGGGTGAAATTCCTCAAAGGAATGAGCGTGCTGCCATTTGCTCAAGCATATCGGGATAAAGATGGAACGGAACCCACCCAGGAGCAGAAAGATTTTTGCCGGTGGGTGAACCATAAGGCTGTTTTCAAGTCTACCGTCTGGGAAGATTACAAACCCAACAAGCGAGCGCAATAATGGAAATAATCTCAACCACAGAGCAAGCACTAGTCGGCTCCCTTCTTCTCTCCCAGAAGAATATCGTTAAGGTCTTCGATATCGTCAAAGCTGAAGACTTTTCAACGCCTGCAGGCGCAAAGGCTTTCGGTTTAATCGCTGATATGTGGCGGAAGAAACGGAACATCGACATTATCTCGGTCGGAAACGGCGAGCCGTCGATGTTGACCTATCTGTCGGCCTCTACCTCCCTGGCATTCTCGCCGGCAGCGATTGAATATGCCCACTCGATAGCCAAGGCAGGAAAGGCCCGGAGAATCGACGCAAGGTTGAAAAAGATCATCTCCAACGGGCAATCTCCTGATGTCTCCCTGGCGGCAATCCTTGAGGTATACCAGCAGGAAATGTCGGCTGGCAAGAAAAACCCGAACATCGCAACCGTGCTGCAGCGGTTTGATGATAATGTCCGGAAGAATCGCAAAAAGGGAACCATGGGTTTTCCGACCGGGTTCGACTTTCTAGAAGACCTGCATGTCGAGTATTGCCCGGGTCATGTCTGGACAATCGGCGGATGGACCTCAACCGGCAAGACCGCAGTCATGGTTCAGAAGATCGTCAACATGGTACGCGCCGAGGTTTGCCCGTCAATCGTCGTCGTTTCAACCGAGATGACCGAGGAACAAATGATATCGCGGATGATCGCCAATATGACCGGCATCCCCTCTTATCGCATTCTCACTGGCAATTACCACGATGCCGTTGAGCAGGACAGCGCCGACACAGCAAAATCAATCCTGGCATCCTCGAAAATGCGGATTTACGACGATATTTACACGCTGAACGAAGTAGAAACGGTTTTCCGCAAGGCAGACCTGCAGGGCGGGGTGAACGTTGGTTTTATCGACTACGTGCAGAATGTGCGGCATCCTGAGGCCAAGAGCCAGTATCAGGAACAGAGCGAGATTGCCAAGCGGGTGCAGAAACTCGCCAAGGATGTGAAGTCAACCGTCATCTGTCTCAGCCAGGTGTCAAACGATGTCGGGCGGGGAAATACTGATCAACTCGAATTAAAAGGCGCCGGCGAGTGGGCGGCAGTTTCCGATGTAGGAATCATGCTCACGTTGAATAAGTCGGAAAAGTACAAAATGAAATACCAGATCAAGAAAAACCGACACGGAGCACGAGGCGAAGGAAACCTTGAATATAAGGCCCTGTGGACACGTCTCGAAGAGGCATAGCTATGTCATTGAGGGCACAAGCATAACCGAGCGGAGGATATGAGATGGAAACAGCAATTGGCAGCGGATGTGTAATGATCGGGTCGTGTGAAAGGGATGGCAGGGTTGGCTTGTTGCTCGAACAAACCTGCGAACCTCACGACATCAATTCACCTGCGGCAGAGACAAGGGCGCAACCCGGAAAACCGTTCATTCCGGGCGAAAACGATGTGGTTATTTGGATAGACGGCCTTGCTGGCGCGAGGGTTCTGCAGGACAGGATAAATATGATAATTCTGCACCTTGAAGGGTATGGGGTGGGTTTATGAAACAGTACAGACTACTGAACGATGGGGAGATTATCAAGCAAGAAGATGAGTTCTATCATTGCGACAGGGGAGAATGGGTTGGCATGGGAAATAGTTCGTCCGTCGGGAGAAAATACAAGGAAGATAGCTATCAACCATTCCGCCGCCTAATCGAACCAGCCCAGCCAGATATCCCGGCAGATGGCGAGCCGGTGATTGTGTGGCAAGATAAAGGAGACCCGTGGAAGAGGTATTCAACCGGTCGAGAGATGGGTGGTCGAATCCTGTGTTTCGGCGGCGGTGCGACAAAATGGACAACCAATGGACTGTGTGAGCTTTGGAGCAACTGGCGTAGGCCAACAAAAGAAGAACTAGCCTGAGGGCATACCCAGGCATAGGCCAGCACGGAAATTGATCTTTGGGTGAAATTGGAGGTTTTAGGGTATGGCAAAACACAGGATATCAAAAGACGACCTTGCGGCGAGGGCGATGCGGTGGGGATGAGTTGGCGGCGGCGCTGGTTGAGGCTGAGGGGTTGATCGGAAAATAAATAGAAGAAAATTGTATGTTATAGAAAAAAGTGCTTGCGTATAAATCAAGGTTGAGGTATAGTTTAATCAAGAGTGAGGGAAACAAAACAAACCTTAACCGGAGAGACAAAATGAACTGGATGAGCGCAGCGGTAGAAAGTCTGGTAGCGGCCCTGAAAGACGGAATGGAAATTTACGGAAACAAAGAGAAGGCAATCGAATATGCAAAAGCAAACTCTTCAGCAGGAAGCAAAGCATGGCAGAAAGCCCTTGAAATTTGGCAGGGTAAAAAGCTGGTAAGGGAAATAGACGGCCATAAATTCTACAGCAAAGCCTATTCCAGTAAAGAGGAAGCACAGGCAGCAGCACTGAACGGCTTCTCCCCTTGCTACGAAGAGGGCCAGTGGTGGAATTTCGTCTCTAACCTCGGATTTCAAGAGGACATCCATGAGCGACCGTAAAGAAATGATCGAGGTGGTATTCCTGAGGGAGTGCCACCTCCCAAGGTTTACCATGAAGGCCGGGGAAAAGTGGAAGGCAAGAGCCAAGAGGCTATCGGGGAAAGGTCTTGAGATAGGCGGTGGAATAGCAGACCGCCAATCCTTCAAGATTTTGGTTGGATGGTGATGACATGGAATCAGGACGAGGTGGCAAGAGGGCAGGAGCAGGAAGGCCAGCAGGGACAGACAGGGGCAAGAGCGAGCGGATAACGATAAGCATAAGCGCCGAGCATCTGCAATGGCTGAAGGCGCAAGAGTTGAGTTACGGCAAGACTATCGCGCGGCTGATTGAGGCCGAAAGGAACATATAAATGACCGCTGGCATCTATGCAATAAACCACATACCCACAGGGATGAAATATATTGGCAGTTCAAAGTGTGTTTCCAAGAGGTTTAAAGACCACAAGAAACTTCTAAACGATGCGTCACATCATTGCAAAAAACTACAGCATGCGTGGATTGAGCATGGAGAGAAAAACTTCGAGTTCTACCAAATTGAGAAAATAACCATCATAGATAAATTACTTGAAAGAGAGCAGTTCTGGATTGATTTCTTCGATGTAGAGAATTGCGGATTTAATACCATGCTCATAGCTGGACAACAACCATGGGGGCCAGGCGGGAGGAGGTTCCACGCTAAGACCAGAAAGGCCAAATTACAAGAAAAAGAAAAAATAGAGGCGTTTAAACGAAGAAGAAAAATGGAATTGACAGATAAAGAGAACAGAGCAAAAAGATTAATAGAGGCATATATAAAAAAACGAGAGTCGGGGAGTAATGGCCAAATATTTACAGGCGGGCTTGGTATTAAGTTTGAGTGACACTCAAAAACATGGATGGAGCGGGATATGATCACAATGACGATGAACACGAAGCAGGTAACCAACTATCTGGGCAATGTGGCCAAGCAGATACCCTACGCCTCAATGGTAGCCCTCAACAATATCGCATTCGGAGTGCAGAAAGCCGAGGTCGTAGCCCTCGACAAATACATCGACAGGCCAACGCCATTCACCAAACGGAGTTATGAGGTGGTCAAGGCCAGCAAGACGCGGTTGATTGCATCGGTACGGGCGAGGCAGATACAGGCTGAGTATCTCAAGTGGCAGGTATATGGTGGGAGCAAGCCAGCACCAGGCAAGGCTATATCTCTGCCTGTCTCGCTTGGCACCAACCAATACGGCAACTTCCGAAGGGGTGAGGTCAAGCGCTTGGTTGATCGAAAGGATGCCTTCTCGAAGAGGATTAAAGGTGTTGCTGGTATATGGCAGAGGCGCAAGGAAGGGCGCGCATCAAGGCTATTCCTCATGGTGGCATACGAACCCAAGGCCACATACTCAAAGCGGTTGCCGTTCCATGAGGTGGCAGAGACTGAGGTCATGCGGTCATATCAGGGCGAGTTTACCAAAGGGCTTGGGCGAGCATTGGGAAGTGCGAAATGATGGACAGTGTGCCAGAGCGGTTTAATGGATGGATGGGAGATGATAGCCCTAGTCAACCAATGGTCGGCCAGCCTTCAGGGCTTACGGCCATCGCAGGTTCGAATCCTGCCACTGTTCGACGGTGGGTCATAATGACACTTCGATTCCGCAAAAACGGAATTTCCGGAAAAGCGGAGGGTCCTTCTGGTCGAAAATCCATCGCAGGTCATTGCTGAG
>Ga0209319_1001111_pt1 | contig 24418 bp, 23 predicted proteins | sample RifGroE2_FD_184000 | JGI IMG/M metagenome (GOLD analysis project Ga0209319, IMG submission 184000) | Groundwater microbial communities from Rifle, Colorado - Groundwater E2 (SPAdes) (version 2) | ecosystem: Environmental > Aquatic > Deep subsurface > Groundwater | place: Rifle, Colorado, United...
CAGGGGAAGCAGTTAGAGTTACTGAAGTTCCTGAAGCGTATGATTCTGTACAATCAGCTCCGCAATTAATCCCTGTAGGATTAGAAGTAATAGTACCTGATCCTGTACCTGCTTTGGCTGTGGTTAGGAGGTTGGTATTGGTTGAAAAGGAAGCAGTGACAGACTTATTGGCAGTTACATTGGTATCTGTTCTAGTGGCAGTGGCAACACCATCACTCCAACTTGTGAATGTATAACTTGCATCTGGAGTAGCAGTAACGGCTGTTCCACTTGCGCCATAACTAACAGTTTGTGGAGTAGTACCAGTTATAGTACCTCCAGTGTTAGTAGTGTAAGTGAGGGTATAGGTATTGGCGGTAAAAGTGGCGGTAATTGTTTTACTTGTGGTCATACTTGTAGTACAAGCCCCCGTACCAGAGCATCCTCCACCTGACCAGCCTGTAAATGTGTACCCCGTACTTGCTACAGCATTTAGAGTTACGGAAGCTCCTGAAGCATATGTTTCAAAGCAATCAGCCCCACAATTAATGAGAGAATCAGAAGAAGTAACTGTACCACTACCAACTTTTGAAATGGTCAGACCAAAGCCTGGAGAATTGACTGTGAATGGGGTGCTCGTCCAACTACCACCATTACTAGCTACTCCATCATTATTAGTACACATAACTGAAGCGGTGTGGGAACCAATAGACAGAGACGTGGAAGAAAGTATAGGAATAGGTCTATCAATATAGCGACCCGAGTATTGATATGGAGTATTAACAAAATCTACAGCAACGAAACACACATACGGATCACTAACATCAATTCTAATCTCTGAAGCATTCCCAAATACGACCGAAGTTGCAGTAATAGAATTAATAACTGGTATCTTCGTAAATGTAGCGGTCACATTTCTAGCTGCACTCATAGTTACAGTACAAGTACCTGTTGTATTGGTACAAGCTCCACTCCATCCTGAAAATGATGAATCGAGAGCAGGGGAAGCAGTTAGAGTTACTGAAGTTCCTGAAGCGTATGATTCTGTACAATCAGCTCCGCAATTAATCCCTGTAGGATTAGAAGTAATAGTACCTGATCCTGTACCTGCTTTGGCTGTGGTTAGTAGGTAGGTAGAAGTAGGTAATGTTTTGAAAGTTCCATTGGTAGAATATGTTAACCCTGTATCGTTCTCAGCTTTTCCACGGAAATAGTAAGTGGTATCTGGAGTTAGTGGCGGCGCCGTATTTATGGTGTCATAATAATAAATCCCTGTACCTGTTCCTACTGAATGACAACTTGTAGAATTAAGTGCAAGTCCATAACAAATAGATCTTGAAACAGGAGGGTCATTGCCATCTGAAGTAACATTAGCAGATAATCTTGCAGAGGTAGATGTAATGTTGGTAGCTGGCTCTATAACTTCTACAGATGGAGCAGACTTAGGAGAAGAAGTTAAATTAAACGTCGCGGTACAATTTTTATTGCCATCCATTGTAACCATTCCATTACTACAATCGGCATCTCCGCCCCACCCTGCAAAAGTAGAACCCGGACTAGCTACTTGTTGAAATGCAACCACCCCAGAACCTAAAGTATATGTTTCTGCTGAACAAGTACCTCCGCAATTAATTTTGCCATCGTCAGAAGTTACGGTTCCAGTACCAGTACCCAACTTTACCATAGTAATAGCAATTTTTGGATTTACATTTACAGTTGTTTCTCCTGTTATAATGTCTTCTGCATTTACTGATAAAATATTGCCGACAAAAAATGCAAGGAGAATAAATAAAAATATTTTAATGTTTTTCATATAATTGGTGAAAATTAATAATATAAACTTGTCTGTATATTATACTCCCAATTCGCATAAGAACGAAGCAATTTACTGTGAATTGAAGTGGAGCGGAGTCGCGACCATATTTTAGCTTTTTACTAAAGATACCTAACCCCCTTAATTCCTGCATTTTCAATAAACATCTACTCAGAGGATTTGTTATAAAAAAAGGGGATGCATTTTTATACATTCCCTTTTATAAAAGTCACTTAATACATCATTTCTTCCCGTAAAGAAGTTCTCTAATTTTCTCTTCATCATGAATAAGAATAAGCCCATTATTTTTAATATTTTTTAATAAATCATCATTTAGATTCTGACTTTCATAAAAAATATTCATTATTGCTTGTTCGTCATCCTCTGATGAAATACGATTAATATTTAATTTTTCACATTTTTGACAAATATGAACAATCATAACTTCGCCGCCATCTATCTTAAGACTAAGACCAAATGGTTTCATTGAACCATGACACTCGGACTTACGATCACCTGGGCTAATATCAACATGTAGAGAATACAAACAATACGGACAATGATTGCGATGTTTTGTAGAAGATGAATCTAAGAAAACCTCCTTTTTACAATGTTTACATCTAAATGTTTCTGCTCGAAGCTGTAAAAACATCTTTTTTCCTTTTTTAGAGATTTTTTTAGTATCTTTCCTTGATAAGAATGAATCATCATCGAAGAACTTTTTCTTTTTAAAATTTTGAGATCCCATTTTTAAAAGTTTTATTCATAATTATTATATATTGTTATTATAATATGTCAAGTTGACATATTATAATAACACTTTATAATTAAAATCAAACAAAACTCTTTGCAAATGAAAATAGAAATTCTTGGAAGCGGTGGTTCAGTAGTAACCCCACGACCAGGGTGTTATTGTGAATCTTGTATTAAAGCACGATTACACGGTGCCCCTTTTATCAGGACAGGACCGTCAGTTTTCATCCATGATTACTCAATCTTAATTGATACTCCGGAAGATATCGGCTTTCAACTGAATCGTTCACAAATAGACAAGATTAAACACTGTTTGTACTCTCACTGGCATGGTGATCATGTTTTAGGTAGAAGAATTTGGTATACGCTTAATTATAATTTTAAAAGCAATAGACCAATTCATCATCGTAAAACAACCATCTACTTAACAGAAACTGAGAAAATAGACTTTGAAAAAAATCTTGGACATTTTGATCATTTTAGGAAGCTTGAACATGAGGGATTGATTAATATTGTAATAATAAAAGATAATGATCCTTTTCTTATTACAAATTTAGAATTAAGACCTTATCAACTAGAAGACAAGAGCATTTTTGCTTTCTTACTAAAAGAAAATAAAAAACGTATTTGTATCGCAATGGATGATTTGTATGGATGGGAACCCCCAACAGTTTTTTGTGATTTAGATTTATTAATTTTACCCATTGGTATTTTTGATTTCCATCCAATATCAGGGAAAAAATTAATGAGTAAAAATCATCACCTTTTAAGGGATGAAATGACTTTCGTTGATACTCTTTCATTGGTGAAAAAACTAAGGCCTAAACAGACTGTGTTCATGCATATAGAAGAGCATGATCATATTGGGCTTGATTCTTTAAGGCACATAGAAGAAAACTCCAGAAATAATGGATATAATGTTTTATGTGCGTATGATGGTATGCAAATAATTGTTTAAACACAAAGGGACTACATGTCCCTTTTTTGCTATAATTTAAAAATGAAAAAAATAATTAATTTAAATATTCCATATTCTCTTGAATATGTCATAAAAAAACTTAATAAAAAGATAAGAAAAATAAAATGTTTTTCTTCGGGAATTATTAACGAAACATATCTTGTAACTTTTTTTGACCAAAGTGAGATTGTTGTGAGAATATATAATAAAGAAAGAAAAGTTAAAGAAGTAGCTAGAGAAATAGCTATAATGGAGCAATTGCGCAAAAAAGGTATAAGTATCCCAGAAATATACACGATAGATAATAAAAAATACTTATATTTTAAAGATAAAAATAAAAAAAATAGAATTGCTGTCTGTATGGAATTTATCGATGGAACTGAGTTGCAACCTAGTGATCATAATATTATTTCATCTTGTGCTATCACTCAATCAAAAATGCATTCAATTCTTACTAAAAAAAACGTATCCTTAAAAGAAAGGCAAAGGGGTATTTTAAAAATAAAAAAATGGATGGATAAAGAGGTTGCATTGGCGGTAAATAATAAAAATATTAAAAAAGAAATTAAAAATCAAATATTAGAAATATATAAATCTATATTATGTGATTGGAGAATAAATCAAAAATCACTACTGGAAATACCTTTTGGTATTGTTCATTTAGATTACGATAGTAGTAACATATTAATAAAAAATGGCAACATATCGGGAATAATTGATTTTGATGATATTACAGATTCTCCCCTCTTAATAGATTTAGGATTTTCACTTTGGTGGTGGTTATTTTTTAATTTTGAAAAAAGTAATCTAAGGGTTGGAAAAGAATATGTAAGGTCATATTCAAAAAATCGAAAACTGACAGAAACAGAAAAAGACATGCTATCTTTTATAATAAGAGTGAGAAATATGATTCTTTTGTGTCTATTATTTATAAATAATTCACCTAAAATACAAAACAAAAAAATAAAAAAGGCTCTTATTTTAGACACTATACTTATTAATAATAATTTAATATAAATGAAAAACATTAAATACATACCATTTCATAAACCAACTATACCAAAAGAGGTAATAACATCTATAAAAGGTTCTTTGGATTCTGGATGGATAACTACAGGTCCAAAAGTAAAACGATTTGAAAAAGCATTATCTGAAATAATTACTAAAAATAATATCGTCGCAACATCTTCCTGTACATCAGCCCTACATACAGCGTATACAATATCAGATATTAATAAAGGTGACGAGGTAATTGTACCAAGTTTTACATTTTGTTCGACAATTAATATGTTGGTAAATATTGGAGCAGTGCCTATATTTGTTGATATTGATGAAAATTCATATTGTATTGACCCTAATGATATAGAGCATCGTATTACGAAGAAAACAAAAGCAATCGTTGTTGTTCACTATGCAGGAATGCCTGCCGATATGTCTAAAATTAATAAAATAGCTAAAAAATATAAACTTATTATTATTGAAGATGCTGCACATGCATTTACTTCTATTTATAAAGGAAAATTTATAGGATCAAGTAAAAATTTAACTTGTTTTAGTTTTTATGCAACCAAAAATTTCACAACAGCTGAAGGTGGGGCTATCGTGTGTTCCAATATAAAACAAGAAAACAGAGCAAGAATATTCATTAATCATGGTATATCAAAAAATGCATCTACTAGATATGCACAGGGCGGAACTTACCAATATGACGTTCTATCTCCAGGCTACAAATATAATCTTTCTGATATCCATGCATCAATTGGACTTAGTCAATTACCTTATCAAAAAGTCTTTAGAAAACAAAGATTGAATATCGTTAATAGATATAAAAATGGCTTAATAAATAATAATTATTTAATTCTCCCAACAGACCCTCCCTATCCAAACTCAACTCATGCATGGCATTTATTTACAATTCAAATACTTCCAAGTTCAAAATGTACCCGCGATGAGTTATTTTCTTTTTTAATGCAAAACAAAATTGGTACAAGTGTACACTATATTCCGAATCACTTACAAACATATTACAAAGGAAAAAATAAAGTGCATTTACCTATTACAGAAAAAATTGCTTCTCGAATTATCTCTTTACCCTTATATGAATCATTATCTAATACAAATGTCGATCGTATTATTAAATTAATTAATTACGCAACAAAAAATGGAATCAAATAAAAAAATAGTTATTACTGGAGTTTCTGGTTTTATCGGAAAAAATTTATCAATTTACTTAAAATCAAAAGGATATCAAATAATAGGAATTGATGTTGTTGGAGAAGGAGAAAATTGTGACTATTTTTATTTGGGAACTTTTAATGATAAAAACATAAAAGAAAAAGCATTAAATGGAGCTGAAGTAGTATTTCATTTGGGATCTATCGTCGGTGTAGATAAATGTCAAAATGAGTCTGCATTGGTCAAACAAGTTAATTTTTTAGAAACAATATCCTTCTTTGATACTTGCGTAGAGATGGGAGTAAAAAAAATAATTTTTTCTTCATCTTCGGAAATATATGGAAACTCCAAAGATCTTCCATACAAAGAAGATGCAATCGTTACTCCCATATCGTTATATGCTCAATGCAAAAGAGATGTAGAAGCACATTTAAAAAAAATTTCTGAAAATACAGATGTTAAGGTGTGTATTCCTCGTTTTTTTAATGTGTATGGACCTGGACAAAGAGCTGATTTTGTTGTCACAAAATTCATAAATTTAGTTAAGAACAATCAAAACATTGAAATTTATGGGACAGGCCTTCAAACAAGAAGTCATACATATGTCGGTGACGTCGTAAATGCTCTAGAAAAAATGATTTCTTATAACAAAAATTCTTATGAAATAATGAATATCGGAAGTACTTTTGAATATAGTATGAATGAGGTAGCAAAAACTATTTTAGATTTATTTCCAAATTCTAAATCAAAAATAGAATATGTTGATTATGGTTCAAATGGAACACGTGACGTCTTTTTAGAAATTGATCGAAGAGTTCCTTTAACAACAAAAGCAGAAAAAATACTCAATTTTAAAGCAACTACTGATTTAAGAGAAGGTGTTGAAAAGATTATTAAAAGTATCACCTAAATCAATGAGTAATAAACTTGATTATAGATACATTCCAATAAAAAAAGGATACATAAACAAATTATATCCATGGCATTTATGTATAATCGATTTTTGGGTACTTTTATTAAAAACTAATACTCATAAAATACAAAAAATTAAAAATAATCTAAAAGAATTTTTTAAGGCAAACTATATATATTTTTTTGATTCAGGAAAGAGTGCCCTAGTTATAGCACAGAAGGCTTTAGATATAAAAAAAGGTGACGACGTATGTGTTTCTGTTTTTGTTTGTCCTGATGTAATAGAATCTATTATCACAGTAGGAGCTAGACCTATTCTTATAGATTGTAAAGATGATTTTTTGATTAATATAGAAGATTTAAAAAATAAAATAACAAAAAAAACAAAATGTATTATTACTACAAATACATATGGATTTAACGAAGAAGAAGAGGTATATAAAATTGCCCAAAAAAATAACATCAAGACAATAAATGATTTAGCTCAAACATTTGAGGCTAATAATTATGGTGATATCTCCATATATAGCGTAGGGCCACAAAAAATATTAAATACAACAGGTGGGGGTATTCTAACAACAAAAGACGAAAATCTTTCGGAAAAAATTCAATCAATAATACCAAATGATTATTTATCTTATGGCGAGTTAATTATAATGCTTTTAAATCGGGTAAAATATTATTTAAAATTCCTTATCCTAAAACATATAAAAATATATTATATGTCAAAAGAAAAAAGACAAAATGATTATAACTCCCATAAAACCATCAACCCAAGAATAATGAATGATAGAACAATGTACTCAATATATTTTAAAATTAAAAATTATAGTATATATCAATCAAAAATTAAATATAAAGTTGATAAACTAAACAAATGTTTAAAAAAATTCAATTGGATAAAAACACCTAAGTCAGATACAAATTCTGTCAATTTATATTATACAATTCTTTTAAATAAGGGGGTTAGATATAAATTAGGGGGTTATTTAGCCGAGCACGGATTTCAGTCAACATGGAATTACATACCTGTATCTTGGTATGTAGCATACAAAAATTACTATGTTGAAACACCTAATGCATTCAAGCTTTCTGAACAAGTTCTTTCACTCCCATTTATGGGATTATCAAATCGTGAAATAGAAAAAATGATATCTTTTATTGAAAATTTTGAAAAAGAATTATTATGATAATAAATGAAATTAACTCAAATATTTGGCATGAAAAAACCAAATCTATACAAGGATACACATTTTTTAACTCAAATAAATGGATTGAGATTATTTCAAAAATATTTAATCTTAAAAACTATTATCTTAATATTTCATATAATCAAAATATTATATATACAATTGTACAAGTTGATGAAAATAAATTAGGTTATTCTATGTTTATTGGATATGGTGGATTAATTACAAGTGAGTGTATTTCAGAAACTCTAACAAAAGAAGTATTTCGTTCAATAGAGAAATACTTAAATATTTCAATTGTGAGAGTAAAAGGATCCCCTTTCATTAAAAGATTTAATTATTCAACAGAAAAAGATAAAGTATTGGCATTAAAAATAAATTCTGACTATATTCCAAATAAAAAAATAAGATATATTTTTAACAAAATAAATAGTAATTTATTTTATATAAGAAAAGTAAAAATTGAAGAAATCGATGAGTTATATACTATATATACAACTACATCAAAAAGGGTTAAAAGTTCATATCAAACCCCAAAAGGATTATTTAAGCTAATGATCGAAACTGAAGGAATAGAAGTATTAGGAGCTTTTGATATTAAAGAAAAAATTCATGCTATAAGTATATTTATGTATGGTAATAAGATAATGCATTATTGGTGGAATATGTCAGATGAAATAAGTAGAAAAGAATATCTTAATTATATGTTAATTAATCATGCCATAAAAATAGCAATCAAAAAAAATATATCATGGTTAGATATGGCAACTTCTCATTCTCCGGAATTAGAATTATTTAAAAAATCATGGGGATCAACCAAAATTCCTTTTATATATTTTGAGAAAACAAACTAGGCATTATATTCTTAAGCCAATCAACTGTTTTTATAAAATTTATTCTATTTGTATAATCAATTTCTTTTATTTCAAGAGTCAATAATCTATTTTGTTCGTCATCTTGCATAGATTTTAAAACTGATAAAATTTCTTGTTCTGAGATTAATCCTAAATTAGGTATTATACCTTCTTCGCAATTAATCATTGTGTGGGGAAAAGTTAAATATTTAAATGAACTAAGATGTAAATGCTTGATTATATTAGAAATTTTAAGCATGTCATTAAATTTAATAGATTTTTTAGACTCAATATATGGATGAATATTATCGATAGATTTCATAAATTCACAAGTAAAACCCCAATGGCAAATATCCAAAGTAACAGCCATATTCTTAAGATTTTTGATAAATACAAAATCTTCAGGAAAAATAAATACTGAGTCAAAATCAATACCATCATTACCAATAATTGGCATATTTTCTATACAAATCAAAACCTTAATATTTTGTTTTGTTATATATAAATCAATATCAGACAATAAAGATGAATATCCATTTCTAATATTTTCAATATCATTTTTATTAAATAAATTGGATGAAATAATATAATTTGAATGTAGTACAATAATAGAAATACCCGTTTCAGAGCAAATATTAATAGCACTGATTAATGCCTTGTATTTTTCAGGATCAGACAAATAATCTGCATTATCAGTTGGAAAATGTAATGAACCAACTATATTTCTAGAAAGAGATTGAAAATCAAACAGCTCTTTTGTTAATTTATGAATTGACTCTTCTGCGAGTAATTGATTAATATCAAAAACATTAGCTTCTATCTTAAAATTATTTGAAATTAAATATTCAAGAGGAACCTGTTCAGGTGATCCAGTTCTATATGGCATTGAAATATTAATCATATTAATCTATTTTTCTGAAACAATAAAAAGCTTCCATTGCAGTTGTATTGTTTTTGGACCCCCATAATAAAGCATTATATTTTATAGCTTCAATAGAACGAGGATGGGGAAACTCTCGAACTTCAGATATATATGCTTTCATTGCTTCAAGTTTTTTTTCTAAATAATCATTAATTTTAATAAAATAGTTTGGTATAAAATATCTTTGAGGAACTGATCCGGACATTTCTGTTGATGATAAGGTCTCAAATAAATATATTTCTTTGACAAAAGAAGATTCAATAGTCCTAGAAGATATTATTACCGACTCAAAAGTAATTCTGTGATCTATATTTAAATCACCAAAATGATGAGTATAAATTATCTCAGGTTCATTAATTTTTATATACCCACTAACTGTTTTAATAATATCAAGCAAAGGTAAAGTATCAAATCTATTGTCAGGAAATTCTAAACATTTATATTCTTTTATACCAATAATAGATAGAGCTTTTTCAGTTTCTTTTAATATTATATTTTTTGTCTCATTATTTAATAATTGATATTCTTTTAATCTTGAACTTTTCCCTTCACCAAGAATTAAAACAAAAACATTATCTCCATTTGCTACATGTTTTGCTAAGGTTCCACCAACCCCTATTATTTCATCATCAGGATGGGCAACAATCGCCATAATTTTTTTCATATAATTAATTATAACATAATGAACTTTAAAATTTTAATGCTTAGGTACATTCAACCTATGGCCTATAAGTACAACACCTTTTTAAAACCACCCTTTGAATCACGTAACGCCCTAGAACCTCGAGTCACCGTAGCTATTCCAACATGAAGATCTTTTGATATTTTATGCTGATTAACTCCATTATTAAGCATTTTTACAATCTCCCACCTTTTCTTTATTTCTTCATATTCTGAAGGAGTTAGTAAATCAGTCAAAAAAGTATCGAGCAATTTTGAGTCATTATGTATGTTTATCAAGGTTTCTATTAAATTTTTCTCTTTTTTAATACCCATATTGATATATTATATCATATATTCAAACCCTTCATTAAAATTAAATGTCTTTTTATCTATATAAATATAATTTCTAATCAATTCAGGATGAGATTCTATTTGCCCGTTTGTTTTTAAATATGCCTCAAATAACTTTAATTTAAAAGAATGAGAAACTATAGTAATTTCTTCACAATTAATTAATTTTATTTGTTCGAGTGTTGACCGAATCTGATCAAACAAAAATAACCTCTTCTGTGGTAAAGTATCATTAATAAATAATTCTATAAACTTTTCCCTGACGATAGAACTTCCAAGTTTATTAAATTCTTGTTTTGTACACATAGTACTCATGTCAAAAATAACTTCCCTTAGATTGTCACTAGGGACAAAGATAGATCCTGAACTATTTTGAAACGATAAGGCAACTCTTTTTAGAGTGGAGTTAATAACATATTTAGTCATAGGAGTTAGGGAGTTAATATGTAGAGGAAGAGGATCAATTTTTTGCAACCCTAAATCACAAAGATAGTCATATCTATCATTTTTATTTTTTCTTAAGTCATATTGGGCTGTTTTTAAAAAATATATTTTCATAAATAAAATAAGGATGGTAGACCATCCTTATTATTTTATATCACTATTATATTACATATAATTAATAAATAATAATAGGATTTTCAATCAATGCTACACCCGTTTTTAGATACCAAGCCAAGTTTGTCGTTGTATGATTACAAATAAGTGCCCCCATATCTTTAGTAAATTTTCCGAGGCAATAATACTGAGCAGCGGTGTGTACGGTACGTTTTCTTTTGTCTTCCCATGATAAAAGTGGATTAATCTTCTTATAAAGTACATCACGCTTATAAGTATCATAATCAATTTGTCTTGAAAATTCAGGTGTGCTACCAATCCATAAAGAGTATTCTTGTTCTTTAGATAAGATGTCTGGAACAATTTTACTCATTTCTTCTGCCTTCCAACCAAATTGGAGTATAGATGAATATAATTCTTTATTACTCTCAATAATCCTTGACCTAAATTCATTTGTTGATATACCCATTTTATTACATAAAACAGAATCGTAACATTCTTGATCGGCAATAAGAAATATGACATTTAGTGATGGTATAATACTCCTGATTTCAAGCAAAAAATCAATGTGCTTTTGGGCTACAAGAGATACACCATTTGATACATATTCCATTGTGTACAGTTGATTAATATGAGAGTAATCGGGACAAACTGGAACATAGATATTCGGTACATTATCATTAAGCAAAATTTCACCTATTGATGATAACATAGAGCGTGTCTGCGAATATGAGCCGACTATGTCATACATAAGCTGTAGTTTTAAAATTACATCATTAATTTTTTCTACAGAAAATTTCTTATCTGTACTGTGGTCAACAGCTCGGCTTATGCGTTTCCAATCAACATAATTTTGTATTTTATTTTCCATACTTTGGCGTCCACATAGGGCGACTTGTTTTATTTTATTATTTAAATGATCTTATTTATTTAAATACTATCATACTAGTACGATATATACAAGCATTCTGTCTATAGAGTTATCCACACATATATACTACTTTACTTGACTAAAGTAATTTATTTTGATAAAGTTGAAATATGAAAGAAATAAATTGGAAAGACAAAAAAAATATTCAATTAGTAAACTCTTTTATTCTACTTAAAACAAAAGGAGAAACTGAGGCATTTCTTCGTGATATTATGACAAAATACGAAATAACCGAATTTGCCAACAGGCTTGAGGCGGCACGCTTACTTTCTAAAAATACGCAATATTTAGAAATAACAAATAAAACTGGGCTATCTTCAACCACTGTTGCTCGAATAGCAAAGTGGCTCAAAGGGCCACTTGGTGGATACCGTATAGTTTTAAATAAAATGCACCATACTCATTCTCAAAATAACACTGGGAAAGGGTTGTCTTTGCATTCTTAAATTATATTTTCGAAGCCAGCCCCTTCCTAGCGGAAGGGGCTTTGATTTGTATACCCTAAAGACGACAAATCTGCGAAATGAAATTTGTTATTTAAAAACTAGAAAAAATGAAAAAAGAAAAATTGTATGATTATTTCACAAAAGGACTTAATCCTATTTTCAGAGGATGGATTGGTGCAGAAATCGAAACACATTTTATCTATCCAAACGGAGACCCCATTACAATTGATTGTTCTCAAGAAATTTTTAAAATTTTAGTGAATGATGGATGGCGGGTCGTATCTATGAAAGGGGTACTTATCGCTGAACTTGCAAAAAATGGTGCAAAGATATTGTACGAACTTGGAAGGCAAAATATCGAAGTTGCAACTCCACCCGCTGACCCTGAATGTTTGTTTGGTGTTATTAATTCTTTTATGTCTGATCTTTATCTTGCTGCAGAAAAGTGTAATGCTTATCCACTTTTTGCACCGATAATTGAGACAGAAGAAGATTTATTGATAATTCCTGACGAACGTGATGCCTCATGGCTTGAGCTTGATGGAGTGAGACAACTCGGACTACTTTCAAAAATATCATCTGTCCAGTTTACTTTTGAAACAAAAGGGCCAGAGGATGCAATTTATCTTTTGAACAAACTATCAGAAAATCGTGATAAGTTTATTTCCTCAAACCCATATGCACAAGAAGAAATGTGGGTTGAATATATTCAAAGTTCAAAAGCAGGTTATCGTCCTGACCGGTATGGCATTATGTGCCCGACTTCTATCGGAAACTATGTTGAGTTACTTACATCTCACGATGTAGTTATAAACAGCAAACTTGTACCATTTGATGAAGCCGAACAAGAAAACATTGATATGTTTTTGCGCTCTGTCTGGTGGAATTTCAGACTAAGAAGGTACTCAGATCGTCTTTGCATTGAAGTGAGAACACTCTCAAGAAGAGACGATGGTCAAATACTTTGTGACTTTAATAACTTGCTTTCAATTATTCATTGATTGTAGTTATTTGTTCATTGTGTTATTTTTAAAGAGTACCTTATGGTACTCTTTTTATTAACTATTATATTTATATGTGTAGATTATTTGGATATAAAACAGAAAACCCCAGTGCTACGACTAATGACCTTGTGAAGGCCTTAGGCGAGTTTCGTGTTCTTGCTAAGAATGGTAAGTCTTTATGTGGGATTTCGAAGGGTCACAGAGACGGATGGGGCATCATTGTATACAAAAATGGAGCCCCCGCTTTATACTATCGTTCCCCTAAATCCATAATTGATGATAATAATTTTGAATTAATTTTAAAAAGTATAAAAAATATAAATCCTGAAATAGTTATTTCTCATCTAAGGAAGTTATCACGAGGTAGAAATGATGTATTGAATACCCAACCATTCCTTTCGGGTAATGTTTCTTTTTGTCATAACGGAACTATAAACTTTCCTTTAAAAATGACCAGAGAGAACATTAGTGACTCACTTTCTTTTTTTCAGATGATTACAAAAACACCATCTAAGAATTTTAGTAAAATATTTAAGGATAATTATATCAAGATAAGTAAATGCTATTCTTATAGTGCAATGAATATGCTTTTTTCTGATGGTAAAAATATTAATTTTATACGTAATTGGAATGAGAAAGATCCAATCGCCGAAAAACTTTGTTATCAAGATTATTACACACTATCTCTTTATGAAAATAAATACACTAAGTTTATCTGCTCGGAAGATCTTGTTTCTTTAAAAAAACTTGTAAAAAAAGAGTGCTTAAACAGAAAAATTTATTCGATATAATTACTAATAAATGAAATCAAATTAAAAACGAAAAAGACCATGAAAGAAGAAAAACTTCTTTCATGGCTTTTTATTTATTTGACTAGATATCAAACAAACGATTTAATAATAAACTACTATTGAGGGGCCTTTTCTCCAGGTTTAGGCCTCCAATAAGTTGTCTTTTGATAATTAATTATCCCATTAGGCTGAAGAGCACCTTTACTGACAGTGAAAAGATATGGCGTCAAGACTTCAACTTTCTTCATATTTGTCCCGATCTTTATAGTATTATCATTTGAGAAATATTCCCAACGAACAATACCAAAATAGTCTGTTTCCCCTTGGTGATAGGCCTTTACTGTTTTGTCTTTATCAAGGTTAAAATAAGTTTTATCACTTTTTTGAGTGGCAGTCAGTATTGAACTGCTAGACAAAACATCTCCAGTGTAATCTTCAAGGCTAAGTAAATACCAATAATCTTGGGTTATTAGGATAACATTATTGTGAACAAATTCCACACTAACTCCAATAAACTCGTCTGGTGTAAGAGCTTTCACTTCAATTGTATTCGCAATTGGTTGTTCAACATCCTTCACCTTTATAGATTTAATGGAGTACCCTTCAAAAGGGTTAATGTTATAGACTTTAGAATCACCTACTTGTAAGATGGCAACTCCGCTAGGATCAATACTTCCGCCGATACTATTTCCAAAAAACGTAGTGGCATTCGCCTCTACAATCGCCGGACTGATTTCCTTTTGCTCACACCCTATCAAAAAAATAGAGAGGGTGACAAAAGAAATCATCATCATAATAATTCTTCTAAATGTTTTCACTTTTTTTCCTCCTCTTATTTTAGTTTATTATTTTCGAATTACAATATACTCTTCGAGTTAAGTATGAGACATTAAAGCAACTTTGTCAATGAAAACAGTGTATAAAGAGTGGATAACTCCTACCCTATATTTTAGACTTTAATACTAAAAACACTCAATATTTTGAGTGTTTTTAGTAACTTATAAGACTTTATTTACCGTACGAGCAACTATTGCCCCCCGAATCTGATACCTGGTCAATACTAGGTAGACCGAAGGAGCCAGAAGTCGGATCACTTGCCGAACGGCGATCAATAACAGTGTAATTATATTCACCATTACCTATTGCCCCGACTACCACCCGACCCGTAGAAGGGTATGGATTCGTCAAGTAAGGTCCAGTCTGATAGAGAGAAGTACTAGGGTTAATAGCGGTTGGACAATGACTTAATTTGTAATAAGTGTAAACAGGTGGAGTGGTTGGTAAAGTATCAGTACAGGTGACAGTAAAGGTGGTTGGCTTAATTAATTTAAAAGAGTTCTGATTACTCCCATTATTTCCTACCTGAGGACGATCAGTTCCAGTACCACAAGATTTATTATCATCACCATAACGACACTCGCACCATACTGCTGAAAAATCTTCTGTATCCCATGAAACCCCAACTGATTCATCTGCGTTAACTGTTACTGCAGTTGTAACTGGTGTTACCTTCGGTACAATAACGTTAAATGATTTACTGTATGTAGAGGTTACGTAATTGTCGACAGCGGGAGTTGAGCTAGCGTCGGCAGTTTTTACATATTTATTAGTATCATTTAATCCACTGGTATTATTTGTCCAGGTGGTATAAGTACCGTCATTATTGTGTTGATAATAGCTAATTGTTTGACTATTACATTCTCTTGTTAATACATATGCACAAGGACCATAAGTCGCTGGAGTACTAGTTGCTGGTGTCGTACCTGTATAAGCGCTCAAATAGAAAGTGGCATTGTAAGTACCTCTTGTTGAAGGAATTGGAAGACCACTTGCTGTCTCAATACTGGGACTAGAAGCATCTTTAGCAAAGGAGTAAATTGAGTTACGCACAGAAGAGGCAGCTGGAACCGAAACCTCTATGGTGCCAACAGTTCTAGAAGAGCTAGAGCTACTTATGTAACCAGTAGCCCGAACACTGTCTTTGGGATAAGAGTAAGTTGTTTTATCCAAATTAACAACTGCCCATCTAGCTGAATCTAAGGTCACTGTATCTGCGGAGGCTTTGCCAGCTGGCACGAATCCAAAGGCAGCAATAAGTAGGAGGAAGAAAATCATCGCAATAGGAGTACTAGTGTCAGTAGGGTTTGAAGTATTTGTAGGACTAGCTGGAGGAACATTCTTTTTCTTCATGTAAGTATAGAGAATGATAATGACAAGAAGAGCTAGGACGATGATAATATAGAATAGATTGGAATTTGACTTAGGCTCTGTTGTTGTCTTCACGTTGAATTCTTTCTGATCGAGGACTGCGCCCTTATCATCTGTCAGAGTCACTGTAATCTTCGGATCAAGGCACTTAGACCTAATAGGGAAAGTTAAGTCTACTTTAGGTGAAGTCAGGTCAGCAAGAGCTTGGGTCTGCTCTTTAGCACAAGACTTACCTTTACCATTTTCTACTAATACTTTTGAATTAATAGCTCCCGCTGTCGAAGCACTAAAACGAATTCCGGAAGAATCAGCAGAAGGAGTGTAGACGAAGGAAACTTGTGCCTTCTCTCCCCCTTTGTAATAATCTTTATCTAAGGAAACACTTTGGACTGTAGCACTGTTACCTCGAAGGACATAGTGAGCTACTACAGGGTTAGACTTTGAATCTTTAGTATTTAAAGAGAAGGATACATCGTAAGCTTGAGGGGCTGTCGCTTTTGGTAATGTGACAGATACGGACTTGCTTTCTCCTGCCTTGAAAGTAATAGCTGTACTATCTCCGCCTGTTGCTGGAATTATATCTCCATATGAAGAACGATAACGAGTCTCGTATGTAGGAGTAGCTGTGACCGAAGTCTTGGAAGGATTTACCGCTTCGCAAATAAGCTTTAAGCTTTCTTCGGGCTTGATGTCTACTCCTTGCCCTAGACTATAAGTAGCGTTACTCTTCTCTCCTACTACTTTAAGAGAACAAGTCTCTGGAAGAATCTGAATGCTAGAAGTCGTAGCCTTAAGAGTTACCTTGCCAAGGCTTGTAGATCCAAATGGGAAAGCATTGATATTTTGACTAGTGAGCATTAGAGTATATGAACCAGAAAGAGAGGCGGGAGCTGTATAGGTAACTTCTTTCTTGACTTCGGTGTTAGGATTGAGAGTTAAAGATTCATCATATATCTTCTCGTCTACGACGAATTGACCCTTTGTACTTTCTTTCACCAGCTTCACTCCATACTTCACTCCTGTCTGTAAGCCTTCACGATTTGAAAGAGAGAATGAAATATTGAAAACATTATCTTTCTCTGAAACAATACTAGCATTTACAATATTTACAGTTGCCAAAACTACAGGAGCAACAGCCTTCTGCTCTGAAGTTTCTGCCACTGCAAATGCAGGAGTAATTGAAAAGAGAGAAATAACAACAATTACAAAAGTAAACTTTAATAGATTTTTCATAAAAATAGTAATAATAAAATGGTTAAATAAGTTAATAATAAACACTCCCAATATTATACCATATCTTAAATAAAAAAGGGTTGTTTTAAATTAGTTTGTATAGGTGTATAATTATATATTATAAATTAAAACTGTTATTATAATATGCAAAAAAATAAAATTATATTAATGTTAACTATTGGAATGATACTTTCTCCTTTGTTTACATTACAAGCAGTAGAAGTATCCTCCACAGCGAAGCCTGCGGTGAGTGCAACTGCTCCAAAAGAAATAGATAAAGCAAAATTAGAGGAATTTAAAGCAAAATTGAAACAAGAAACAGATGTTTTAAGGACCAATCTTGGAACTAGTAAAACAGAAATTGAAAAGAAGCTAGCGGATATTAGTGGTGCGAAAAAAGTAAACCTAGCACTAAAATCACAAGAGAAAATAAAAATTGCCTTAGAAAAAATATACAATAAGTTTAACACTCAAACTGGAAAGCTTTCACAGGTTGATGTTAAAATATCGGCAAAAATAAGTAACCTAGAAAAAGAAGGGGTAGATATGACTAAGGCTAAGGCTCAATATCAAATAGCTAAGGTTGCACTGGACAAAGCCATTTCTGATATTTTAGCTACCAGAATGATCTCCATGGAACAGGTTAACAAGGAAATATCAAAAGACACTCTTCGAACATTAGTGAAATCATCTGAAGAAATTATAAAAACAGCTGCGAGTGAATATAGGAAAATATTACCTCTTATTGCTCAAGCAAATGGTAGTGTAAAAAGTGTAGATAAAGAATAAGCCTAGTAATATAAACTAATAAAATATATTTATGGAACCAACAACAAATACAAATAAAACAACAATAGCTATAATCATAATTGTAGTTATCGCAATTATCATAGGAGCGATAGTTTTCTTAAACTCTAAAAACAAAGCTCCTATTAATCAAGAAGCTCCCCAAGTCACCAATAAAGTGAATACTGTGGTAACAGAAGGAGAATCGAAAGAAATCACAGAATACATAGACAGTGCTACAACCTTTGACAATGAATCACTTTTGGTTGAAATTGAAAAAGAGTTTTAATAGATGAATTATTGAGAAATTATTAAAAACACCAGTCAAAAGACTTAATCTTGACTGGTGTTTTTAATATTGACTAATGTACCCTCTTGCGGTAGCATTATAAATGTAAGGCCTGTCACAAAACTGGCTTTTATTTTTACCAAATGTCGTATCTGGTAAAACACAATTTAATAGTAAGTAAAACTTAATAAAAAACGAATTCTCTTTATTAATTGGTAATTAGTAATCAGTAATTTGTAATTAAAAAAATGTTAGATTTAAAAACAATGAAGTCGGCTCTCGAGCAACTCGAACAGGAACGCAAAATTCCTCGCGAAAAGATTATAGACGCGATCGAGCAAGCCCTAGCCGCAGCTTATAAGAAAGATTATGGCAAAAAGGGCCAAATCATTCGCAACAAGATAGACATAGAAACAGGCGAGATGGAATTCTATCAAGTTAAAATCGTCGTGGATGATACGCTCGTTCGTATGACCAAAGAAGATGACGACGAAGAAGAAATAGCAGAAGATGACAATCGTGTTCGTTTCAATGAGGAACATCATATCCTCCTTGAAGATGCAAAGAAAATAAAAAGTGGTGTAAAGCTTGAAGAAGAACTTATCTTCCCTCTTGAAAACCAAAACGACTACGGACGTATCGCTGCTCAAACAGCTAAGCAAGTAATCATTCAGAAAATTCGTGAAGCAGAAAGAAGTGCAATAGTCGATGAATACGGAAGCAAAGAAGGCGAAATTATAAATGGTGTAGTCCAAAAGGTTGAGAGAGGAATAGTCTATATCGATTTCAATCGAGCCACAGGTATCATCCTTCCTGAAGAACAAATCCCCGGAGAATTCTACAGACAAGGTGAGCGAATCAAGGCTTATCTTTATTCTGTCGAAGAAACTCCTCGTGGTGTCAACCTTAAACTTTCCCGTACTCATCCACAACTTATTGAAGGGCTATTCTCAATGGAAGCTCCTGAAATAGCAAGTGGTGTAGTCGAGATCAAGTCTATTGCTCGTGAAGCAGGTGCTCGTTCAAAAATCGCAGTTTACTCCAATGATGAACACGTCGATCCTGTCGGATCATGTGTCGGACAGAAAGGAGTTCGAGTATCAACTGTTATGAATGAACTTAATGGTGAGAAGATAGACATCATCCCTTGGTCTTCCGATCCTGCTACTTATATTGCTAGTGCTATTTCTCCAGCCAATGTTCTGTCTATTCAGGTTTTTGAACAAGAACACAAGGCTTCTATCGAAGTCGCAGTGGATCAACTCTCCCTCGCTATCGGTAAGGGTGGTCAGAACGTTCGTCTCGCCGCAAAGCTCACAGGATGGAGAATCGACATCAAAGGTATGGAAGCAACAGCAGTCACAAATGATGAGGAGTTAAGTGAAGATGATATCTTAGATGGTGGCATCGTCGATGATGGCACGGATGAAAAATAGTTAGTAGAAAGTAGTAAGAAAATTTTTGGAATAGTCTTATCAGAGGGGCCGGCGGAGGGCGACGGCCCGAGCAATGAGCAAATTTCTAGCAAGAAATTATGCGGACCCGATGAGAAGAGCTATTCCAAAAATTTTCCAAAATTAATAATTAATATAATAAACATATGAATCCATTTATTATTTTTGCTCTTATAAGTTCTATAATTGCAATATTATACGGTCTATTTTTAATTAGAGTTGTTCTCAAGAAAGGTACAGGAGACGCAAAAATGCAAGCAATTGCGAAAGCTATCCAAGAAGGTGCTAGTGCATACTTGAATCGCCAATACAAAACTATCGGAATTATTGCAGTCATACTATTCCTTATCATCGGCTTTGTACCAATGCTAGGATGGATGATGGCTATAAGTTTCATTTTCGGAGCTATCCTTTCTGCTCTTGCAGGATACATCGGCATGAACGTTTCTGTTCGTGCCAATGTCCGTACAACCGAAGAAGCAAAGAAAGGTCTTAAAGAAGCTCTTTCTCTTGCCTTCAAGGGTGGTACAGTCACAGGACTCTTGGTTGTTGGACTCGCTTTACTTGGAGTCACAGTTTTCTACATCATTGCAGAAAAATTTGTCGGAGCTGGTGCCGTCAAGTCTCTTATCGGACTTTCATTTGGAGCAAGCTTGATCTCAGTCTTCGCTCGTCTTGGAGGAGGAATATTTACAAAAGCTGCTGACGTCGGAGCTGACCTTGTCGGAAAAGTTGAAGCTGGAATTCCCGAAGATGATCCTCGTAACCCTGCAGTTATCGCCGACAACGTCGGAGACAACGTCGGAGACTGTGCAGGTATGGCCGCAGACTTATTTGAAACATACGCCGTGACTTCCGTCGCAACAATGCTTCTAGGTTCTCTTATGTTCGCAAGCTTCCAAAACGCAGTCATCTACCCTCTAGCAATTGGCGGAGTAGCAATACTTTCTTCAATCATCGGTACATGGTTTGTAAAACTTGGAAAGAATAACAATATCATGGGCGCTTTGTATAAAGGCCTCATAGCTGCTGGAGTTATCTCAGCTGTTGCTTTCTACCCTATTACAAAATGGCTTATGGCTGACAACGGATTATTTTCTGTAAATGCACTATATATATGTGCATTGGTAGGTATCGCTGTTACAGCTTTGATAATAGTTATAACTGAATACTACACTTCAACAGCTTACTCTCCAGTGAAGTCTATTGCGGAAGCTTCAGTCTCAGGACACGGCACAAACGTCATTCAAGGACTTGCAGTTTCAATGAAGGCGACGGCTCTTCCCTTACTTACTATCGTCGCTGGAATTTTAATCTCTTATCATTTCGGTGAACTTTACGGAGTAGCTATCGCAGCAATGTCCATGCTTTCTCTAACAGGAATCATAGTGGCTATCGATTCATTTGGTCCTATTACTGACAATGCTGGTGGTATTGCAGAAATGGCAGGCCTACCGGAGAGTGTTCGTAATGTTACTGACCCTCTTGACGCAGTTGGCAACACTACAAAAGCTGTTACTAAGGGTTATGCTATCGGATCAGCCGGGCTCGCTGCGCTCGTCCTCTTCGCTTCTTATACACAAGAATTCGCAGACCTCGGACACGTTTTGAAATTTGACCTCGGTAATCCTATGGTTATCGCTGGTCTACTTATCGGGGGACTACTTCCTTACTACTTCAGTGCTCTATGTATGGAAGCCGTAGGGAAAGCAGCTGGTAAAGTTGTCGAAGAAGTTCGCAGACAATTCCGTGAAATCAAAGGTATCATGGATGGAAGTGGTAAACCTGACTACGCTACATGCGTAGATATCGTAACTACTGGTGCTCTCAAGCAAATGATTCTTCCAGCAGTTATCGCTGTTGTAAGTCCTATCCTTGTCGGGTTCATCCTTGGACCAGAAGCTCTAGGTGGACTTCTAGTCGGTTCAATCATTACAGGAATATTCCTAGCAATCTCAATGACTTCCGGTGGTGGAGCATGGGACAATGCCAAGAAATACATTGAACTTGGCAATCATGGTGGTAAAGGTAGTGATGCTCACAAGGCAGCAGTTACTGGCGACACCGTCGGGGACCCTTACAAAGATACCGCTGGTCCAGCCATCAATCCAATGATTAAAATATTAAACATCATTGCATTGATCCTAGTTCCAATCTTGGTTTCATTCTGGTTTTAATATTTAGGAAGTCCGACTTCCTAAATATGATGATACCCATTAAAAAATCCCGCATATGCGGGATTTTTTAATGTTTAACTAATTATGATTATTTATTTTATTTATAAAAAGTTTGATTGTCCTATTTTGAATATAAATAACTATCTTACGTAAAAGGAATATATAAAGTCTCAAAAAAGTAAAACCTTCTACACTCAAAAGAGTTGCATCAATAATCTTTAATTTATTATTATCCGTTACAAAAATATTACTTAAACATGGATTCAACACTCCCCCTCTTCCTATTAAATCTACTTCAGGATCCCCGCTCTTAATCATCTTGTTATAACTATCTATAATTTCTATAAATTGTTTTCTTATTTCTTCATTCTCTAAATCTTTAGAATACAAAAACCTACCGTTTATTTTTGGTTGAACTTGAACAAAGTATTTTTTATTTGGAGAAACCATCGCTTCAGTCTGCAAAATATATCCACCAAAAAATTCTTGGCATATTTTGTAATCTTTCTCTAGTTTCAATAGGGCTTTATCTTTGCCAATAATATAAAAAAGAGATGAAAATTTTATAACCTTATCTTCTCCATAATTATAGACAAAATGCTCCCCTCCCCAAGAAATTAGTTCCCCTATTTTTCCCTTATCATAAGTTTCCATTATTTTATAATAATATCATATAAAATGAATAATGATTAAAAAAATCCCCCGCCAACATCTAATGAAGTTGTGGCGGGAAATTTTTTAATAGTTATATTTCTAAACTATCTCTACTTTTGGCATTCTTTTTCTAAATAATACGAATCCAAGAATAATTAAAATAATTATTACTAATGTTGGGTGGATTGGTGAAAAGATCACTGCCATCTCCCAAAGTGAAATCCATTGTGCGGATACGTATCCATTGACTGTTTCTATATTGTCTGTAAATTTATCGTCTTGCTTGTTAGCATTACCAAGATTAGCATTTGCATTACTTATCAAATCATCTAAATTCTTTTTCTGAATTGAATAATTTTTATTCTCTTGATTGATATTTTGTGTCTGATTTGTCTGTTGCTCTACCAAAGAAGCTTCCTGCTGATTGAAAGAAACATTTATTTCATTTGGTTTTAGTAATGTTATGTTTGCGCGAACTTTTGCAAGGTCTCCATTGATTCTGGCTAATTCTTTATTCATAGAATTAATGGCTTTTGTATGGCTAGCAATAAGAGTATCTCTTTGACTAGTTAGACTACCAAGTGAGGTATTGGCATCGAGTATCTGCCCTTCTATCCCCTGTTTTTCAGTTAAAAGATTTTGGGAAGAAATACTTTCTGTATAAAGTTTCTTGTGAGTTATACTTTCCACCTCATCTTTAAATGCATCAAACTTACTTTTGGCAACAACGAAGCGAACTCGTCCGTATTTTTCAGAACTACTAAATTCATCTACTCTTCCATCTGCTCCCTTAACAATATTTTTAACTTCTTTTACAACATCTGAAACATCTCTTGTTTTGATTGATGAGCTATAAGAAGTTTTCAGAAATTCTCTTGTGTCTTTGATTGAAGCGTCCTGATCTGGATATCTGTAACTATCTGGATACACAGATTCCCCCATTTCAGGCAACCCAGGCAACCCCTGTATACTCTTGGTACTTCCTGACATATTTTTTATTCCATCACGAGAAACACCAAAAGTTGATGTCATTATTGATAAAATAAACCACCCAACAATCAAAACTATGCCCAAAATAACAATTCCCCATATTAATTTCTTTTTAGAAATTTTTATAACCTTTCTTTCTATTATTTTATTTTCTTCCATAAATAAATTATGTTTATTAATAATAAATTAAAACCAAACTTAGTTAGAACAAAACTAAAGATATTATACAACTTATCGTCATTTAAGTATATTTGAGAGCTTTTTGACAAAAAGGCTTTTGCCATATAAACTAGGTTCATTATGGTAAAAACAACAATTAAAAAATTA
>Ga0209319_1001118_pt1 | contig 24281 bp, 25 predicted proteins | sample RifGroE2_FD_184000 | JGI IMG/M metagenome (GOLD analysis project Ga0209319, IMG submission 184000) | Groundwater microbial communities from Rifle, Colorado - Groundwater E2 (SPAdes) (version 2) | ecosystem: Environmental > Aquatic > Deep subsurface > Groundwater | place: Rifle, Colorado, United...
CGGTAACTATAGATTGTTACAATTGATAACATAGAAAAAAATTTGCAATTTTTTTCTATGTTGTCCATTGAACAATCATAGTAACCCAGCTATGTTTTTTGTTATAATTTGTTATAAAAATATGATGAAAATACGTCGAAAATGCATTTTCGACGTATTTTCATCATATTTTTATAACAAATTATAACAAAAAACACATGCGGTTCAAGATTTGACGAAAATGGAAAATTGATTGGAAAAAATTTACGATTTCATCTTGATGGAACGCCTTATGTTAATTAATTTTTTATTTAATCATCCATTATCCAATCACGATTCATATTATTAATAAGTTGTTCATTTAAGTTCGGTTGTTTAATAATTACATTTTTATTTAATATTTCTGGATCATATTTTTTATAATCATAAAATGCTTTAATAATTTGTGTTATTGATGTAATTGGATTCATACATCCAACACCACAACATAAAGATGTAAATAGTATATCAATTTCTTTAGGATCTTCTTTTCTGTTAATTAATATATTATATAAAATAGCTAACGTCGCATAATATGCGTTATTTGTTTCAGAAACATTTTGAGGTAGCAACATTGTTGGAGCAAAAATAATTGATCTTTGTTGATCATAATTAATAATTAACGAACTACCAATAGGTAAATAATGATCACCTCTTTTATTAATAAAATTTATTTTTTGTAATTCATTTTTAACCATTTGTTCCAAATTAGGAAAAATTTCTCGACTAAGTACTTTATCTATACCACCATCCATAAAACATAATGAATTGGCTGGTGAAACGTAATATGTTCTTTTTATATTGTTAGGTTTAATATAACTAGTAATACTATCAAATTTAGTTTTTAATTTTTTTAATTTGGCATATTCAATAAATTGTTCATCTAAGCTAAAAAAAATTAAAGGCATTATATACTTAAAAAAGTTATTAATATTCGTGACACAACGCGAAAAATTATTTTAATATTAACTTGAATATACTAAATTTGAACATTATTTTATCATTATGCCGTAAATCATTTATTATTCTCATTATATTATTTTTATTATATTGATTTTCTAAATGTGTTTTGTGTTCTTCATCTAGTTCCATTTGATTTATTCCAGACATCAAACCTATCCATATTGTCTCAGTCACATATTGTTGTAGCTCATTTATTATTGGAATTGGATCAGACAAGAATGGTTCCATTGAAATAGATGTTTGAAATCCATTATTAAATAAATTTATTAAACATTGTTTTCTTTCTTCATATTTAGGTGCATTATGTTCAAAATAATTTAATAAATTTAAGTCATTTGAAGTTATTGTTAGTCTGAACATAATTTGATTTTTATAATTTGCTAACTGATCTATCATTTTATTTATACAAATTAAATTAGGTTTTGTAACTATAAGCAAATAATGACCAGCATCTAACATTTTAGTCGCAACTTTAATAAAATCATCGACTAATTCAACAGTTATATCATGTGAACTTGGAAACATGATCATTTTTTCGTCACCTTTTTTAACTTTTTTGAAATTTTTGTCAACTCTTTTTTTATCAATTACGACATTCAAATTTTCGATATCAACATTATGAAATTTATTTTTTAACCTTTTCATATAACAATATTTACAATCATTTGGACAATTTGATTTAACATCTAATATGTTATGAATATGAAAACTCCATTGTGTGCTGTGTTTATCTTTTATAAAAGTTTTTATACCATTTTTAAGATTATTTTTTGTTTTTTTATTTTTTTCGTCTAAATATAAATAAAAATTTGTTTGGCAACTACGATTTGATAAAATATTCGTCTCGAATGGATTCATTTAATTAATATATATTATCACTTATGCTTTTAAATCAAATTTTTAAACAATTTTAAGACGCATAATTAAATTATTAATCGATGTCAACACACCGATACCAATTTGACAATCATGTGTTGATTTTTTAAAAAATTCATACAAATTTTCGAGCGTCAAAGTTGATAAATTTATATATGTTTGAATATGTGGTTTGATTATTAGGATAGCGATATGGATATCATTTTTAAGTAAAGTATATCTATCACAACATTTCATTATTAGATATGCTGAGCTTAAAATTGTTTCAATTATGTTGCTTTTTTTATTGATCAAACAATTTTTATTTTGAAAATATTGTTTAGCTCCAATAATATATAATGTTCCAGAAATTGAAATATCTATTTTATCAAACATGACTAAGTTTTTGTATTTTTTATGATCATTATTTATTTCTGATAGCTCATCATTTAACATTAATTCGTTAGAATAATTAGTTATAAAATCAATTATTGTTTTTTTTAAAATCTCTTTGTCAAACTGATATAAAATTTGTATCGCACATTGAACATGAATTGCATTAATAAATTTACGATCATTCGCTATACATATTAAAGTAGCAGCATCGAGAATTTCTATTTCATCAAAAGAAATTTGTTGAATATTCATTATGGTTAATAATACATATATAAGAGATATTGATACAAATTTATTTTCACTTTTTTTACAATATTAGTGCGTTAAGGAAAATGAAAAAGGATAAACATATACATACTTAAATAATAAATAATATAAATATCAAAACACGATTAATGATATAACCACATGATGGAACATTTTATTATACATCTGATTGAATATATTTATATAATGTTCAATCAGATGTATAATAAAATGTTCCATCATGTGGTTATACAATATATTGTTCGTGTTTAGTTAATAATAATAAATAGTTTATTTAATATTTGTTTCATTAATGCTAATTTTCTTAACACACCAATATTACTTTTTTTATATGAAAATAAATAAAAAATTGATAAATTAATTTTAAGATTTATGAACTAATTATAGTTATTAAATTAGTAATATGATAAAAGTGTGCATAAAGGAAAAAAAATATGATATGACTCGATTGGGTATAATTACAAATATATATCCAAAAAAACAAGATATTATTTGTTTGAATATTAAATTGCCGGTTTAAATTGCATTATCGAAACATCAACATGTAGACAAATATCATGATGTGTTATTTTATTATTTTATTATTTTATGTTTTTATTTTGTTATCATATAATTGTATTAAGTTTGACGTGATTGAATATGAATTTATATTAAATGATGTAACTTGTTTGAGAATTAAATTTTTTGGAATAATTTCTGTCATCTTTTGTATATCAGTAATTTTTGGTGACGTTAAATCTTCTAAATCAATAAACAGATCGCCAGGGTTATTTTTATGTTTCATTTGATACAAATGTAATTTTGGATTTTTGATCATCCAGAATGATATTTTTGCTTGTTGTAAATTATTTATATTATCATCTATAAAAATTATATTTTCATAACTTGATGATTTCACAATTTCAAATATTTTATCTCCTTTGTTACAAGCATAATATATTTTATTTTTAAACATATTCAGACCTACAGAATTTAAGTGATGTTCCGTTATTGAAGATAAAATTGGCGATCTTGATGTTAATAAAATTATTTCGCAATCAAATTTTTTTGCTTCATATAATATATTTACAAATTTAATATAATCTAACATTAAAGGGCAAATATGACTTGTTAAAATATGCCAATCTAATATTGTCATATCAGTCGCCTTTGTGTTATCATTATATATAGTAACATAATAATCAAATTGTTTATGCCACCATCCGTAATCAATTTTTGGTAATATTAAAATAGTTTCATCAATATCGAAAATTATTAATGATTTGGGAATTATTTTTATTTCATCATAATTGTTAATTGTGTTGATCATATTTAATTATATCATATTATTTATTAAATGAAAATATAATATGTTTTTTTTGCAATTTTTTATATTAATAGTTTGTTCGTGTAAACACGAACAAACTATTAATATAAAAAAACGTCATAATGAAATGGTTTCATGATTAGATCTAAAATATATCAAATAATATTAATTTACAACTTTAAAGTTGTAAATTAATATTATTTGATATATTTTAGATCTTCATTAGCTAGACATCGTGTTACGATGTCCATGCAATTTTTTATTAATTTTTTAATTTAAAAATATTATGTTATCATCATTATTCATCGATGAATCATATGCATATTCATATATGTTTATAAAATTTTTGTAATTATCATTTTTATTATATATTCGTATTGGAACTAATATGTTGTATCTTACCACATTAAATATTTTAACAAATAAATGATATAACAAATAATCAAAATCATTACCATTATTAATTATAATTTGATTCAAAAATTCAAAAATAATTAATGGTCTGTCGAAAATAAATCGTCTTATTTTTATTAAATAATTAAACATTGATATTGAGTCAACTGAAATATTCATTTGATTTGAAATTAAATATATTAATTTTCTTGATGGGATTAAATATTTATCTAATTTATATAAATTACTTGATATAATTTTTGTCATATCAATATATTCGGCAAAAATTGTTTCTTTATTTGTTAAGATTAAATAACTAAATTTGTATTTTTTATTGTTATCATAGTCAATATGTTCAATTACAGATTTAATAATCATCCTATAATTATTGATATGATTAAAATAAATTAATTTAATTAACGACCCTTAATTCATTTAATTTTTCAAATTTTTTTGGACGTTCACTTTTTTTACTATACCTATTGCAACTAATAATATTAAATATTACTGAAATAATTAACGCAACCAACATTACCGATACAACTGGTACTGATGTTGCAATACTAATTACACTCATGTTATTCATTGCTTTTGCTTGATTATCGACAATTTGTCTGGTCTCGTTTAGTAGTTGTTGATTATATGTTACGTTTTGACTCATCTCAATTAATCTTTCATTCAATTGATCATAATTTGAAACCAATAAATTATAATTACCAAGACATTCTGCAAATTGTTTATTTATATTAACAAATTTGTTTTCGAGAGAAATAACGATAGGTCCATAAGTATTATTACAATATTCATCAACACGATTCGGAATACATTTATAACTATTCCAAACACATTTTGATAAATCGCATTGTTGTCTTCCCATTCCATCACATACAGAAGGAACAATTTTAATTTCAATTTCTTGTTGATCATAAATAGTTAAATAATTATCGAATTCATTATTATTTAATTCTAACAGTTGCGAAATCGCATAATCATTCGGCAACACAAAAGTAATATTATATAATCCACTAAGTTGTTTATCCTCAATCATAATACTATCATTATTTTTAACAAGATATTCTTTATCACCCAATCCAATCATAATAAGATAATCAATTTCATCTGAACATCCATATTCAAACCATTCAAATGGAACTAACGTGTACATTTGAATATTTTGACCATTAGTTGGCTTAATAATATTAAAATTACAACTACACAAAACAGTTGTAATCAAAAAAAATCCACAAATAATAGCAATAAATTGCTTCATTGATGATGTAGTAAATAATACTATAAATTTAAATATTACTTAATAAGATGATATTTTTTCAATTTTTTATATTTAATGCTCGAACAACGTTCGAGCATTAAATATAATATAATTGTCATAATGAAATGGTTTCATATTGAGATCATTTTATATGACAAAATAAATTAACATATTTGGAAGCACTTTTATTTTGTTTAATAGCTTCCGAACATATTTGTTCTGTTTGATTATTGATATATCGTAAAGCTAATCCATTTTGTTTAACAGCTTCCAAACAAATTTGTTCTGTTTGATTATTTACATATTCTAAAGCATATCCATTTTGTTTAACAGCTCCCAAACAAATTTGTTCTGTTTGATTTTTGACATATTTTAAAAGACATTCATCGAGTTTAATAACTTCCAAACACATTTCTTCTGTTTGATTTTTGACATATGCTAAAGCATATCCATTTTGTTTAACAGCTTTCAAACACATTTCTTCTGTTTGATTATTGACATATGCTAAAGCATATCCATTTTGTTTAACAGCTTCCAAACACATTTGTTCAGTCTGATTTTTGACATATTTTAAAGCTAAACCATTTTGTTTAACAGCTTCAATACATATTTGTTCAGTCTGATTTTTGATATATTCTAAAGCTAAACCATTTTGTTTAACAGCTTCAATACATATTTGTTCAGTCTGATTTTTGACATATTTTAAAGCTAAACCATATTGTTTAACAGCTTCCAAACAAATTTGTTCTGTTTGATTTATGACATAACGCAAAGCTAATTCATTTTGTTTAACAGCTTCCAAACACATTTGTTCTGTTTGATTTGTTACATAATGTAAAGCATTTCCATTTTGACGTAAGAATTGAATAATTTTATTTTCGGGTTGATTATCAAAAAAATTATATAATGATTGAATTTTTTTGATAGTTAATTTCTTCACTTTATATTTATTATTATCAAAATAAACAAGTTGATTATTGTCGATTTGAATTGTTGCAATTAGATTACCATATGATAAAAATTTCATAATATGAAATTCATCAGTGAAATATAATCCACCAGAAGTACACGATCCATTTGGATTAAATGGTAAAATATCGACATTAAGTCCTAATTGATATTTAAAATTGTGATGTGTTAGAGATTCATTCAAAATTTTATATAATATCAAATTTTTTAAATCAACACCTAATCCTAATCTATCAACATTGTTTGACATTGTTCTAAATGAATTAAAGTTAGTATGATTATTAATATAAATATTTTCAATTTTTTTATATTTCATGTTCGAACTAGTTCGAACATGAAATATAATATAATTATCATTGCGAAGCGGTTTTATGATCCTCATTAGCTAGACATCATATTTGATGTCCATGCAATTTTTTATGAATATTTTTTACGATAAAATAATTTTCTTTAACAACATTAGTTCGTTTAATTTTTGATATATTCTAAAGCTAATTCATTCTGTTTAATAGCTTCCAAACATATTTGTTCTGTTTTATTATAGACATATCGTAAAGCTAATCCATTTTGTTTAACAGCTTCCAAACACATTTGTTCTGTTTGATTTTTAACACATCGTAAAGCTAATCCATCTTGTTTAACAGCTTCCAAACACATTTCTTCTGTCTCATTTTCGATATATATTAAAGCACATCCATTTTGTTTAACAGCTTCCAGACATATTTGTTCTATTTTATTTTTAACATATTTTAAAGCACATCCATTTTGTTTAACAGCTTCTAAACATATTTCATCAGTTTGATTTTTGACAAATTGTAAAGCGTATCCAATTTCTTTAACAGCTTCTAAACAAATTAGTTCTGTTTGTTTTTTGACAAATTGTAAAGCATATCCAATTTGCTTAACAGCTTTTATACAAATTTGTTCAGTTTGATTTTTGACATATTGTAAAGCATATCCATCTTGTTTAACAATTTCTGAACACATTTGTTCTGTTTGATTATTGACATATAATAAAGCATGATAATTTTGTTTAACAGCTTTCAAACACATTTGTTCTGTTTGATTTTTGACATATTTTAAAAAACATCCATCGAGTTTAATAGCTTCCAAACACATTTGTTCAGTTTGATTTTTGACATATTCTAACGCATATCCATTTTGTTTAACAGCTTCTAGACATATTTGTTCTGTTTGATTTTTGACATATTGTAGGGCATATCCATTTTGTTTAACAGCTTCCAAACACATTTGTTCAGTTTGATTTTTGACATATTCTAACGCATATCCATTTTGTTTAACAACTTTTAAATACATCTCTTCTGTTTGATTTTTAACAAATTGTAAAGCATATCCATTTCGTTTAACAGCTCCCAAACACATTTCTTCTGTTTGATTTTTGATATATTGTAAAACACGTACATTTTGATGTAAGAATTCAATAATTTTATTTTCAGATTGTTCATCGAAAAAATTATTTAATGACTGAATTTTTGTAATATTAAATTGATGCACTTTGTATTTATTATCTTCAACATAAACAGGTTCATTATCGTCAATTTGAATTGTTGCAATTAAGTTACCATATGATAAAAATTCCATAATATATGATTCATCAGAAAAATACAATCCGTCAGAAGTACATGATCCAGTTGGATTAAATGGCAAAATATCAATATTAAGTCCTAATTGATATTTGAAATCATTATGTGTTTGAGATTCATTTAAAATTTTGTATAATGTTAAATTTTTTAAATCAGAACCCAATATCAATTTATATTTGTTGTTCGGCATCGTGATAAATAAATTAATATGCTTATTATTTTAATGTTAATATTTTCAAATTTTTAACATCGTGATAAATAAATTAATATGCTTATTATTTTAATGTTAATATTTTAGATCTTCATTAGCTAGACATCGTAAAACGATGTCCATGCAAATTTTTAACATTGTGATTCAACATTTAACTGCATTTTATTATCAAATATTGTATCACCATAATAATTATGTATTCCTAAATGTATTAAACTACCTTTTCGAATATTATAACAAGACAAATAACGAGCATCTGCTAATGGTCTTCCTGCAAAAACAAGACGTTGATAATCTGTATGAATTAAAAATTTTTGATCTATTTTTTGTTTTAAAGCAAAAATTGTATCATTTTCATCACATTCAATTTCACCATAATTTATAATATTAACAAAAAATGGACGTAATAATATATTTGCTTCCATATTGTATTTGTGTTTATTTGTTATATAATTTAGTTGTTTACGTTATTATATTTTCAAATTTTTTATTATTATTATTTGTATGCTATGATTATCAACATGTGGTTGTAATATTGTATCTTTTTATGAACATCACAATAATTTGAAATTTCATGATTAGGAAAATTAGTTATTATTAATAAATATTTTGCTTGTCATTCTTTTACAAAATCCGTTATTAATAAAATTATCAACATGTAAATTATCAATATAAATAAAAAGGTGGTAAAGGTGGTAGTAATGGCGCAAATATATATATATATAATGAAATTTTCATGGAAATGTATAGCCATTACTACCACCTTTACCACTTTTTTATTTGTATATGTTTATTAAATATTATTAACATAAAACTCATATCATATAACTCATTCATTAATATATTGTATACAACAATAATAACTGCCATTATTCATTTTTTTGTATATAATATTTTTATTTGTCAATGCCATTTTAAACATTGATGGTGTTATTTGTCTTTTTGGGTTATGATTGATAAAATTTTCATATAATTCACTTGATTTAATTTTATCTTTTATATTATTTGTAATAACTAAATTATTATCAACAAAATTTTGTACAGGATCATTATCATTCATAAATTCTTTTGTCTCATTAATAACTTGTTCTGGTTCATTAAGTTCAAACTTGCCATTAAACTTTAAAAATTCAGATAATAATATATGAAAAAAATTAATCTTGTACACATCACTTTTAATTTTTTCTTTTAAATTTCTGTCTATTTGTTTTTCGTTTGGTAAAGTTGGTTTATCGACAAATTGATTTGGGAAATTTATATATCTCAATCTCCTTTTTAAAGCTTTATCAAATCCATCTACTTGTGGTGCATAGTTTGTTTGAATTATTAATTTAAATTTATGAACATAATTAAAAGATTTACCAAATAGCTCTCTAACTTGAACATGATCATTACCTGATAGTTGTTTTAATTTTGCTTCTTTGAGTTTAATATCTCCTTCCGGTTCAGTTGTAATACACAATCTACTATTTTTTTTTCTTGCCATAACTGGATCAGCAGCAGTCGCATGTCCTTGATGATTTGTTTTACATAAATATTCAATTTCCATAGGATCAAAATAAGATCCTAATGTATTAGCTAACAAATCTCTTAATAATCCTTTACCATTACCACCAGACCCAATCCAAATATAAAATTGTTCTAATGGGTTTCCACTAAATAAACTTAAACTTAAATTTTGAATAAGATATTGATGTGGATAAATATCTTGTAATATTTTATTTAGTTCATCGATTATTGTTTGGGTTGGTGGTTCATAATTATATCCACAATTAACTGTCACATATTCTTCTGGTATTGCATTTCTGAAAACATTATTTTTTAAATCAGTTTAAACAAAAAATGCAAACATAATAAATTTAATAAAATTATAATAATCAATTCGTAAAAAAATGAAAAATATTTACTTTCATTTATTTATTTATAATTAATTTACTTAATAATGTGCGACATAAAAACATTCGAATTTACTGATAATACAAACAATAATTTTATTATACCAACGTTAACGAATGTAGTATTATCAACATTTGTAGCAAACCAAAGACATTTTAAAATAATATGTGATATTGATGGTTGTGTTTGTAAAAAGATTAAAGTTTTTGTTGATTATAAAAATTGGCATAATGATCTTTATATGTGGGTTAGTTGTAATTGTGATTTAAATACAGCAAAAAAATATGCTGAATCAATAACAGATTTAATAACATTGACTGTTAATGGCTTAAAAAATTAAAAGATACTTAATTTTTAATAAATGAATAAAATTACGATAATCGAAATCAAATCTAATTTTGATTTGAACAAAATTAAATCAGATAATAAATTTATGGATTTTGATAAAGAAAATTCTGATTTATCAAATCAACTAAATATAGTATTAGATAAATTAAATTTATGGATACATACTAATCCATATGATTTATCAAATGATTTTTATTATGATTCGACATTTAAAACACCACTTTTTTATACTGGTGATTGGGGTGTTGATGATAATAATGATGGAGCACCAACATGGGAAGATGCTAGAAAACAAATGGGAACGACTAGAAATAAATTTTCAATAAATGAAGCATTAAATGAAAAAAATTGTGATGTTGCTAAAAAAATAGGATTATTATTTAAAGATCTTGGTTTTATTGCATTTGAAGCAACATATTCATCATGGAGATTAGGATATGATTATTCATTGTATGATTTAGATGTTATGAATACATTAGGAAGAAGTGAATATGATTATAAACATATATGTTTAGCATTAAATAATAAAATTGTTATCAGTCAATAAGTTACACTTGTTTTATTTATAAATTAATTATTGTTTTTTTCAAAAGTTGATTCTTTAGTAATAAGATTCATTTCAGTTGTGTTACCAAGTTCATCAATATATGTCATATCTACATGTCCAGATGCTAATAATGCTTGACTAGTTGATTCTTTATTATATGAATCAATAAATTGTTCGTCTAAATGTTCATAATCAATAAAGATTTGTAAAAAATTCACATCATTTAAATATTTGCTTGTAAATAAATTTGAATATTCGTCTCCTAAAAACCAAATTTTTTTATTACCATATTTATCAGTATCCAACATGATTTTAATTTTATCAAATTGATCGACATACATAATAAAATGCAAATCATTTTTATTATAAAAAACTTTCCAACCGATTGGGAAAATTGATGTTATAAATTGTGAAGTTGTATTAGGTTGATTTAATTTAATTTCATATTTATCACACAAAATTTTATTATCAGAATCTGACAAAAATTCAATTGGAACCTGCGTTAATGAAGGTAATTGTTGTTTACTGATTCGTTCACCCATTTGAATAATGTTTATGTTTAAAAGTTTAAAATATTTAAGAACATAACAAGTTAAATTAATTTCAATTTTTTATTTAAAATATAAAAAATTGAAACCATTACATTATGATATTTTTTTATGAACTTAATTCATAAAAAATTGAAATTAATTTAACTTATCAGACCATTTAATATTAATTTTATATTATTGACAACAAAAATGACAGAAAAAGATATTAAAAAAATTCAAACATTAATTAATCATTTATATAAAAATATAAATGGTAACATTAAAGTTACGTCATTAAATTCAATGATTGACCAATTAGAAATTTGCAAACGGACTGTTGTAAATTTACAAAAAACAACTAGCCCTACAATTAGCTCTACGACTAGCTCTACGACTAGCTCTACGACTAGCTCTACGACTAACTCTACAACTAATCATACAACTAGTATGATAACACAAACAATAAGAAAAAATGATGATGTCGATGAAAGTATTTTATATATGGCAGATTATTGGAATTCAAGTTGACATTATTATAAATTTTATTAATAAATATTTATCATGTTTTTAATGCATTATTAATTTCTTCTTTATACTTATCCATATTAGTTGTTCCAACTTCTTTATTACATCGTTCACATACTGGTCTTAAATTTGAAACTTCTATTTTACCACCATCAGCTTCTGAAATTATATGACCACATTCGAAATGTTTTGAATCAATTTCACAAGAACAAACATAACAAGATCCGACACCATTTTTTTTACCGATATAAGTATCCCAAACAGTATCTTTAATTCGTTTTTTAATTTTTTGTTTGCATATTTTTACTTTATTATTTGTTGATTTAAGTTTAGCTTTAGTTTTTCGTTTGACTGTTTTAACGATCTCATTAGTTGTATTTATTATATTAGTCGATGAGTTAATTTTATTTTCGAATATAAATATGTTAGGATTTGATATTGTATGAACATTTAATGATGAATAATTAAAATGTCCATTATTAATAAAATAATAAATCATATATATAATTGTAGTATTATAAAATAATATATATATCTGATATGTTATTAGCTCCATTAATTTTAATGCATATTCCATATCATTAAAATTACCAAATATATCACTAATTTGATTACAAATTTCATTCAAATTAATTTGTGGAAATTTTTTAGATAAAAATTGGCATCGTGAATTTAATAAAATTTTATTATTATCACAATCAGATACATCATATAATTCATATGATAAAAAAATTTTTAACTTATTAATTGAATCTGATTGATAATATTTTAAAAAATTATATAATTTTAAGTTGTTATCGCGTATATTTTTAATTTGATTAACATCATATTTAAAAAACGATATAATATTATTTTGAATTGTGTTTGAATTTATGACATATTTAACGATTTTAGCCAAATCTGATAGCTGATATTTATTTATTAACTGTTCTAATATATTAAACAAATTTTTATTAATATTTTGTGATGATAATGAAATTAGTTTGTCATATAATTTTTTGATACCATATAAAATAATATTAAAATCGACCGATTCAATGAATTTGTTTGAATTTAATAACGCGTTTAACAGCTGTTGTGTTGTGAAATTAAATATATTTGACGAATTATTTTGACATAACCTACAATATATATTAACATAATCACAAATATTTTTAAAAATTAATAATTCGTTATTACTAAACAAATTTATGATGTCAGATGTTATATTGAACAACATTTTATAATTATTATGTATTTATCTTTATATTGTATGTGATGAAAAAATAAAAAAAATTAGAAAATAAATTTTGTGAATGTGTAATTACAATGGATTTGGCAATAATCCGACTGAAGAATTTTTCGAAATCACGTTTTGAAAATCAAATTGAAAATCGAGTTGATGGTCAAATTGATTTTCACCACAACATTTTTTAACGTGATAATGAATATATGCTTCAACCGTTGGTTTAGTAATTCCCGAAAGTTCATTTACAAATTTTTTGTGCCACATTTTGAAATTTCGTGTATCTTGATGATGGCAAGTAATAATCAAATCACTTGGTGATGCCTGAATATATTTTTCAAAATATGACTTACGCAAACATGGAACTTTGATGACATGAGTCACACCATCAATATCGAGCCAAGAAGAAATGATACATTCAACACCAGAAGCTGTTTTAACAGTTTCCAAAAGCTGATCTTCAATGTCTTCGATAATTTGATTGTTTGATGTCATGATTGTTTGAGTAGTCGGAAGTTTGTAAGTAAATTTTATAAGATTAACATTAATGAGATATACATATAATATTAATTTCAATTTTTTATATTAATCATAAAAAATGTGTTATATGATTAATATAAAAATTGTCATAATGAAATGGTTTTAATTTTTTATATAATGAATAATATATAGATATGCGAATGAGTTTGCAAGGAGAAAATTATAAAAAATATAAAAAATATAAATACAAATACGAAAGACAAAAACAATTAATATTATATGGGGGTGATATTGAACATGATTTAGAAATTGAAATAGAGTTTTTAACAAGTAACATAGAAGTTTTGAAAAAGTCTAAAATATTATTTGTACCAAAAATAATAAATGAAATTTTTAAACAAATTAAAGATAAATACAAACAATGGATATCACTTTCGGTATTTAATAATTATATTTCAAGAATAACAGATATAACAACAAAAACTGATTTAAATGAAACAGATGTTGGGAGATTTATATTTTTTACAAATATAATCAAAAATCAATTAATAAATAAAAAAGAATCAATCGAACGTACAAAAATAATGTCAGAAGAATATAAATTAAAATTTGATGCTGAAATTTCAAAATCAGTAATGCCGCCTATAACAATTTTTGAAGAAATATATGAAAATATTGATAAAAGTAATAATTTAGAAAATTTAAGAATGGATATTAATAATGCATTAGTATTAGTATTTAATAAATATAATATCACAAAAATAAATGGTGTGACAATTTATAATATGTTATTAAATTTGTCAAATTATTGTAGAAATAAATTAGGATCATCATCTATTGATGAATATCATAATGCAGAAAAATTATTTATGACTCTACAAAATAATAATGAAACGTTAAGTGATATTATTAAAATATTACTATCAGTAATAATATTTGGTTTAGGTGTTAGAATACGTGATACAATAAGAGCAAAAACAAATATGTTATTAGATGAAGAGAGTATTCGAATAAATGAAGGACATACACAATGGATTTGTAAAGTAATGTGTAAAATATCATACGAAAATTATATTAATTATACGACATCGAGTGACGAAAAAATAATAAAACATTTATTAAAAATCATTTTGTTGGGTTATAATAGTTTATGTCGGTTAAATATGAATAATGGACAAAATACGAACAACACATATCAACATATTATTGTCGAACCTAATCAAAATGATTTTTCGAGCCAAAATAATCGTGTTATTTCTGAATTATTATCAAACTTATTAAATGAACACATAAATGAACATACTTATTATAATGATGTATTTATAACAAATGAAACAATACTTAATAATTATAAAATAAAAAATATAGTTAGTAGAAGAACATAAATGAACGAATTGTTTGAATGTGATGTATAATTTTGTTTTAAAAAATCAAATTTTTATATTTTTTATTCAATTTTTTATTTTAATAGTTTGCGCGTATGAAAGCTATTAAAATATAAAAGTGGATGCAGTCATAAGACAAATTCAATTTTTTATTTTAATAAATAATATTTAATTATTCGTTTGGATATGCTGCATAATTTTTTTTTCAAAATATGAAAATTCATTATTTGCATCTTTAATATAATCTATAATTTGTGCCATACAAATTTTAAATTTATAGTTATCACTAACATGTATTTTTTTTTTGTAATAAAAATAGCTCATTTCATTAACAATTTTGCCGGTCGGATAATCAAATTTAACTGGCGTTAATCTTCCAGCCCTAAATAATCGTGGACAAATTTCATTAATTTCTTCAAATTTATTTGTTGTCGCAATAATAATAGCACCATTTAATGGAACAGAACCTTGAAACAATTCTAATAAATCAGATAATGAAATTTGTGTTTTTTGTTCATAAATTTCATTATCAATTTTTTTAAATTCTAATGTTGTATTATTTTTATTTTTATTTTTACTTTTAATTTCACTCTCATTTTCAGTTTCACTTTCATTTTCATTAATAAATATTGATGACTTGTTAATTGTTTTAATATACATTTCTTGTAAAGCTTGTTGCCTTTTTTCTTTTTCATACAAAGCTTTAATAGTCAAATCAAATTCATCTAGTATAAATACAACATCTTTATGACTCATTTTAACATCATTAATAACTGGATTAATAATATCATCAAGACCACTATATTTTGATCTATATGATAAATCTAAACTCACAATATGTCTTTGTAATGTCGATGCAATTCTATAAGCAAATGTTGATTTACCACATCCAGGTGGTCCATATAGTAATAATCCAATTTGTGCACTTTGTCCTATTTTATAAAAATGTTCTGGGTTAGTATGAATTGTTTTTATTTGATTCCATAAATTTTGTTTTTCTGGATGAAAATATGTATCAATATATTGTTTTTCTAAATCATTAATAGATAATGAAGGTCCGTTATATATTATCGTATCTAACATATAATGTATCTTTTTCCCAGTTTCTTCTTTAAAACTAGGTATTATTTTTGAATGATATAATTTAATTTTTTCACCAATTTTTGTTTTATTTACTTCCAATAAATTAGAAATAAATTCTATGTATGTCGAGATATCGAATTTGGTTAATTTATTTATACAAATAATTAAATGCAAACTACTTTCTTGTATTTCATTTTTAGAATTATGTTTCTCTGAATTATGTTGTTTAGGGTTTAACGTTTTGAACATATAATAACCTTTAATATTACAGTTCGTATCATTAAATTTAACTTTAATATTATCGCTAACTTTGTTTTGTTTATTTATTTCATTTAATGGATTACCAATATCATATTCATTGTTTTTTTCATAAAATGAGTTGTATTTGTGTGTATATTTAATAAATTTGCTAATATCGTGTTTATTATAAACATTTAAAACACAATATTTCGATCCAATAAAATTAAATTGTTTAAATTTTTTACAAAATAAAAATAATATTCCAAGTCCAATAAGTCCAAACACACATTTATAAATATTCGAACAAGATAGTATATTATATATATTCGACATATTTATTCCATTAATTTTCATTATTTTACTAACACATAAATTTATAATAGTTAATAACATGCCATATTGTGTCATGTCGAATGAATATTTTTTTGTAACCCATGTAGTTATTAAAGTTCCAACTGATGTCGCAATAATTTGATTATCATTATTTGTTATTGTGTTATTATGCATTTCTAATTAATAATAAACATATCATACCAAATATGTTATAATTTTTTCAATTTTTTATATTTCAGAATCGAACTAGTTCGATTCTGAAATATAATATAATTGTCATAGTGTAGTGGTTTCAATTTTTATATTAATTGTCATAACGTAGTGGTTTCAATTTTTTATAAGTATAATAAAAAAATATCAAGTTTTATATGTGATAAAATTATAAAATAATTTTATTTATTTTTTCATTTAATAATTTTATTAATATATCGCCATGACATTTATTTGGTTTACACCAACAACCAAGTTCTTTATTTTTAAGTTCATCAAGAGAATTATATAATTCTTTATTTTCTTTAATATAATTTTCATACAACTCTAAACATTTATCTAAACCATATTTTTTAACTTTAAATGGATTTTTCCATTTTGAACCAACTGCACCTTTAACATAAAATGCCATATTACGACCAATATAAATATGATTTGGATCTTTAATCCAATCTTCAAAATTATCATATCCACGCTTATTTAGTTCGCCTTTTTTAACATTAATAATATTCATAATATTATATTTTATATTAGTACGTAATATTATTTAATTATTTATATCGTTCATAATTTGATGAATATATTTTATTATATTATATTTAATTACTTTCGAATATGGATGATAACGACTGAATGCTTGTTCAATAGCTTTTTCTAAATTTATTTTATTTGTTGGTTTTGTTACTATTTTTTTAATCGCAATATATTTTTTGTTATTAGTTATTTGATTATAACTAAAAACACTTTTTGGATCATTAATTTGTTGGTTATTATTAACAAAAGCACATACCTGATTATTAAATATATGATTATAATCAACTTTAAAAATATTTTTAAAATTAATCATTTTAGATGTTGATTGATTTTCATCATTAATATTAATTTGTATTTTTGATCGTTTAATTTTTGGTGATTCAATTTTATCTAAATAGTGAACTTCAGGTTGTTTTATTATATTCATTATTATATATTAATACTAATTATTTATATGTTATTCATAAAATTTATTTATCAATTTTTTATTTTTATGACAAAATGCTAATTAAAAATTGAAACCATTCCATTATGATAATTATTTTATATTTCATGTTCGAACTAGTTCGAACATGAAATATAAAAAATTGAAATAATTAATCATTTGACAATATATTATAATATTAATAATATTACGATATATTACAATATGGGAAATTGTGTACCATTTTTTGGTCGGAAAAAATATAAAATTTTGTTAAATGGACTAGATGCTGCAGGAAAAACTATGTTATTATATAAATTAAAATTAAATGAAAATATTCATACTATACCAACAATTGGATTCAACAATGAAGAAATTATTATTAACAAATCAATTTTTTCAATATGGGATGTCGGTGGAGCTTCTAAACTTCATCAACTACAAATATATTATTGTGATAATCTTGATGCCCTAATAACAGTAATTGATAGTACAGATGTTAATAGAATGTATAAAGAAGATCATAGATATGATGTATATGTTGAAATTGAAAGAATAATTGAACATAATGAAAAAATAGGCGGGAAAAAATTTCCGATTTTAATTTTTGCGAATAAACAAGATTTGACTGGTGCGTTAGATATACGAACTATTCGGGATAAAATTAAAATAGAGTCATTATGTGCTTCACATACTTGGTGTATTCAGCCATGTTGTGCAAAAACTGGAGATGGATTGAATGAAGGATTAAATTGGTTAGATCAACAATTAACTAATAAAAAATAATTGTCATAAATTAATAATCAATTTTGTTCATTGTTAGATCAATATTTGATTTACGTGCAATATTAATTAATTTATTATCACACTCAGGATCTGAATTAATTTTAATTTGATTTTTTACATCATGTATATTTGTTAAATAGTCGATGTATATATTAATAGCTCGGTTTAATTTATTAATAAAATTCGTAAGTTCATTGATATTATCAATAAATTTAATAAAATTTGTCCATTTTAAATTTACAATAGATTTATTGTTACTAATTGCATCGAAAATTATTTTAGTTATTCTTTGATCATAATTAAATATGTCAAGATTTAAGTCAGTAATTGTTGTTGTTTCAGTAATAAGTTTGCATAATTCATTAGTAATATATTGTTGCCATTCATATGTATCATTCCACATCTTAAAATTTAGTTTTTTAATACGTTTATTTTCTAATAACTTATCAATAAATAATCTCATGTTAATATCGTCATCAGTCTCAAAACTAATTTCATTAATTCCATCATTATTTTTAATAGCTGTCATAATTAATTTAATACATTTATTGTTAATAATTGATTGTTCATTTACTTCAATATCTTTAGATTCCATATTAAATGATATTTTTCGTAAAGAGTTATTTTGGACAATTCCATCTGCTAATGCAACAGCTTTATCAGATGTCATAAAATGTAAGTCATTAACAAATAGCTCTTGTAATGTTGTTGTAAATTTAAGTATTTCATTAATAGCTTTGTAAGTTGATTCAGATGTTCCATAAAATGATAAAGATGTGATTGTTTTATTATTTTTCATAAGATCAACAATCATATTTGTTGAAAGAATGAATTCGGATAGGAATGTTAATTTTGTTACATTACTATTTTTAAGTGCTTCGAGTATTGTATCAATATTAATATCAATTCCATAAGATCTAATATTGAATGATGTAATATATTTGTTCGTAACAATTAATTTAGTAATTAATTCAATATCTGTTTTATCTACCGCCGCGGCAAATAATAACTCAATTTCTGTAATTAGTGGATCCGAATTTAAACGATCAATAATATTAAATAAATCAAAACTGTTTTGATAAATTATTTCACAACTATTATTTTCAAAAATTACTTTATTATTAGTTGAATATTGAGACATTATTTTGTAATTGTAAATTATTTAATATATAAATTTATATATAGTCAATGATAATTATTTTCAATTTTTATAAATTAAAAATACATAAAATAGACGAATTTATTAAATTTAATTCGGTTCAATTTTAAATTCTATCGGTCGACCACGTGAAATTTTTAATCCTTTTTTATTGCTAAAAACAAGATATTTATGTTCTGATTCATCTTCATTCAAGTTTTGGTTGTCAAAATAAACATATAAATAATATTTATCTTCTTCAGATCGCATAAACATATTACAGCCAGTATCAATATTATTAATAAATTCAAGTTGATCATCGAAAGCAAAAATAGCTCCTACATTTTCTTTATGAACAGTCATAAGTTGAATCATTGTGCATGTCCATTGATTAATCATAAAAACAAATGAATCATCGCCATCTGGATGTTCTTTGAGTGTAACTTGATTATTAGAAATTGTCAAATATCCATATTTAGATTTTAATTTCATTCCGTTGCTAGCAATCATTTTTTTGAATTCAGTTTCGAATTTTTCTTGACTGATAACATTCCCTTGACGGTCTTTAATAGGTTCCATTTTATTAATAACATCTGATTTTTTGACTGCATGATATTTATGATCATTTTCTTCAATTTCTTTTTCTTCAATTTTTGTATTAATTTCGATACAATAATCTATTTTATTAGTTTTTTGTAAAATTTTTGATAATTCGTGATTATCACGTGTATCATATAACATAATTTTATTTTTACCGACTTGTTTAATTCCGACATTTGGTGGTAATGTTGGATTTTTGTCATAATTCAGATTGCCATTTGAATCAACAAACAAATAACCATTCGTATGTTCTTTTCGTAACCTATCCAACATAACTAATGATTGTGGATTATCTTCTCCTGTTTCATCGGCGTATGTAGGATTTGAATAATTTATAATTGGATATGGAATAATTTTAATTTCATTTTTATTATCAATAATTCTGAAAAATTTAATATCATATAACGTAAGTTTTCCTGCGGTTCGATATGATAAACCTTTTTCATTTCCAAAACCACCATCATTAAATGTTAAATATTGATCAGTTTCATCTAATTGTAATGCAAATGGTTCAGTATTAGGAATTTCGCCAAATTCAAAATTTGCATCCATATGTCTATCAAAATGAATAATATCGAATACTGCTTGTACGCCATTAATAAAATTAAGTGGTTTTCCTTTTGATGACACAAAAACAGCATGTTGTTTATAATCAATAAATATTGGCTTGACTGATTGTTGATTATTATTATATGTAATAATTTTTTTATTTCGAGACAAACAACCAATTTCATTGTTGTGAATTATTAAAATTTCTGTAGTCTTATATGAATCAATATAAAATTTAAAACTATCTCCTTGGATAATTTCATTCGAATTTTTAAATTCAATTTGTCCGTGACTAATAGTCAAATATTTTCCTTGAATAACAGATTTTAGTAGCACACCAAATGTATCAATTTTATTTTTTAATTCATTAATTTTTTTTTCAGTTATATATTGTTGAATCGTTTTGTTTGTCGCATCAATTTGTTTAAAATTAAAACCACATCCAGAAATAAAATTAACATAATCTTTATGTTCATGATAAGTATCCATTACTGCGCACATAGTTCCTAAATACATACTAAAAGATTCATTATATTGTTTGATTGTTATTTTTGGTTTAATTGTGCAAATTTTAGGAACTAACAGCTCCTTTTCAATTACGACATAGTATGTTTTTGTTTTATAAACATAAGAAATAGTAATTTCGTCATTTATAATTTCACAATCAAAATTGCAAATATCTGATTGAGCAATAATTTTTTCATCTTTAATTGTAATTTTATTTTTATTTGTAATTACTAAAAATTTATCTGAATCTACTTGTAAAAATGATGTCATAATATTTAATTTAATTATATGGTTTCTATAATTGATTATTTAAGTGATATATTATTCAATTTTTTATCCCTTCATCTGTTATTTTTGTGTTTACTTGTAAATCTAATTTGGTTAATTTTGTTAAATTTTTAATTCCTTCATCTGTTATATTTTCATTACTATCTAAATTTAAAATGCTTAGATTAGTTAAATTTTTTATTTCTTCATCCGTTATATCATCAATATTTTTTTATTTTTGTCATCTGTTTAATATCATAAAATATTAATCCATTCTTATAATTTATTTCATATTTTTCAAAAATTATGCAGTTAATTATAAGAATGGATTAATATTTTATGATATTAAACAGATGACAAAAATAAAAAAATATTGATGATATAACGGATGAAGAAATAAAAAATTTAACTGATTTGACTAATTTAAATTGCAACGAACAAGCCTGACTATTTTATACTTGTTTGGTAATAATTATTTAACCAAAAAAGGAATTAAAATTTTAACAAAATTAACTTTTTGTAATCTAAATTAAATCATAAATAAAATTTATTTTAATTTTTTAACTTTAATTTTTTTAACTAGCGAAATAGTTCCAGTTAATAGTACTTCCCCTGATTCTAATTTTGTTGATCCTTTTGTATAAACTGCTTTAAATTTATGACAGTGTCTATTATAATATTTTTCTAATACACTTATCAGATCGTTATGTTCTTCAATTATAATATGATTCATATCTTTCATAACAGATTTTAGATATATTAAAGAACTAATAAAATAGCCACCAAATATTCCATTTGTATTATTTTCAACAAATGCCCAAGTTAATAAGTCACATTTACCATCTTTTTTAAAAATTTCTTTGGCTTCATGTCTTGAAACTTTTTTAATTATACACGTTTTTGCGAGTTGAACAGCATTTATAAAATCATCATAACGTTGTGATTGACGAATAATTGACCGTAATAATTTTTCTTGTTGGTTTTTAGTTTGTTTTTTCTTAACATTATTAACATAAAAAGCTACATATTCATCAATTTTCATATTTTTTGTCATGCTAATATTTTTTGGTTCGTACATAATAAATGCACTGTCAGTTGGTATTAATAATATTTTGATATTCATATTTTTAAGATAATTTTTCATTTCATATTCTGAAATAACTTTTTTAAAAATATCAATCATGTTTTGATCAATAAAAATCATAATCAAATTAATTTCATTATATACTTTATCAGACCCATTAATTACATCAACATATGTTTTTGTTTTACAATTTCGTGTGAAATATTCAAAATCAACATTTTTAAATCCACGACATTTATGATAGATTCTTTCTTCAATTTCGTCATAATTTGTTTCGCGCATTGCTTGTAAAATTGTTGATGATTCTAACGCAATTTTGGGTATTTTTGTTACTGATACTGCTGTAATTTTTTCATTCATGATGCCAACAAAATCTACATGTGTAACGCCATTACAATCATATTTATATTTAATTTCAGTTTCGATTTTTAGTAATTCAAAATCACAATGTTTTTTTAATATACCAGATGCAACCGATTCTGATATAACAGATTTACCACCCGAATTTGGCGAATTATAAATTCTGTTTTGACAATATTCAATTTCTAGCTCTTGGGGTGCATAATCAATATTTGTCGGATATATTAAAATATTTGGATTATTTGTAATGCATTGAAATTTATGATTTTGAACTGATGTATTTTTTGAGTTCTGCTGAAAAGGATTAGGTTTTGAAATACCAGATTGTTCGTAATACATTATATGAATATATAAATAAGAGATTATTTTTAAATCATATATTTAATAAACTTATAAATACAATAAAATATCAATTTTTTTACAATATTATGATATTAGTATGTTAAGTAAATGAATAATAAAACCACACGATGACACATTTTATTATTCATCAGACGAAAATAATTAAAAATGTTTCATCTGATGAATAATAAAATGTGTCATCGTGTGGTCGTATATATGTGAACATAATTATTATATTCAATTTATTATATAATAATAAAAAAAATAGAACATAAATTTTATAGTTTTTAATACTTTTTCATACTAGTTGGTTAACAAAATACTTGGACTAAAAAACAATATCATAAACATATGATATATTCATATGTCGTATATAAACATCCAATCAAAAAAAAATAAATTTACTGTGCGATTAAATATTATATAATGAATAATATTTAAACATATAAAATTAAATTGTATATTATAAGTAATAATGATAGCAGAAAACCTTAAAATTAATAATATATTAATATTATTGTGTTAAGGAAAATGAATAATACCAGACACTTAAATTATAGATTAATTTTTTGTAGTAAATTAAACATATATTTTTATTTATTAAAATTAATAGATAAAATTTTTTTCTGAAATTTT
>Ga0209319_1001127_pt1 | contig 24184 bp, 20 predicted proteins | sample RifGroE2_FD_184000 | JGI IMG/M metagenome (GOLD analysis project Ga0209319, IMG submission 184000) | Groundwater microbial communities from Rifle, Colorado - Groundwater E2 (SPAdes) (version 2) | ecosystem: Environmental > Aquatic > Deep subsurface > Groundwater | place: Rifle, Colorado, United...
ATCGAGCAGCTGTTGCTGCATCCGAAGTACCTCTTCAAAGTCGGCTCCGCTGACTGAAAAAGATGTTATCAGTAATTGCACACTTTTATCGGCAAGAATAGCCTGTGTGGAATAGAGTTTGACCCGTCTTCCGGCATCGTTTAAACTTTCAATAGTCTGCTGAAAATTAACTCGAAGGTTATTAGTCACATTCTCGGCTGACAATGTTGCAGCATCCCTCTTAAACTCAGCTTCATGACGCATGGCTTTGTATTTTTTTCTGTAAATGGGAAGAGTAATAGAAGCCATGGGCATTACCATATCATTCCCGTTCATCATTGAAGTATTGCCAGTGCGCTTTTGAATAATCATATAATTAAGCCCCAATCCTACCATTGGATAGCCCATACTGTTAACCATGTTAATCTTTGCTGCGTTAGCTTCAGATTCTGCTTCGTACATTTTTACCATAGGATTATTGACCAGGCTGTCAGTCAGCGTAAGAAGATTTGAAGGAATGGTAACTTCTGCTAATGTATCGCCTGTGAATACATCAGCTGAAGATGGACGATTAAGAAATCTGTTAAAACTTACTTTATCGGTTGTAAGCTGTTCCTGAAGAAGAGCAATTCGGTTTTCCAGTTCGTGAATTTCAATCTGGACACGTAACAGGTTAACCATATCATTTTTACCGGTTCCTCCCATTGAACTACCCATTCCACCACCCGAAGATGCCATTGCAGGTTTATTTACAGATGAAGACATAGTATTGTTTCCCATACCTCCCTGGTTTGACATACCGCTTCCGCCCATCCCGGATGAACCTGCTGACGGCATATTTGTTCCTGATGACATTGAACTTCCCGCTCCTGGTGCAGAACTTGATCCTCCATTGCTGAATTTTATCATGGCCAGTTGTTCAAGTGTATGCAAAATATCAAGATTCCTTTGCGCGATCTCGATCTCTTTTATTGTGCGGTAAACCTTATAATATGAGGATTTGACGTTAAAATAGAGTTCATTTCTGAAGCCGCGGAAGTTTTCGAATTTAGCAACTGCCATTTTTGATGCTTCATCTTTTGCAGCTTTCAGGGTTCCAAACCAGGGGAACATCTGCATTAAACTGACGTCAGCGACCTGGTTCCCGCCCAGAAGCTGCATCGGTTTTAAAAAATAGCCTAATTGCATTTGAGGATCAGGTAACGATGATGCCTGTGGTACTTTTTCCAAAGCGGCGGAATATTCCATATAGGAAGCTTTTACTCCGGGATTATTCAATGCCGCCTGTTCAAGGTAAACCGACAAAGAATCCTGGGCAAAAGCAGTTATATGGCTTAATCCCGCTATTATAATTAAAATAATGTATTTACTATATTGTTTCATTATGTTACATATTTATTCTTAATACTCTCATCTGATATATTTAATCTGAGTTACTTTTCAAGAGCATTTTTTCCTGCTTTTTTATCTCACCTTCTCTCCAGATACATTGAAACACAGGTACTACAAACATGGTCATAATCTGGATTATCATTCCTCCGAAGGTTGGAATAGCCATCGGTACCATAATATCTGCGCCCTTCCCTGTTGAAGTCAGGACAGGCAGCAAGGCAATGATTGCAACAGCAGCGGTCATCATGGCAGGTCTCACTCTTTTCTTACCAGCCATAACCACTGCCTCACGAACATCGTGAACATTAGTCGGTTTTACCTTTTCAAACACCTGGTGAATGTATGTACCCATAATTACCCCATCGTTAGTTGAGATACCGAACAGAGCAATAAATCCGACCCAGACCGCCACACTTAAATTAATAGTATGCATCTGGAACAGATCGCGCATATTTATCCCTGCAAGTGAGAAATTAAGGAACCAGGGCTGGCCATAAAGCCAAATCATTATAAAGCCCCCGGCAAATGCCACAAAAACTCCTGAGAAGTGGATGGAAGAAGCGGTAAAAGTTTTAAACTGGAAGAATAGCAGTAAAAACACTAGGGCAAGGCTGATAGGCATTACAATAGACAATCGTTTGGTAGCTCTTACCTGTTGTTCATAGTTACCGGCAAATTTATAGGAGACACCCGGAGACAATTTAAACTCTCCTGATTCAATCTTTGCCTTAATGAATGCATCAGTTTTCTCTACAACGTCCACCTCTGCCACTCCAGGTTGTTTATCGAAAATTACATATCCTGTAAGGAAAGTATTTTCGCTGCGTATCATTTGCGGTCCCCTGGTATATTGCATTTCTGCCAGTTCCCCCAAAGGTACCTGAACTCCGGTCATGGAAGGAATAAGTATTTTCTTCAGATCTTCTGGTGTGGTTCGTAATTCCCGCGGATACCTTAAACGCACCGGAAATCGTTCGCGGCCTTCAACTGTAGTAGTCAATGCCATTCCACCTACAGCACTTTGCAAAACATCCTGTACATCGCTTATCGTCATCCCATACCTGGCTATGGCTTCACGGTTCAGTTTTATTTCTATGTAAGGAGCGCCAACAGCGCGGTCATAAAATACTGTAGAAGGTACAACTGATGGAACTTCTTTCAGTATTTTTTCAAACTCGAGGCCTGCTGTTTCAATAGTTTCCAGATCAGGACCGTAAATCTTCAGACCCATTGGTGCACGCATACCGGTAGAGAGCATCACAAGTCTGGCCTGAATAGGCTGTAACTTTGGAGCAGAAGTGAGTCCGGGAATATTTGTAACCTTAACAATCTCATTCCAGATATCGTCAGGCTTCCTGATATCAGGACGCCATTGCCGGAAAAAATCACCATTTTCATCAGGGATAAGTAATCTGGTATCTAAATCATTCAGTTTATCTTTCTTCGGGTCAAATTTAGATCCGTCTGATAACAAAAAAATATCGTTTTTATCAGTCTTAAAAGGCACACGATGCCCGTCAACATCAAGAATATATTCAGGTTTATAGTTAATTGTATTTTCGAACATCTGTACAGGCGCCGGATCAAGAGCAGAGTTTACCCTTCCCCATTTACCAACAGCCACCTCCACTTCCGGGATCGATGTCAACTGTTTATCGAGCAATTTGATATATTCGATATTTTGCTCAATTCCCGCATGAGGCATACTGGTAGGCATTAAGAGGAATGAACCTTCGTCGAGTGATGGCATGAATTCCTTACCAACACCAGGAAATGTTCTTGAGGCTGCCTGCCAGAATGAAGTTTGCCTGATATTCAATCCGGTTTTTTCAAAACCTGTTGCCACAAATCCGAATATTTTATTAAATCCGAGCCAGACTGTTACACCAAATAAAAATGTTGCTATCGGAAGAATAAGAAATTTCCATTTATTCCTCAGGCACCAGCGTAATAAAGGTTCATAAAAATGCACAACCAGCATCAGCAGAGTAATGATAAACCCTACCAGCCCTGCGACAAAAATAAAATTCACCAGAAAAGAGTTATGAGCGCCCAACGGTAACCACTCATGTGTCAGAAAATAAACTGCCGCCAGAACAGTGATCCCTATATTGATCAGATTTGGGATCTTTTTACGTTTTTCAGACCATTTATACTCTGTAAGGTTATTGATTCCGATCAACACCAATGCAAGAGCAGGCCATATACCCTGGAATATTGTGAAAAACAAACCTGCAGAAATCAAAGCTATGTTCCATACCCTTTTAACCCGACGCCTGTCAAAATTGATAGAGAATATGATATCTGCCGCCATTGGAAGTACAATAATTCCCAGGATGAATGAAGCAAGAAGAGCGAATGTTTTAGTAAATGCAAGCGGTTTGAACAACTTACCTTCCGCAGCTTCCATCGCAAAAACAGGTAAAAAGCTCACTACGACAGTAGATAAAGCAGTTATCACTGCTGATGAAACTTCAATTGTAGCTTCAAATATCACTGCACGCAGGGCAACACCTTCAGCCCCGTGGTTTTCAGGCATCTCGAGGTGCCTGACGATATTCTCCGTAAAAATGATCCCCACATCCACCATCACCCCAATGGCAATCGCAATACCCGATAGGGCAACTATATTTGCATCCACTCCGGTAAGGCGCATTACAATAAATGCCATCAGGACGGCCACCGGGAGCAATCCCGAAATTATTATCGAAGCTCTGAGATTAAAAAGCAACACGATAATGACGATAATACTGATAAGTATTTCGTGGGAGAGAGCTGCTTCAAGGGTGCCAATGGTCTCCTGGATTAGCCCTGTGCGATCGTAAAACGGAACCACAGTTACCTTGGAAACTGATCCGTCAGCTAACGTTTTACTGGGCAGGCCGGGTTCAAGTTCTTTTATTTTTTCTTTTACATTGTTAATCACCTCCATGGGATTGGAACCATAGCGTGCTACCACTACAGCTCCGGCTGCTTCAGCGCCGCTTTTATCAAGTCCACCGCGACGTGTGGCTGGTCCGAAACTCACACGTGCCACATCACTAACCCTAACTGGGACATTGTTTCTGACAGAAACCACTGCATTCCGCAAATCGTCAAGATTTTTAATATATCCGAGGCCACGGATCACATATTCTATTTTGTTTAATTCAATGGTTTCGGCCCCTATATCCAGATTGCTGTTTTTTACAGCATTCATAATGTCCATAACGGTCGCTCCATGCGATTTCATGGCATCGGGGTCTATATCTACCTGGTATTCTTTTACATATCCTCCTATGGAGGCTACCTCGGAAACCCCTTCAGCAGACGCCAGGGAATATTTAACATAATAATCCTGAATTGTACGTAACTCCTGAGGATCCCATCCTCCGTTCGGTTTCCCGGTTTTAGGATCGCGACCTTCAAGAGTGTACCAGTAGATTTGCCCGAGCGCTGTAGCATCGGGTCCCAGACTTGGTTGCACACCCGGAGGCAAGGTCCCGGATGGAAGTGAATTCAGCTTCTCAAGAATACGGGAACGACTCCAGTAAAACTCTATATCATCTTTGAAAATGATATATATAAATGACATCCCAAACATAGAAGTACTTCGGATGGTATTTACTCCCGGTATCCCGAGTAATGCTGAGGAGAGCGGGTAGGTGATCTGGTCCTCTATATCGCGCGGATTGCGACCCATCCACTCGGTGGCCACAATTTGCTGGTTATCGCCTATATCCGGGATAGCATCTACCGGAACAGGATCGCGCGGCAGGAACCCGATATTCCAGTTAAAAGGCGCTGAAATGGTACCCCACCCGATAAAAACCAGCAACAAGAGAATTGTGATTAGCCGGTTCTCTAGAAAATATTTTACAAGACGGTTAAACATGGTCTGACTTTGAATTATTAATTATTCAATGTATTTGATTTAATGTTTCAAATCTTTAAAAAACAGATACTTATGATAAAATTATGCAATTAAATGTTAAATAATGAGGGATATATGCAGTAATACTGTCTGCAACAATGAATAATCCCGTTAAATGATGTTTTGATATTTTTCTTCTTAATAATCTATTAAATAAGAAGAATTAACATTATTACCATCATAACTCCCATCATTGATCCCATTCCAATTAACATTTTATTCTTGTGCGATTTGTCTTGTGGGTTATCTGCATTCATACCGTTCATCGGCATGCACATCATCTTCATTTTGTGACGTCCGCCATTGTTTTTGTTAACGGAAGAAGTTTTCTTAACAAGCTGCATACCGCATTTTGGACAACTTCCGGGCATGTATGATTGGATTTTGGGATGCATCGGACAAGTATAGACAGAAATTGTATCATTCCGTAATGAATCTGGCCTGAATTCGTTCTCGGGTTTGTGTAATCCAGAATTGTCTTGTCCGATACAAAGAAAAGGAATCAGGAATGTGAGGGTTATAATCATTGTTAAAAGTTTCTTTTTAAGAGTTTTCATTTTCTAAAGTATAAGAAATGTATTTACTGAAAGATTGTTTGAAATAAAACGACAATTATAAATAAGAATACTTTCTCACTTGTAATTCAAGGAAGGAAACAGAATATCAGATACGGAAAACACAAATGCCGGTGAGATCCACGCTGGTAGACATCAAAGCCCCAGGAGGACTTAGATTCGAATATAAAGGATTATTATGTGTTTGGGATTTGGCTGATAACTTCACCGGAATTGCGAGGACCTGAAAATTATACTGATATAATTCCGGCATAAAAGGAAATTCTGGTGTGTAATTATTGTCAATTCCACATGTGATTACGACATCATCACAGCAATGGGTTTTAAAATTAGCCCCCTGGAGAGGTATTTCCTCATGTAATCCTTCCATTCCGCAGTCAGCTAACTTACCTGTAACTGATAAAATGGTAGCAACTTCTTTTCCACCGCAATAGTGTGTTGCAACGGAAATATGTAGCATAGCTGCCAGCATTAAAAGTGAAAGGGATATGGAAAAAACCTTTTTCATAAACTATGTAACCAAGATCTGTCGGAAATGTTTTGCATGGGAAGGATTTTTTCTTAAAAAAACTCATTTAAGTTTTTGGAAATTCATTCAATTAAGCCGGATTTAATCCCTTACACACCTGACAGCAAAAGCAAAATTTTTGTTGGTATAAAAGCTTCCGATGTTTGAGTGGGGCTTAAAGTCGATAGTTATATCCCACATCCAGGCATTTGGAGAAGATCCATCCGTAGAAGTCCACCAGTGGCTGTTGAGGCCTATGCTGCCGAATGACCCTCCCTTTTCTTCGTTACGGCCCCCGCCGGGAAGACCTGAAAAACCATAACCATCGGTACCATTCCCGCTCTCGTCCACCCATCCGGTGGTTGTTTTTAGAACTATACCCTCATCTCCAAAATGGCCATCCCTCGAAACATAATCTTTTAGAGTTATCCACTCCGCATGGCTGGGAACATGCCAGCCGGCAGGACAAACCCCTTTTACTCCACTTGGGTTGGCATTAGAGCTGGTTTGCCCCAGCATAACTGCCATCCAGTTATAATAAACACCATATAATGAATAGTAATAGGTCGCTTTTGCTTCAGCTACCTCTTTTCCGTAATAATCAAACACATAATAATAAGGGGAATTAAAAGAGCTTTCATTGGGTGGATTGACGGAAGGTAAATAGGCAAGGTTTTCTGACATCCAAACCTGTGTTCCTATTTTAACCCAGCCATATTCCATTCCATCACGTTCATCGGTAAAAGTACCCTTACAATCTTCAAAATCATCAATGTCTTTACAAGCTGTTGTGAAACTTTTTTCTTCTGAGTAAACGGTTCCACGATTATTGGTAGCATAAGCTCTTGCATAATAAGTTGTATTGGAAGATAAACCGGTAATCATAGTTGTAAAGCTTCCTGTTCCTGCCCCATACATGGTTATATTATCAAATATAGTCGGATTTTTAAATTCACTCCAGCATACTCCCCTCTCCGATACATCATAATTTCCCGGGGAAATAATAATTGCCCTGCCTCTTACCTTTGTCTGATGGATATGAAATATATCAAAATGTCTTATTTCAATTAAACTATCCTGTTCAAAAGGAATTTCAATACCCTTCTTGTCTTTTTCACAACTTGTTAGTAAAGAAGAAAAGAAGATATTAAATAACAAAATACAATAACTGAACCTTCTCATTTTTAAATATTTACTTGTTATCTGGTTCGTTCATAACGGCAGCATTCCGGAAGTTTTGCATAAACATCATCAGGTGCCTTGTACTTTTCAGTATCGTGACCGACTGAAGCGATTTTTTTACTGAGTGCATCTTTATTTGTTTTCGAGGGATCATATGTCACGGTAATAAGCTGTGTTTTTGAATCCCATGAAGCGCTTGTTGCACCTTCCGCTTTGACAATTTTCTCTATGCGGTTTTTACACATATCACAATTCCCGGATACTTTAAATGATTCGGTTTTTGCTGAGGCTGTATTCATTTTGCTATGGTCATGTGCCTGAGCAGTAGCTGAAGCACTAAACCCTATAACAAACAATACTGTAAGAAAAAGATTTAAAGTTTTCATAATGATAATATTTTAGTGATAATTAAGAAATTTGGCTAATAAGAATATACTCAACCCAAAAAGCCATACTATTATCTTTTCCAGATAATAATAACAGTCTTAGAATTGAGAAAATAAAAGACTATGAAATCAAATGCGGAAAACGCAAATTTCAGATCGTTTTAATGATGATTTGTGGTAATCCCCAGGAGGTAATACCCAATCAACCGGATCAGTATTTAATGAGTTACCCGGGAGAAAATTCCCAATATGTATTGGAAGTAAGTCTCTTTGAGAAGTTGGATTCGATAATTTGAAGTATTCAGGAAAATAGTTGCTGTTAAGACTGTAAAAGGAAAGCTGATCTTCGCAGCATTTTTTATCGATAGCCTGATGACCCGGACAACTTGATTCATATTGTTCCATTCCGCATGATGCAAGCTTCCCTGTAACAGAAATCTTAACATCTATAAGGTTCCCACCACAATAATGACGATCCAGGCTTACCTGCATTCCGGACACAAGTAAAATTGCAGCAGTTAATATGGTTAGTACTTTTTTCATCTAATATATAACAACAAAGGTAGTAAAAAGTTGTATTGATTGTACGATTTAAGACTATTTTAACACTCGGCTTAGAGAAAGGTCATTTGAATCGTTGTACCTTTTGACCGCCATAGGTACAAAACAGGTCTGGTATGTCCTCTCTTGTATTCTTCTGAGTCTTTTTACTTATTGTTTGAATCCAACGAAATGTATTTATTTGCATCGTCAATCAAAAGACTTACTAAAAGGTGCCTGATCTTTTTAGAATAATTTTAAACATCTCATATAAATGATATCTGAAAAGGGGATATTTCAACGCACCGAGTTGCTGCTGGGTTCAGAAATAATGTCGGAGATTGCCCAAAAGAAGGTCATTATCTTCGGAATAGGTGGTGTCGGGGGCTGGTGTGCTGAAAGCCTTATAAGATCAGGCATCCGTAATCTTACTATTGTGGATTCTGACAGGATTTGTGTTACCAACATTAACCGTCAGCTTCATGCAACGACGCAGACTGTGGGAGAAGTTAAAACTGATGTGCTGAAAAACCGGCTGCTGGCTATAAACCCTTCTGCCAGTATTACAGGTATTCAAAAAATTTACAATAAGGATAATCACGACTCCTTTCAGCTGGAACAGTATGATTATATAATTGATGCCATCGACAGCCTTGGAAGCAAAATAAACCTTATCAGGAAGGCCACTAGAACCAATGCAGTACTTTTCTCATCAATGGGAGCCTCACTGAAAATAGATCCTACAAGGATAAAAGTTGCTGAATTCTGGGAAGTTATTGGTTGTCCGCTGGGTTCAAAAGTAAGAAAGATGATAAGGAAAGGGGATCTGCCTGCAAAAGAATTCCTGTGCGTTTTCAGTGACGAGATTCTTGAATCCAAAGGATCGGGGACATCATGCGGTACAGATAAATGCCTGTGTCCAAAAAACAATAAAGCCAATGGTGATCCTGAACTTGCCGATCATGAATGGTGCAGCCGGAAAGCTGTCATCAACGGAACAATAGCACATATTCCGGCTATCTTCGGGTTCACACTTGCAGGACTGGTAATCCAGGATATCTGTAACTGAATTTCTTAAACAGATGAAATACATGTGACAAAAACCCAACAACATCATCAACCATGACAACCATCAAGTATCAAAAGAATTTAACCATGAAAAAACTTATTATACCTCTCTTCCTGTGTTTATCTTTCCAGTCTTATGCAGGGCCCGATGAAGAGACTGCATCAGATCAGGTTAATCATATTCAGGACGTTTACAAAACAATTGACTCGTTTAATCTTAAGATTGATATTTTTTATACAAATCAATCATTTGAAAGAGAGAATAATACAGCAATTGTATTCTTTCATGGCGGCGGTTGGGCATACGGATCCCCGGGTGAATTCTTTTCAACCTGTGAACGGTATGCAAGGATGGGAATAGTGACCTTTTCGGTAGAATATCGTCTGTCAATAGAAAATGGCGTAACACCACACAGAACGATCAGTCCGATCGAATCGGTAATGGATGCAAAATCTGCCATGCGATGGTAAAATATGGAGCATCTCTCCTGCTCATAATATAAGAGGAGGATTACCCCCGATGATTGAATTCCATGGTACTGATGATGAACAGGTTCCTAAATGGACTGTTCAATTTTTTGAAAGTGACATGAAAAAGGAAGGTAATTATTTTGAACTTCATATCTATGAGCGAAGGAAACACTATCTGGGGGATGGAAACCCGAAATATTCACGCTACCTTGATGATGAAATACTTAAGGTTGCAGATGATTTTCTTCGAAAATATAGTCTCCTGGATTAATACTCCTGTAATACTTTGTGTTGAGTTTTTCATTAAACAAGAACAAATGCAGCCCAAACAGATGGCATCCCGGGATATTTTGATTTCATGAAGTTCTGAGCATTCCTGAATGCATCATGAATAGGCTGTCCGGAAATCCAGCTCTCATAGAATTTGTTCATCAATTCAGAGGTCTGGTAATCCGGCACTTGCCATAAAGAAATAATCATATAACCTGCACCAGCCATTTTAAATGATCTCTGCAGACCGAACACACCCTCCGAACCCTTAATCTCACCAAGACCTGTCTCACATGCTGATAAAACAACCAGGCGGGTATTCGGAAGATACATTTCTGCCACCTCAGAGGCGAGGATAACACCATCTTCAATATCCGGCGGAATTTCTTCGTTTTTCCATACATGGTTTCCTCCGGCAAATATCAATCCTGATCTGAAAAGCGGATTCTCAGCTGTCCGGTATAAATTTTCTTTGGATACCGAACGTGTTCCCTGAATCTGATGTAAAACTGCCGGTTTAGGAAAGAAGAAACCATGAGTGGCAATGTGCAAACATATAGGTGAATTATTATTATTGAATGATTTAAAACTTTCCTCAGTCGCCTCATCTCCTGAGAATACCTGAGTGGGGATATCCATTTTGTTTATAAGCGGTTCTATTTTCTGAACTTCGCTCAGTGTTCCATCCAGAAACATGAAACCTGCTCCCCTCATTGAATCATTCGCCCTGAAACAAGCCCGGACAGGCAGTCCTTGTTTGTTTGATGCCTTATTTTGAGATTTCAACCTTGAAATATCAGAGTCGTAGTTTATCCCTCCGTAAAAAACCATCTTAAGATTTCCGGATGAATGAAACATTTCATCAGATTTTTTGATAACTTCCCTGGTACTTGTCACTGCAACAAGCTTATACTTGTCGGATAAATAATAATTTTCACTGCAGAGAATGGCATTAAATGAAATCAGATTCAACAATCCTGCCGGAGAATAATATATTTTTTCCGTCTCCTCCAGATATATCTCCATCGGTTTCCATATAATGTCGTAAAGGTTTCTGTCATGCTCCGACAATCCCTCTCCCTTTGAAAACCTGTAAAGCCTGTCAATATTTACATTATCACCGGATCTGTTCTTATCAATCAGATCCTTCAGATCAATCTCGTTGAATAACTCGATCATCACAGGGAACTTCATTCCTGGTTTTAAAACAAGTGCATAATAAAGAATGGTATCACCGCCCGTTGAAACAAACTCTATAGCGGCTTCTTTATTGACAAGGGAGCTCTGTACATCCTGCCACGTGACTCTGTTACCATAAACTGAAAAGGCAGTCAAAGCAGGTTGTGCTTTCAATTTTTTTGAAAGTTCTTTTTCAAGGTTTATCGAGATTCTCTCCAGGCTATCTGTGCTTACCCATCGCTGGTCGGGGGGCAGCTTTTCCTGTTCAAGTAGCATTGTCCTTACTGAATTCATGCTTACATACATGTCCGTAAGGATTTTATCACCACTATTCAAAACAGCCTGCCTTAGAGCCCTGGACGATTGCAAAACAATCCCTTTCAGAGCCAGTTGGTTATTATAGGCAACACCGGTTAACGATGGATTCCTCAATTTCCGGTTATAAACAAAAGAGTTAAACTTGCCGAAATCTGCGGTGAAGATTGAAATGTATTCTTCTTTTTCTTTTTCTGCGAGGTAGGAGAAATTACGTTCTATCTGGTAATGATAATTCCCGTTCACCCTGAGATAAAGCAGTTCGGCGCTGTCTGGTCTGCCTGTAAGCTCATACAAATCAGCAAGATAGTTAAGGGATTTTGTATATAACGGATGATTTTCTCCGGTATTCCTTTTGTTAATTTCAACTGATCTCTTAAGCAAAGGTTCAGCCTCAGAATACCTTTTCGCTGTTATGAAGACAGAGGCCAGGCTCATCACAGCACCGGCAAAATCAGTATGTTCTTCACCCAGGCACTTCCGGTATATCTCGACAGCCTGTTGCTGGTACTCTTCAGCCTCCCTGAATTTCCCCTCTGTAATACTTATTGATGATAGGTTCTCTAAGGAATATGCTACGACCGTACTTATTTCACCAATATTTTTCTTCTTTATTTCCAGGGCTTTCAGAATAAGCGGCCGTGCCATTTCCTCCTTCCCGGTTTTCCGGTACAGATTTGCCAGATTATCAATACTGATCGCATAATCTGTGCTTTCTTCGCCAAAAAGCACTTTTCCTTTTTCAAGAATCTCAAGATAGGACTTCTCTGCCCTAGGGTAATTCCCTGTCAATGTATGCAGATTACCAATCAGATTCAGGTATGACAGGTAGTTAAAACTGTTCTTCTCTTCCATTTCTTCCCTGGTAACGGTTCTGACTGCCATTTCCTCTGCTGAGGCATAATCAACTATCAAAGTATAGAGCTGTGATAAGTTAAAATATGTATCGGATGTATCATATCCTCCTGTTTCCTGTAACTGTAATGCCTCCATATAAATCGCCATGGACTTTTCATAATCGCTTGTTTCCCTGTAGAGTGTTGCCAGTTCCATCAGATATAAGGCATAATTCTCAGATTTTATCCTGCCGGATGATTCTTCTATCTGAAGGGCTTTTTGAAACAACGGCTCAGCAGCACTGAACTGAGATAATTTTATATAAATTTTCCCTATTTTTGTCAGGAAATAGGCATTTATCTCCCCATTGTTTTTCCCGGCATCTTTTAAAGCATTTTTATAGAGACTGATTGCCGCCTGGTAATTTTCTGTCTCCTCATTGACCGCTGCCAGAAGTGCAATTATTACAGGGTAGTATTCCCTGAAATCTGAAGTTTTGATTCTCCTGAGACCTATAGCCTCTTTAAGTACAGATTCAGCTTCAATATACCTGCCGGTTTCATAATACAATGAACCCAGGTTAAAAAGTGTGTATGCATAGACCGGACTTTCTTTCTCTTTTTCATCTGCCTGGAATTCAATTGCCTCCAAAATAAGCGGTTCTGCTTCAGCGTATCTCTTTTTTTCCGCCAGAAACGAACTGTACTCATTCAGGGCAAGGATAAAATATTGATCGGATTCATCTGAATATTCCCTGTAAAGTTCGATAGCCTCTTTATAATATGTTTCAGCCGAATCTAATTCCCCTGTTTCAGAATAGATATATCCTATACATCTTTTCAAATATGCATACTCAGGTGTTTCTGTTTCTTCACATACTCTATAAAGACTATCGGTCATAAATGCTACTTCTAATGCCCTGGCGAAATTATTTTTATCGATCTCCTGGTTGATTTCTTTGAGGGATCTGCTGATAAGCTTATAAATATTCTGAGAGGATGCCATGCCAGAAGCCATAATCAGTATTATGCAGAAAAATGTTTTCATATACGTCTGATTTATAAAGTAAATTGTCTGTATTGTTCTTCTGAACAATCAGGTTTCTCAAAAAGATCCGGGCAAGTTAAAAATATTTTACACAAAACATTAATATGGCAGCTCTGACAGTTATGATAAATGTCACTATTAAAAATATTTCTCCAAATTTTTGAGTTGAGTCACAATCATATCTTAAAGTGTCACAAAACCTCACCGCATCTTTGACAAAGCTGTTGAATTATCACTGAAAAGTTACTCAATAGACTCAGGTAATAAGGAATCTCTGAGAGTTCCTGGACTTAGCTACCTTTTCAAAAGACAATATCAGGAATCATCATTCTATTTCATAAAATTTATTGAAATATTAAATAACCTGGGAGAATTTCAAACCGGTAGTATGGTACCTATCGGATATGCGTTCCTCAGGAATGGATAAAAAAAGGATTTTAATTTTGTTGTTTCCTGTTGCTGCTGTTTGTCAAGTTCCACTCTTCTGTTCTCAGCTTTGCCTTCCTCTGAATCGTTCGAAGCGACTGGTGCGAGAGAAGCAACATCATAGGATTTCAGCCGTTTCGCCGGTATCCCGTACCTGGTAATCAGGGCAGTAAAAACGCTCGCCACATTTGATTTGAAACCCAAAATAATTAGGTATCACCAGCCGGTACAAATATTTCTCCTTATAAATCTGAACCTTTTCAATCATGAAACCGGTTTCATCCAGATCAGCTGTTGTTCAATATTTTCATGAAGTTTGTATTGTTTAATATGATCACTGATCTTCTCTCCTACTATTTCAATCTTGCTCAGATCAGCAGTTCCCAATCCGGTTTGTGCACAATAATTCAGATACCCTACTTTGCCGAAATCAATTCCCATCAGCTCAACACCTACACGATCTGCTGCAAACCAGTCAGTGCTTACCACACATATCCGATGATCGACAGGTGTACCAAGTCGGGGACCATTGCCCTCCATACCTTCAAAGCCGTCAATTACAGCAAGGTCAGGGTGAACCCTTGAAGCAAGACTATAGAGATTATAATTGATTCCCCTGGCACCGCTGCCGTGGACAACCGGTTTATCACTTTTTGTTCCCGCTTTGCTGTTCGCATTTAGTCTGAATCCAATATCTTTGACCGGGGCACCGAATACAATATTCTTGAGAGAGAGTGTCGCAACTGCAAGATTATGAGTCTTCATCCTGGCTACTGAAATTATATAGTAATCGGGACTCAGAATTATTTTGGAAAACCTTACAGGATGAGGCTTAAAATCTTTTTCATCAAATACATAAAGCACCTCAGAACCTTCTGAATCAAGATCAACCATCTTTACCGGGTACTTATTTACAAGGCTGTAATATCCATAGTTGCTGAATCCTTCAAATGTAGGCGCATTGGCAGCAGACTCCGCAATAATGACATTGTCCAGCTTCTTTATCGATTTAAGAAATTCAAGTATTCCTTCCATTGTATCGACATGGGTTGCGCACAATGGCACTTCTGTAGATACCATATTTGGTTTAAGAACTACACAGCGATTTCCTATCGCCTCTTTGATGGGCTTTGAGTATGGCTGGAGAGCACGGAAGGCAAGGTCGGCCCTGTTGTCACCTGTTGTAATAGCAACGCTGGGAGATAATTGTCCCTCTTTACCAAATAAGCTGAAAGTGCTCAACGGACCAATAAAAGAAGTAGCTACACCTCCCATAACAGAGGTTTTAAGGAAACTCCGGCGGTCAATTTTATTCATGATTATAGATTTTCGGTTAATCAACAACTAAAAACAGCTCAAGATATAAATTTTGATAATAATCAGATACTGACGGCAAGAAAAAATATCTTATTTTACCGGCAGCAGTCCGCGAGCAGGAAAGCTAAGCGAAGTTACAAACTTCGCTTAGCTTTGGATAAAAATAGCAGTTCCACTTAGCTTAGGATTATTGTAGCAGTTGTGGCTCCCCCAAGTCTGTGACTTCGCCGTCATTCCAGTTCGACTTCCACTTTGTTTAGCTTGGCGGACTCAATTTTAGACATTCCAATTAAATAATCGAATAATATTTGTATCTTTCTTCTTTATCAGTATCTGCAATGAAAAAGTCTGTTTCCTTTTTACTTTTTCTGTTCATATTTTTCAATTTATATTTCCAGGATCTCCATGAGAAAATCTCTGTACTCCTGAACGACATATCTGATAATCAGCCCGCCGATCAGCTTTTCATTCATACCGACAGGAATCTTTATCACAGCGGCGACACAATACGATTTCAGGCTTATATCAGGGACTATCAGACAGGTGTTTTCGAGTCCGGGAGCTTGTCATTGCATGCCTTGCTGCTTAATGCTGACCATGTTACAATCGACAGCGCCAGGTTCAGGATCAGCTATTCAACTGCTTCGGGATGGCTTAAGGTACCGGATAACGCATCGGTTGGTGACTACTCTATCCTTGCTTTTACAAGCGGACAGATGAATTATGATCCTGAGTATGCCTTCAGGATGCCTTTAAAAGTTGATCTTATAAAACCTGATCGAAAGCCAAAACTATCCGATACCTTAATCAGAAGCACAGATACCGGTCTCAGATTCCTTCCGGAAGGAGGTACTTTTATTAACGGGATCAGACAAAGGCTTGCCTTTAATGCAGTTTCTTCAGACGGGATAAGACTGAAGGCCTCCGGAGTAATATCCAAACTAGACGGCGAAATAGTAACTGATTTCGGAACCGGTCCGTATGGTCCTGGAATAGTGGAGTTTACTCCGCAACCCGGAGAGAGTTATTATGCAAAACCGACTGAAAAAGAATTCGGTAATATAAGCTGGCCCCTGCCTGCTGCGGAGGACACCGGTATTTCCCTGCGGGTTGATAATCCGGGTAATGGTCTGACTGATATAATAGTAAGAGGAAGGGAAGTAGCCGGAAAGGAATACTTTCTGGCTGTTACAATGTATAATGTACTGATCTTTTCAAAGGAGATCCGGCCAGATACACTTTTCACTGCAAGGATAAAGACTGCTGACATTCCCGCGGGCACAGCATTTGTCACACTCTACGATACCGATCTGAATCCCGTTGCGGAAAGAGTGATATTCCTGAATCACAATAATAAGATGAAGGTTCAGATCAGTGTTTCACCCGGGGAAGCAAGGCCGGGCAGGGAGACGGAACTTACGGTCAATACAACTGACGGCGCCGGCAATAACATGAGCTCCGTGATCTCAATATCTGCTTTAGACTCAGCATCAGGATATCACAGCGGCATTCCATTCCCCGATATTGAAACAGAATTTCTGTATGACAGGGAGATTTACAATAATCTGCCCTATAGTATAAGGTGTATGGGACTAAAGAATCTCGACATCAAGTCTGTTGATCTTTTAATGATGACTTATGGATGGAGGAAATATTCACTTAAAGAATATGAAGCTGATGAACAGCTGGTTCGAACAGACAATTATGATCATCTGAAAATCTCTGATCCGGATGATGAGTTTAACCAGAGCAATGACCTGTTAAAGCAGGTAAGAGTATTCCGGTCAGAGGTTGAATATTATACACCATCAAAAGAACAAATTGAATTAGTTCCCGAATATCAATTCAGATCAACTTTGCTTTGGAAGAGTGATGTTTATCTGGATGGTTCTGGTCCGGTTAAAATCAAATACTTAAAAAGCGAAGTTACAAACTTCGCTTAGCGTTGAAAAACTTCAAGCCGCTCCGGGGTTTATTCTCCTATAATCTTTATCAGTTTTCCCGCCTGTAACTTATCGGTAAGTTCCATATTGTTGAGCAATGCAAACTCATTCATCTGTTTTTGCTGAACTCCCAAAGATTGAAAAGCATCCGCAAGTGTTCCGGAACGTTGTACTTTTTTCACCATTACCTTTTTAGGTTTTACATTTAATTTTGAAGGATCAGTCAGCTTATCAAAGTTTGCCATAGATTTTTCCAATACAGGAAAGAAAGTGCTGAAATCAGCTTCAGCAGAAACCCCGTGAAAAACATAAAAGGTACTGTTATAGTCAATAAAATATGACAGAACCGCTATATTACTCTGCTCACCGGTTGACTGGTCCTGTGAAACCTGTTTCGATAGTGTTACCAGTGCAGGCATTCCGTTAACATTTGTTTTCTTGTTCTCTGTAAGAGTCAGACCTAATTGTTCTAATGAACTTTGAGCTGCCTCTTCGAGAGTTTTTTGTGGCGCGATTGTGAATATTATCAGAGCTTTTCCATCCTCAGGTGCCATTCTGACCTGTTGAGGGGAGTTCTGCAGTTGCCATCCGTCAGGAATTGTGAATTTAAATTTCAATTCCGGATGATAAAATGTATTCTCCGCAACATAACCCTGCCGGGGATCCTCTCCATATACCATACCGTCAATCATTTGCAGATAACTCTCAGCTCTTACCTTGTAGTCCGGATATTTAAGTCTTTCCTGCCATTCTGTTGCCTTCTGGTTAACGGAGTTATAGCGGTCACCCGGATCAGGATGTGTCGACATGAATGTTGGAATACCTGCCTGATGACTCGCCAGGTTCATTTTTATAAGTACCTGGAAAAAATCTGCCATTTTATGAGCATCATACCCGATTTTTGATGAATATTCAACCCCCAGGCGATCTGCTTCACGTTCATCATCGCGGCTGAAGCTTAAAAACAGTAATTGCATGCCCTGCATGGCATATTCAGCGTATTTCTGTATTTCCTTTGAGGCAATTATCCCTCCTATCAGCAGCAGCTGGCCCATCTGTTGTTTACTTTGCTGGCTGGCAGTATGGCGTGCAGTGATATGTCCCATCTCGTGAGCCAGTACCCCGGCCAGCTCAGCTTCATTATTAAACTGGGCAAGAATTCCGCGGGTAAGATAAATATAACCACCCGGAACAGCGAAAGCGTTAACTACAGGTGAATCCAGAATTTTTACATGGAATTCTAATTTGGGGCGATGTGAGATCTTCCCCATTTCAGTTTCTTTGTCCTGAAGAAAGGCAAGCAGTTCAGTATTTTTATATTCCCCAAACGTGGCAATAACCTCAGGATCATACTGCTTACCTAGCTCAACCTCCTGCTTTTCTGACATAAACATCAGCTGCTTCTTGCCGGTAACCGGGTTGACGGCACATGACAGGAACAGTATAACAGTTAAGAATAATAATACATTCTTAACATAAATGTTCACCCTTTTCATTTATCTGAATTTTAAATATCTGGAAGATATCAAACCAACCAGGAAACCCAGCACCATACCTACCAGTATCTGCCCCCAATGCAGAGTTGACATCCCCATAGAACCATTTCCATGTCCTATGCCTTTTAACCATGGCCCTCCGCCTAACAGAAGGAAAGCAATTACAACAATCCCGATTGCAACTGCATAATAGATAATTCTTGTCTCTCTTCTTGTGATCATGATTTTCTGTTTATTAGTTTATTTTAAGCATTACAATTCTGAGGAGTGGACCCCGTCAATTATACAAAGTTAGGTTGTTATTCCGCAGTATTGTTACACTTTTCATTGACAAGTTTATATTATTCCTTCATTTTGAGGTCTTTCGCGACAGACATTATGCAACCCGTATTGCGGACAAGCCAAACAAAGTCTCTTAAAGAATGTTAAAGACTGGTAATTAATTGTATAACACTTATTATATTGCCAATGAGACAGACTGGAGATAATTATCATCACAGCCCTCTTAATATAAAAACAAAGTAAGGAGAAAAGCAACCTATACCCTTTTGCATAAATGGCCAATAGATTTTTATTAACACTTTTCCTCCTTTTTTTACCGATAATAGTTTTTTCTCAGAAAACAGCTACAATCGAGGCTGATTTTACAGGGTCGGATATAAATATTGACGGGGTTCTGAATGAAGATCCATGGATGCTATCCCCCGCAGCCAGCGAATTTATCCAGTATGAGCCGGTTGAAGGCTCCCCATCAACACGGAAAACGGAAGTTCGTGTACTGTTCGGGAAAGATGACCTTTATGTCGGAGCACATATGTATGACAATCCCGAAGACATTGAAAAAAACCTGGGCAGAAGGGATCAATATAACCGGGCTGACTGGTTTATGGTTTCAATTGATTCATATTTTAACAGAAGAACAGCATATACATTTGCCGTTAATGCAGCCGGAGTGCAGCTTGACGGCCAGCAGGATGACAATAAAAAACTTAGCACCCGCGACATGGATCCAACATTACCTGTTGGCCTGGATGCCTCGTGGGATGCTATCTGGTTTACATCTGTCAGGATCACTGATGAAGGGTGGATTGCTGAAATCAGGATCCCCTATAGCATGCTCCGTTATTCCAAAGAAGATTTGCAAACATGGGGCATTCACTTCATAAGACGCAGTCCTCGTCTGGGAGAAATTTCTGAGTGGCCATATATACCTAGAAGTGAGCGTTCCAACCTGGTTTCAGGATACGGGCAGGTAACCGGGATAAGGGGTATTGCTCCCAGACGTAATATTCAGATCAAACCGTATGTATTATCAGGGCTTGATTTATTTGAAAGTGCAGATGAACCCGGGAATGTTGACTACAATCTCAAAGTCGACATCGGAGGTGACATTAAAGTAGGATTGGGTCCCAATGTAATGCTTGACGCCACCATCAGCCCCGACTTTGGTCAGGTTGAGGCTGACCCTGCAGTATTGAACCTTACTGCCTTTGAAACATTTTTCACTGAGAAACGCCCCTTCTTTCTGGAAGGAGCAGATATTTTCAAATTCGGAATAGGAAACAGCCGCCTTTTTTATAGTCGCCGGTTTGGAGCAAATGAACCGATAATTGCTGCAGCCAAGTTATCAGGTCATTCAGCGGGTGGCCTGTCATTCGGGATAATGGGGACTACCGCAGGCAAAAATTTCAATCCTGCACATAACTACGGAGTATTACGTGCCATCCAGACGATTGGCCAAAATTCATCGGCTGGAGGAATTCTTGCATATTATAACAGCCCGGTCAAGGATGGAATTGAAAGGCAAAGTATTACCGGCGGGATCGACTGGGATCTGAGATTCAATAACAACAGATACAGTTTTGAAGGTATTTCTGCATTCTCCGACAGAAAATATCCTGCTGCCGGACAGGAAGATGAAAAAGGATTCATGAGCGGACTGGTGCTCAGAAAAAGAGAGGGAATCATTGACGGCCATTTTACACTGCTGGTGTTTTCCGATAAGTATAATCCCAACGACATAGGCTGGATAAGCTTTGAACAAAACTGGTATCAGATATGGTCGAATCTGACTTACAAAATCAAATCAGGCAAATCTTTCGGAAGATTCCAGAGAGGAGATGTTAGCCTGCATTACACGAGGAGGTATTCTTACCTTGAATGGTATGACATGGGGAGCACCATAAACCTGAATACAAATTTAACCACACTGAATTTCAGGTTCATCAGGTTTGGAAGCAGATTTAATGATTTGCTAGGTGGGTATGATCTGTGGGAAACAAGGGGTCTTGGTATCTGGGGAAAACCCCGCAGTGTTGAGTTGACGGGAGAGTTTAATACTGATGAACGACGCAACTGGAAAATCTCTCCGAAGGGAAGTTTTAAGAGATACAACGACAAAGGAAGCGAATATAGTTTTGACCTGCAAAGCATTGTAAATACAGGAACCAGGTTGTCATTTCAGGCAGGTCTGAAAGGCAGTTGGGAGGATTCAAAAACAGCCTGGGCATCCAATGAATCGTTTATGCTGGAGAACGCGACCTGGAAGATAGGCAGTTCATCGGCATCTCCTGGCGATCTTACTTATGATGATTTTGCAGCTTTTGATGACAAAGGTTCACTCAGCAGTATTCTTGCTGATGTTGCAGAGTATGCTCCCGGTCAATACTATGTGCCGGTATTTGGCAAACGTGATACAAGATCGCTTGATCTTACTCTCAGAGGATCTCTGACATTTACAAGTAAGTTCTCCATCCAGTTATACACACAGTTTTTCGTGGCACGGGGCCGGTATAACAGATTCAGCATTCTTTCCGATCCTGACATGATGGCTGAATTTGCTTCATATCCGAAAAAAAGGGACTTCAACTATAAGAATCTTCAATCAAATTTTGTTACCCGCTGGGAGTACCGGCCGGGATCAGCAATTTATCTTGTCTGGAGTCACGGGCGCAATAAAAGAGATGAAATGAATCCTCTTGCACCATGGGGAAGATCTCCATATGAACAACCTGTTTACAAGCAGTTTGGAGATATCTTCAATATTTTTCCCAACAATAGCTTCATGATCAAGGCAGATTATGCTTTCTACTAATCAAATTCAACGAATACTGCTTTACTGATATATTCGAATCCGGTCAAACTTATACTTTTGAAATTGATAACGTTTCTATGATTTTAAATCAATACCTGAATGCGGGTGTCCTTCTCATCTGACTCAATTACCTTAGCAGCTTCCTGTAATTCACCTAAGGTGGTCCAAGGAGGAGTGGTGGTAGCTGAAGCAGTTTCCAAAAACGGACCATTGGGATCTGATTTAAACCTCAAAGCCCCCATCCTGCTCTCATCATAAACACCAAGTAAATAATCAATATCATGTAATACGCGGGGGGCTCTGCATTCATCTTGCGCTCTTTGAGGTTCCCTCCTCTGCATTAAAGTCCTACCCCATGAATCTGGCATAGAATCAAGGAATATGCCAAAATTATCCCTATTGTTTGGAAATTGTTGTCCTGAGTACCAACCCAGATCCGGATCGAGAAGTAATTGTTCGCGGGTTGAAATCCATTCCGGATCATACTCAAAACTGAACGACTTTCTTCCTTTTCCAAAATGAGCTGATAGTATTCCAATACATTTTGGATCTGACATTCCAATCCAATGAGCATAAACCCAGATATCTATTTTAGTTTTATCCACTTTATTATTCTCCCAGTAACTTTAGGTCTTGAAGCCTCCTGCCAAATTCATCATCAGTGGCAATCTTCAGAAAGTCATTTTGCAGTCCGAGTACCCGAAGAACGTTAAAATATGCTCCAACAGATACTCTGGCATTTCCTTTTTCAATTCTACCCAGCGTTGTGCGATCAATTCCTGCCCGCTCAGAAACCTGAATAGTAGTTAAGCCCCTTCGTTTTCTCGCCAGTCTAATGTTCTCACCTACTTTTTCGAGTATTTTCTGATGCTTTGGGAAAATTATTTGCTTCTTTGTTTTCATACTGAATGTGGTATATTATCCATAAATATAAACTTTTGGGGGATAATACGCAACATTTTTATATATTTCAAGATTTGAATAATAGGATCATCTAAAAATTTTCTATTAGTTCCGATGCCCTGAGCCTTTCACCAACCTCATTGACTTAAATTTGTCCTGAGGTCTTGAGGTCTTGAAGTCTTATGGTCGTACAACTCTGCTTCAGACTAACAGGTTGCAACTTCCACTTTCCCCGGAACCAATTCCTCCGAAAAGATGCAACCAGGGATCTTTTTCCTGGTTGGAACATTCAAAAGCCTGTGATAACTAAACAGGAAAAGAGGTCATTTTCGACCTCTTTCCTTTTCTTTAACTTCCCGGAATTTCACCGGCATTATTTTGTCGTGCGGATTAGTAGTCTTGTTAAAGAATTACGCTGATAATCCCATCCTGGTGAAAGTCCGGGGATCTGCCGAAGCGCCAGTAATTCGCATCGAGTATGGTAAACAAGGTCCCTCCGATATTATAAGACCTAAATGATTATATGATCATGGGCAATCAAGAACAAACTTTTCCATTGTTCCTGTAACATCACCATTCTGATTTACATGCAGCTGACACAAAAACATTCCGGATCCTATAACACCATTCGATTTTGAAATTACCTTAAAGGTTTCAACATAAGAACCTGCCCCAGGATTCGGAGCCAGATCCATAAATCCGTCAGTAACTTCATAAACAATTCCATAATCGGCATTCATTGCATTGATATTGTTCATATAATCCCAGCCACCCCACAGATTTGAATTATCAGTTGAGGTATCTATTACAAAATATTCTTCCCCAGTTTCATCATTTTTAAGATAAGAGCTCAGAACATTGTAATGTATCCGGTCAACTTTACCGGTTTTCTTATCAACATGATAAGTAAAATGTAGAGTCCACTCGCCTGAAACTGTAATGCCTTTATCAGCCAGGCAAAGAATAAGACCATGATCTACAGTAGCATGCAGATTATACTGTTTTGTCTGGCCATTTACAGAAATACTTACCAGACAAAACAAAACCCAAATCAAAAATTTTAGTGTTCTCATACCAGAAAGCTTTAGTTTAACATTAATATGAAGTTTAATGTCTGCAAAGTTCGTAAAGGGAAGAGGTTGATACATAACAAATTCAAACAAAAAACTTTCAATTTTTTACTTAATTCTTCAACTTCTTGACAGATAATTAAGTTTTTTTTCTTAATTTGTGCATTATGATCTGATAATCAGAAATCTGCACAAACCTTTCATAGCTATGACCGGTAATCCTGGAAAGGATCAGATAATAGTCAATAAGCTGACTGAAATTGTCAGGGCAAA
>Ga0209319_1001131_pt1 | contig 24148 bp, 19 predicted proteins | sample RifGroE2_FD_184000 | JGI IMG/M metagenome (GOLD analysis project Ga0209319, IMG submission 184000) | Groundwater microbial communities from Rifle, Colorado - Groundwater E2 (SPAdes) (version 2) | ecosystem: Environmental > Aquatic > Deep subsurface > Groundwater | place: Rifle, Colorado, United...
AAAGCACATTCGGAAAACTGAGTCCGACCAATCAATATTATTCAATTGTGCTCCCGCAAAGGAACATCCGAAGAATTGACGCTGTTTGAGTATCCAGCCATCAAGTGGTACACCTGCCAAGTTGATGTTTTTAATAGTTTTTTGCTGTCGGATGGTTTCATACAGTGCTTTGATATGGTTGGCAGCATCGGACAAGTGCAGAACGCAAAAATCGCTTCCGCTTAATGCCGTAGTATTGCAATCGTTAACCGTACAGGAGGTAAAAGAATACATCAGGTTACTCCTGAATGAATAGTACGATTTACCTGCGATGTGTTCAAGAGAATTATTGCGTTTCGCGGCGGGAATTGAGTTGATTTTACAGCTTGACTCACTGCTAAGGATTTTGTATAGTGTCGTTATTGAACGTGCCATCTTAGCTCAGCTGGTAGAGCGCGTGACTTGTAATCTCGAGGTCTCCGGTTCGATTCCGGGAGATGGCTTTACCAGGTATTGCAAAAACAGTTACAATTTGGAGAGATTCCCGAGTGGTCAAAGGGGGCAGACTGTAAATCTGTTGGCTTAGCCTTCGAAGGTTCAAATCCTTCTCTCTCCATTCAGGTCGCCGACAAGGCGGCCTTTTTTCATGGGTTTGCGAGGTAGCATGAGTAAAGAATTTTGGCATTCTGGCCTACGTTTTTCATGTCAGCAATGTTCGGATTGTTGTCGACATGCGCCAGGTTTTGTTTTTTTGTCAAAACTTGATCTAAAGAAACTAATTCTGTTTCTGAAACTTGATTTTTCACTTTTTTATAGTAAATACTTAAAGCAGGTTGATATTGGAACTGGTATTTCATTGAGTTTGACTGAGAAGCCAAATCATGATTGCATTTTTTGGGAAGCTGGTGGTTGTACTGTTTATCCTGCTAGGCCTATTCAATGCAATACCTATCCGTTTTGGGAAAGTATCATTGAAAATGAAGAAAAATGGAAAGCTGAAGCCACGGATTGCCCCGGTATCGAAACTGGTTTGCTGAAAGATCGATCATCGATAGAAGATTCCTTATGGCGGCGAAGACGTAATAAGCCAATCGAGATCCCATACGAAATGGCAGGGGAGGGACTTGATGAAGATTCGATTTTGGGGGGTTCGGGGGTCAATTCCAACGCCAATGACACCTGATAAGCTAAAAAGCAAAATCTCCTCCGTCATACAAAGCATCACCTCAGATGACCTGATCTCGCAGGAAGCCCGAGAGCGTTTTATAGCCAGATTACCGGAATCGGTATTTTCAACGGTCGGTGGCAATACTTCCTGTGTAGAATTAAAGACGACTGAGAACTGCCACTTAATTTTTGATGCTGGAACGGGAATACAAAATTTAGGTAGCCAGATTCTGGCCAGTAAAAAACATTTACCGGTTCATCTGTTTTTTTCGCATTTTCACTGGGACCACATTCAGGGCTTGCCGTTTTTTGGCCCCGCTTATGACCCAGCCACCAATTTGACTTTTTATAGCCCAAGAAGTGATTTTCAGGAGATTCTGGAAAATCAGATGCGGGAACCAGTGTTCCCTATCACCATGGCGACAATGCGGGCGCAGAAGAATTTTTGCATTTTGACCGGTGATTGTATACAGATTGGTGACATAAAAGTTCATTATCGCAAAATGAATCATCCTGGAGGGTGTTATAGTTATGCGGTGGAAGAAGAAGGCCATAAGGTAATATACTCGACTGATACAGAACTCGACGCGAAGGATTTTGACCGGACTCCCGAAAACGAACGATATTTTCGTAATACCGATGCCTTGATTATCGATACACAATATACCCTTGGGGAAGCTATCGAAAAACAATTTTGGGGTCACTCTTCATTCAGCTTAGCCGCCGATTTCGCGTCATCTTGGAGAATCAAGAAACTGATACTTTTCCATCATGAACCGATGTACAATGATAAAAAAATCGACACGATATTGAAATCCGCAGCTTGGTACCTAGGGCACCTCGAGGAGCGAGGCATTGAAGTGATTCTCGCTAGAGAGGGGCTTGAAATTGACATTTGACGAGTTTGATAAAAGGGATATGAACTTGGCCCTTTCCGGACAGCAATTTTTGCATTTGTATACATTATGCCGGAAGTACGAGGAAACACTCGATGAACAACAGCAAGGAATTTTGAATGAACTTCGAGCGAAGCTTTATGATCATTTTTCAATTGCCCAACTTGAGCAAATCGAAACTGCTCTCCAACCGAGTAAGGATTTTCATTAATGACAAGAAAGCTCAGAGCCTCTAACAAAAGCACTTCTCGATCAAATTCTGCGAAGGGTTTTTTATTATTCCTGCTGGTGATACTACCCCTCTGCCTTTTTATGATGATGATCGGACTGTTTATTGGTTTTTGGTATTTCGACCAGCCGACTGGTTTGGTTTCAGCTGAGGGTATCCGTTTTTCGGTCGCGTCTGGCGAATCGGGAATGGCAATTGCCAGAAAACTATCACAAGCAGGAATAATTCGATCCGAGTGGTTCTTTCGCTTGATGATGAAGCTCCGCCAAGCTGAAAATACAACCAGAAGCGGTATATACCAGATAGAATCGATAATGACTGGTACTGATATTATAGAATTATTGAATACCGGTCCCCAATTACTGGCTCGGCTTGTCATACCAGAAGGGAAAACGCTGCATCAGGTTGCAACCTTGATAGAGAATGCAGGAATTTCCTCAGTGGATAGTATTTTGGACGCTGCTCATGATACATCTTTGTTGCAGAGACTCGAAATTCCAGCAGACACTCTCGAAGGTTATTTGTTCCCGGATACCTACTTTTTCGTAACTGATAGCCCGGCAGAAGAAGTTCTTGAACATATTGTGCAGAACTTTCGCAGCAATCTTAATAAACTCGGCAACATTTCTGAAGGATTGGATGTTTTAGAAATCCACCACAAGCTTATCGTGGCAAGCATTGTAGAGCGAGAGTACCGGCTGCCAGAGGAAGCTGCCTTGATGGCTAGCGTTTTCTATAATCGATTGGAAAAGGATATGCTGCTCCAGTCTTGCGCCACAGTCGTGTATGTAATTACTGAAGAATTGAACTTACCGCATCCATCCCGGATATATCATCAGGATCTTGTATTATCGAGTCCCTTTAATACCTATCAAAATAGCGGCCTACCTCCAACACCAATCTGTAGCCCAGGCTTGGTGGCAATGCGTGCCGCGTTTTCCCCTGCCACGACCCCCTATTTATATTTCCGATTGATTGACGAAGCTACTGGCGCGCATTTTTTTTCTATAACCCTCGATGAGCATAATCAAGCTGCCGCATTGAGTACAAAACCCTGATGATGAAGAAAATTCCGGATGCAGTTATTCAAGAAATACGCTTGCATACCGATATCGTTTCCGTTATTAATCGCTATGTACAACTTGAGCAGCGTGGCAAACGGTGGGTTGGATTGTGTCCGTTTCACAACGAAAAGACACCTTCGTTTGGCGTTCAACCAGAGCAAGGCTTTTTTTATTGTTTTGGCTGTAAAAAAGGTGGGGATGCCATCACCTTTATCAAAGAAATTGAGAATTGCCAATATATTGAGGCTGTTGAACGGTTGGCTGAGTTTGCTGGAATTACAATTACCTATGAAGGTGACGATGATCCAGCCGAATTGCGTCGCATCCAGGAACGCAATAGTTTGCTGGAGTTATATGACAAGCTGACAGGCACCTTTCATTATATGTTGCTGAATTCCGCCAAAGCCCGGCATGCTTTAGCATATATCGAATCTCGAGGATTTAAGCTAGAAACCATTAAACGCTTCAAATTGGGGTTTGTTCCGGCGGACAGGGGGTGGCTATTTTCATTTTTGCAGAGCAAGGCTTATTCCAAGGAATTTTTGGCAAAGTCAGGACTTTTTTCTGCTAAATATCCCGATTTTTGTATTTTTAATGGTCGTTTGGTGTTTCCGATCACCGATATTAAGAACAGAACGATAGCCTTTGGCGGTAGAGATTTAGCAGATCGCGGACCCAAATATATCAATTCCCCAGAAACTGTACTTTTTCGAAAGCATGAAACCCTATTTGGATTTTCTCTTGCTCAGCCCGCAATCAGGACTTATAAGAAGGCAATCGTCTGTGAAGGGTATATGGATGTTTTAGCCTTTGTCGACGCGGGTATCGACTATGCGGTTGCTCCGTTAGGGACTGCCTTCACCGAAGAGCAAATCAATTTACTGAAAAGAAATGCAGATCACTTGTATCTTTGTTTCGACAGCGATTCTGCTGGCCGGAAAGCCACAATGCGGGCAATTACCTTGACTGACTCGGTCGGAGTTGATATTTCCGTCATGAATTTACCTGATGCCAAGGATCCAGCGGAAATTTTGCAGAAATTTGGCGATCAACAATTGAAATTGTCCTTAGAATCAATTATAAATAAGGATGACTATATTTTAAGCCAAGCACATGCGCTAAGAATGGCCGATGGTGACAAAGAGGCGTTTTCCTTTCTATTTTCTTATATCTGCAGCCTGAAATCCGAAATCAGTAAGGACAGATTATTGGAAAGGATGGCTGGCAGTTTCGGACTCGATCCCTATTCGGTTATGGCAGATTATAAGCGATATTGCAGTACGAATCAGCAACAAAAAGTGGATAAGACAGTGGTAGGGGCAGACCCAGAAACCAGACTGATATGTACGCATGACCACGGGCTGATTATTGCCTTGATTCTCAATCCAGAGTATTTTGAGAAGGTGAGAGGTGAGCTAAAACCGGAAGATTTTGAGGAAAAGATACTAAAAGATGCATTCATAGTGCTAGAAGATTCCTATCGAAAGGGTACTTTAACAACGGATGCGGTGATGGAACTATTGGCTAGCCCAGCGCTGAAGACGCTTATCATGGAGAAGGCTGCAAATGGCGATTACCAATCTAATCAAGAACAAGTCATCAAAGATGGGATGTTTCGGTTATTACTTCATCGCCTGGAACAGAAGAAGGTGAAGCTAGTCAACCAGATTAGAAGCTATAATCCAGCCCGGGATGCTGATGAAATATCGATGAATGACCTACTCTACGAAAAGATGCACCTTGATGACGAACTCGCTAGACTTAAGGAAGAACGACATGAGCGACACTGAACTCGATCCTGCAATTAGCAAGTTGATTGAATACGGCAAAGTGAAAAAGGTGATCAGTTTTGATGAGTTGTCTGACTTTTTACCTGAAGAAATGCTGAATTCAGATAAAATCGATGCTGTCTTGGCTTTGTTAGAAAGTAACAATATTCAACTCGAAGAAGAAGATGTTACTCGAGAAGAAGTTGCAAGCGAAGTCAAAGATGAAGCCGTCGTAACTGAGAAAAAGCGCCTTGTTTATAGTGATAAAGAAGGTGCTATTGATGATCCTATTCGCTTGTATTTAAGAGAAATAGGAAAGGAAAACCTCTTGACAGCTGAACAAGAGGTTGAGTTGTCGAAATTGATGGAAGAAGGGGAGAATATAATAAAGCGGATAATCAGAAGAAGCGGCATGCTTATCCCTGAATTCCATCAAATATCTGTTAAGGCCCGTCGTGAATCTGGTACTCAGCAACGTAAAGAAAACTCTGAGAAAATCGCCGAACGACGCCGTTTGAACCAGTTTTACCGTGATATATTGCGCGATACTCAAACTGATATCCGAAATTATTTAGAAACAAAAAAACAAATAGTAGTTCGAGGAAACAATATCAAGGATGATGTTGCTCTGATGGAACTACGCGAGGTCTTGCTTACTAAGCTGAGTGACACGGATCTCCATACCGAAGAAATCAATGTATTTTCGGAAAAATTCATAAATGCGGCAAAGAAAATTAAAAAATATCGAAATGAGCAAGACCGCTTGGAACGCATATTACAGGTAACCAATCTAAGGGAAATTCGCGTGCTAGGCAGAAATCTCACGCTTAAAGAACGTCGTGATCAGATTGAAGCTGACCTTGGCATTGATTCAGATGAGATAAAAGAACGAATCAAGCAAATTCAAATCACACAAAAAAAATTAAGCGAACTCGAGTATATTTTTGAAAATGATTGCGACACAATAATCAGAATGGCCAAAGAGATAAATCGCGGTCGGAAGATGATGAAGAGTGCAAAAGATCGTTTAATTAAAGCAAATCTGCGCTTGGTTGTATCGATTGCAAAAAAGTATACAAACAGAGGGCTGCATTTTTTTGATCTGGTGCAAGAAGGAAACATTGGCTTGATTAAGGCTGTTGAAAAATTTGAGTATCGCAAGGGGTATAAGTTTTCAACCTATGCTACCTGGTGGATTCGACAGGCAATAACCAGATCAATAAGTGATCAAGCCCGAACTATCCGAGTTCCTGTTCATATGATTGAGCAGATCAATAAAGTTGTACGAGAATCACGCCAACTGATGCAAAAGTTAGGTCGGGAACCGAGTGACGATGAAATTGCCCAGCAATTAGGGTGGCCGGTCGCTCGGGTAAAAAGCGTGAAAAATGTCGCACGAGAGCCGATCAGCTTAGAAACACCACTCGGTGAGGATGACGATTCATTCTTGGGCGATTTTATTGAGGATAAGGATATCGAAAATCCTAGTATTCAGACAGATTATCGACTTCTTCAGGAGCAGATCAGATCAGTTCTTGCGACCCTGCCTCCGCGCGAGCAGGAGGTTTTACGAATGCGCTTTGGCTTGGATGACGGTTATTCCTTGACGCTAGAGGAGGTTGGCCTGTATTTCAACGTAACCCGTGAACGCATTAGGCAAATTGAAGCGAAGGCTCTGAAGAAGTTACGGCATTTCAAGCGTAGTCAAAAATTAAGAGATTATGTTGATCATTAAGTAGTTTTTCTATTTTACTTGCTAATGTCACTGAAGTTCCCAATTGAACAGACATACCAGTTATGGTATAATGCACAATATGGTGTCCTTGCTAGGTTTAATAAATGTATTTTAATGTGCATTGTCGCTTATCGATGATAAAGCTGTTGATTAAGGGTGGTTTCCTATGCTAATGGATGAATTATTTGATAGGCTCAGACAGTTTCAGGAATTATTAATGGAACGTGTTTCTATCGAAAAGCAACTGAAAGAATTGCCCAAATCAATTTTAGCCCAAGAAGAAGTATTAATACGAATAAAAAAAACACATGTTGATAAGAAAACAAGATTTGATGAAGTTTCCACCAAACTCGGCATTTTGAAATTTGAACTGGAAGAAGTTGTTCAGTTGAAGGCTCATTCGGAAAAGCAAATGGATAATATTTCTAGTCCACGGGAATTTGAAGCATTGAATAAGGAAATAACCGAGGCTGGTTATAAAGAAGACAAATTGCGCAAGGAAATAAAAACCAATGAAGAGGTATTGAAAGATGCTGATTCAGATTTAAAATCTACTTCAGCCTTGATTTCATCCCAAGAGGCAGAAATTACCGAAAAGCAACACAAAATAATGACTGAAGAAACTACAATGACAAAGCGTATCGAAGAATTGAAAATAACGGAACAGAAGGTGACCACCAATATTGACAGCGAGATTATTTTCAAATTTGAACGCATTATCAATTCCAAACAAAGTTTGGGAATAGTGCCAGTTAAGGGAGCTGTCTGTTCAGGTTGTTCTATGATCTTACCGGCGCAATTCGTTAATGAGGTAAGGCAAGGCAACAGAGTTATATTCTGTCCTTATTGTTCCAGGGTTCTCTATTATCAAGATAGCGATACTGCAGAAGCCGAATTGTTTATAGATATTGAATCGGGAAGTTTGGCTGATCTAGATGACTTTGGCGATGATTCTGAAGATGATTCTTATGATGAAGAGGAATCAAGCGGCAAAAATTCGATGGATGAGACTGATAATTGAGGTATTTGGGGGTGAGCTGAACTGTCGCCAGTATGACTGGAGGAAAGTCCGGGCTCGGGATGGTGCAGTGCCGGTTAATAACCGGAAATTCCAGGTTATCTGGAATGATAGCTAGCGCAACAGAAAGATACCGCCACCTTATGGATAGCATAAGGTGGTAAGGGTGAAATGGCGGGGTAAGAGCCCACCACATTGCTTGCAAAAGTAATGGTATGGCAAGCCTCACTGCGAGCAAGCTCAAACAGTATGTGTATTACCAGTACAGTGTCTTTATTCTTGTAAGGATGCGACATACGGGTCGGGCGCGAGACATTGTCTAAATAGCAATGCAAGATAGATGACAGTTGCAGTGTTATACTGAACAGGACCCGGCTTATAGGCTCACCCCTTTTTCTATATACAATCACGTAATTCAATTGACTATTGGCATTTAAAATGGTACAACATCATGGCAATTATGAGAAATCTCTTGTATGCAAAAAAACGTCAAGCTCTCTTTCAGCGAACCAGCCTACCAGTGGTTGCTTTAGCATTGATAATGGGTTGTACGCTTTTGTATGGTTTATATTGGCTATGTAAGCCAAAATTTCTGGAATACCGGCAGATGGCCGCAGTTGATGCATCCGTAATGCAAACGCGGGTAAAAATAGAAGCCGCCTGGGCGGAAAACCGATATGCAGACATAATTGCCGATGCTGGGAATATTTTGTTACTACGACCTGTTGATCCAGCATTTTTATCCATGCGAGGTATTGCTGAATTCTATCATGGCATGCAACTGGAAGCTGGTAATGATCAACTAGAGCTCATGCAGAGCGCGATTCTCGATATCAGGAAAGCCTTGATTATAGGGGTGCAAGGTCAGAAACCTCAACTACTCTATTTATTAGGCAAGGCTTATTTTCATAAAGACTATAATCATTACGACGCTGCTATCATGTTTTTTAACCAGGCTCTATCTCTCGGTTATGAATCCGATGACATCTGGGAATATCTAGCCATCATGTATCGAGAATTAGGCCAGTTAGAAAAAAGTATTTCATATTTTGAATTGGCTGTTGCAATAAATCCTGAAAATATGGCGTTACTCCTATCAGCTTCAAAAGTTTTTATCCAAGCTGGCTTTTCTGAAAAAGCATTACAATATGCTAGCCAAGTGATGGAGCAAACTGCTGATCAATTTTTATTCGAACAAGCAGGGCTGCTCTTGGCATCTATTTATCTAGAGCAAGAGGATTATGCAGCGGGTTTAGCAATTCTTAATACTATTAAGGAGCGAGACTCCAACTCGGCGGATGTCTGGTATTATGAAGGCCTAATCTACCAAAAAATGGATGATAACCTTAAGGCTCGGGCTGCTTGGCGAAAAGCAGTCTCAATCGACCCCATGCATATAGATGCCCGGATGAAACTGAACGAACGAACATAGGAGAGACAAGATGGCAAGGAAGAAATTTTTCGACTCATTTTCACTGGACATAGGCATTGATTTGGGCACCTGTAACACCCTAGTCTATGTTAGAGGGAAGGGAATTGTTATCAATGAGCCGTCTGTCGTAGCCGTGGAGCGTGGCACAAAGCGTGTAATAGCGGTTGGGACTGAAGCAAAGCGGATGCTCTGGAAAACACCTGGAAATATTATCGCTATCCGTCCGCTTCGCGACGGCGTAATTGCTGATCCTGATACTACAGAAAAAATGATTAAATATTTTATTCAAAAAGTTATTCCAAGAAGATGGTTTATTAAACCTAGAATGGTAATCGGTATTCCAACATGTATAACTGAGGTCGAAAGACGTGCTGTGATCGATGCTGCTTATAAAGCGGGGGCACGTGAAGTTGAAGTTTTACCGGAGTCTCTTGCAGCTGCGATAGGCTCTGATATTCCAATTCACGAACCAGCTGGGCATATGATCTGCGATATTGGCGGTGGCACGACAGAGATTTCTGTGATCTCTCTGAGAGATTTGGTCGTGACTAATGCTATTCGGGTTGGTGGAGATGAATTTGATCTGGCTATCATTAAACATATTAGGGCAGCGCATAACTTGATAATTGGTGAACAAACGGCTGAAAGGCTAAAAATAGAAATTGGTAATGCTTCACCAGATAAAACTGTAGAAAGAGTGGAAATAAAAGGAACTGACGCCATTACTGGCTTACCTAGACGCCTAGAGATAGACTCCGTTGAGGTGCGTGAAGCATTGCAAGAACCGGTAAACCAAATCGTTGAAGAAATAAAAAAAACCCTTGGACAGACCCCTCCAGAATTGGCAGCTGATATTGTTGAGCGAGGAATTGTGATGGCTGGAGGAGGATCCCTTTTAAAAGGATTGCCAAAATTGATTGCAAAAGAAACTGGTGTTCCTGTAATTCTAGCCGAACGTCCATTGGAGTGCATTGCAATTGGGGCTGGAAAGTATTTTGAGGCTATGCGCGGCTTAGACGTTTCCTTCGGCAATGGAAATCTGAATTTATAAGAAATGAGAAACAACGAGAAACTAACGGTTCGAATCCGTTTTGTTTTATCAGCAAGCTTATTGGTGATTTCATTCCTAGTATTACTTTTCTCAACTCGATCTTTAACAGGAGTTCCGGAACGTATAGGGATTTCAATCATCTCCTTTTTTCAAACAGGGTTCTCAAGAGTATCCCTCTTTATTTCCAGAAGTATCGCTAGTATTTCTGAGTTAAGGATATTGGAACAGAAATATGAAGAGTTATTAGCCAGGACAGATCAACTGAGGTTAATCGAAAGAGATTTTTCAATAATAAAGAATGAGAATATTGCTCTTAAAGAGCAATTAGGATTTTCTGCGGATTTAAGTTATGAACATGTGGCAGCACAAATAATTGGGAAAGATCCATCTAATCTATATTCATCTTTTGTGTTGAATAAAGGTATCCAAGATGGTATAACGAAAAATAGCATCGTTATAGCGTACCAAGATGGTATTGAAGGTTTGGTTGGAAGAGTAATAGAAGTTAGTCCACATGCATGTCTTGTCTTGCCAATCTATGATGCTTCAGCATTTATCGCTATCCGTTTACAACAATCTCGATATGAAGGCCTAATTGTTGGGCAGGGTACAAATAACCAAAACCTTTTAGCTCGCTATATTAAAAAGCGGGCACTACCAACATTGGGTTTTGGTGATTTAATTGTTACTTCAGGGCTTCAATCAATTTATCCATCTGGTTTAATGGTTGGTAGAGTGATGAATATTATCGACTTGCCATATATGACTTCACTAGAGTTGGAGGTTGAACCAGTTATCGATTTTGATCGTCTCGAGTATGTTTTCATTATTACTGGTAGTGCAGCGATATCGACCGAGTTCAGGGGGTATCAATGATCAAGTCATCAATATTTGGTTTTGCTCTCATGATTGTTGTAATTATTGTCCAAAGTACTTGGTTACAAGCGATATCAGTTTATTCCGTTGTGCCAGATCTTACTCTTATTGTTTTGATTTATATTTCCTTCAAGAATATTCAACCACAAGGACAAATAATTGGTTTCTTATCAGGTTTTTTTCATGATAGCATCAGTGCATTTCCGCTTGGAACAACTTCATTTGTCAAAACGGCGATTGCCTTTACCTTCAATTTGTTTTCGGGGAAGTTCTATATAGATCGAATTGTAATTCCATTTCTTTTTGGCTTGGTCGCAACAGTATTTAAAGCCATATATATTGAGTTTTTACAATTATTTTTTGCTGAACATATATTATTATCATATTCATTCTTCTCAAAGACTCTATGGATTGAAGTTTTATATAATGCGGTTCTTTCGCCGCCAATTTTTTTTCTTCTTGGTTTATTTCAAAAAATACTTATTAAAAGTGATAAATACCAATGATTTCCTTGATAGATAGACCGAAAAAAATCTTCTATATTCTTTTTATCTTTTCAATTTTTATTACATATCTTGGTTACCTGTTTTATTTGCAGGCAATTAAAACAGGTGATTTTGCTATTAGAGCAATCATCACCTCCAGACGAGTGGAAGTACTGCCATCACAGCGTGGAGAAATTTTCGATCGTAATTTTGATGTACCTTTGGCGATTAATAACGATTCTTTCGCTCTTTTGGTTATTCCTGCAGAAATTCCATCGGAATTAAAAGAAACGGTTTTCTCCAAATTAGCCCAAGCGATAGGTATTTCCATTGATGAAATTAGGCGAAAAATTCCACCTTCTTATTATCGCCTCTATCAATCGATAGAAATCGCAACTGGCATTAGTCCTGAAGTTGTTTTTTCAATCGCGGAGCGAATTGATGAATTCCCTGGAGTTTCTTGGCTTTCACGTCCTAAAAGGAATTATCTTGAGTCAGGGTCATTTTCTCATATAATCGGATATGTCGGAGAAATAACAAGTGATGAGTTGAAGGTTTTATATAATCATGGCTATCAAGCCGGCGATATAATTGGAAAAGCTGGCATTGAATATCAATATGATCTTTTACTGCGGGGGGCTGACGGAAAGCAATATAAAACAGTTGACGCTCGTGGCAGAAAAATAAATATTACACCGTTCGATGTAACACCTCCACAAATGGGAAGTAATGTCGTTCTGACGATCGATAGAAATCTTCAGGTATTAGCAGAAAAGGCTTTGGGACAGCGAATTGGCTCAATAACCGTTTTAAAGCCTGCGACTGGCGAGATTCTTGCACTCGCTTCATGGCCATCATTTGATGCAAATCAACTAACCGCCAGGGGGGGGAATAATTACTTTGCAAATTTGTTGTCTGATCAACGGACGCCATTAATTAATAGAGCAATTCAATCTCACTATCCTCCCGCATCAACCATTAAAATGGTAATGACAACAGCGATAATTGAAGAAAAGGTAATCAATCCAGAAGAAACTATTCTCTGTGCTGGTGAGATTAGTTTGGGCGATAGAATTTTTCGATGTTGGATTAGAAAACCTGGACATGGAAGGCTAAACCTCCAAGAAGCCCTGGCACAATCCTGTGATGTCTATTTTTGGGAAGTTGGCAATAATCGACTTGGCATTGAGCGGATTGTTTCATACTATAGGGATTTTGGACTTGGCACTCCGACTGGCATCGATTTGAGAGGGGAAGCTAGCGGATTCGTCCCAACTCCTCAATGGAAGGAGCGACGCTTTAATGAGCGGTGGTCCAGTGGTGATACATTAAACATATCGATTGGCCAAGGATACTTACTGGTTACACCGTTACAGGCTGCTAATATGCTGGCAATGATAGTGAATGACGGTATTATTTATAAGCCTCATTTATTACATGAGGTTAGGAGCTATCAAAATAATGAAGTGGTTAGTGTAATAGAACCTGAGATACTACTGCAATCGAGAATATCAAATGATGCATTTAGGCAAACAAGGGAAAATTTGCGTAGTGTTCTAGTAAGCGGAACTGCACGTTATCCAGTAAATACAAGGGTAGTAGAGATAGCTGGTAAGACGGGTACTGCAGAAGTTGGTTTGACTGATAGATGGCATTCCTGGTTTATTGGATATGCCCCCTATAACTATGAACATATTGAAGATGTGATTATTGTATGTGCCATGATTGAAGCTGCAAACGAATGGGAATGGTGGGCTCCTTATGCCACCAATATAATTTTTCAGGGGTACTTTGGCAACCAAACCTTTGAGGAAGCCGTTAGGCGATTGGGTTTAACTCGACAAGTTACACCAAGTACCGAGAGGATAGAATGATAATTGCTAATATAAAGTCAGTCTTGTCAAAAACCGATTGGCTAATCATTATTATTTCTACGCTTCTTACGATTTCTGGAATATTATTTGTCTATTCATCTGGTATCAATGCAAGTGGCGTATTGGTATCAGATGAATATTTGAAACAAATTTTTTGGGCTATTATTAGTTTTTTACTGCTTATTAGTTTTTTACTAGTAAAACAAAAATTAGTTTTCGAGTATTCATTCATTATTTATGTTTTTTTTATAATATTGCTATTCTATACCTTAGTTTTTGGAAGGGTTGTTAACGGTTCTAGATCTTGGATAGGTGTTGGTTCATTTGGTATACAGCCATCAGAGTTTGCGAAGATATCCACTATTATTTTCTTGTCAAAATATCTTTCATCAACAATACATGAAGCTGGTTCATTTAGGCGTTTTGTCATTTCTGGATTAATTGTCTTGTTACCATTTATTTTGATAGCTATGCAGCCTGATTTCGGAACAGCAATTGTTTTTATCCCCCTATACTTGTTTATTGCATTCTTTCTAAAAATTAATTTAAAATATCTTTATTTTTTGGTTGGACTAGCTGCTACAATAATTCTATTTATTCTATTGCCATTATGGCAGAATTTGGCACTTGAAAAGCCGATAGATATTTTAAGAATATTCTACGAAACTCCATTTGTTATTTACGTTTATATATTGGGTACAGTCATTATGCTTCTTTCATTATTGGGATATTTCTATTTTAAAAAGAAGTATTATTTTTGGATTTTTTCTTCTGCTGTGATTTTTATTATTGGGCTTGGTGTGGCAAATTTAATTTCTGGTTTATTGAAAGATTATCAGATGATGCGCTTAATAGTTTTTTTTGATCCACATATCGATGAACATGGTTCTGGTTGGCATATTTTACAATCACTAACAGCAATCGGTTCTGGTGGCTTAACAGGCAAAGGATTTTTATTGGGAACTCACAGTCATTACAGATATTTACCAACTCAGAGTACGGATTTTATCTTTAGTATCATTTCCGAGGAACTTGGTTTTTTAGGTGCTGGTATTATTATCTTTGCCTATTTTATTTTAGTAATCAGATTATTTATCATTATGAATCGAACACGAGATTATTTTTCGCTTGGAATGGTAAGCGGAATATCTGGATTGCTAGTATTCCACTTTGTAGTCAATGTTGGAATGACGATTGGGATCATGCCAATTACTGGAATTCCACTCTGGTTTTTATCGTACGGAGGCTCAGCACTTGTTGCTATAAATATTGGACTTGGATGCGCTCTTTCAGCAGGAGCCAGGAGATTTGAAATTGAAAGAAATTAGTATTACAGAACTTCAGCCATTATTAAAAAAAGTTCAAAAGCCGGCCCGGTACACTGGTCATGAGTTGGGTTTTATTGAGAAGGAAATAATTCAATTTCATTTTATTATCTGTTTTCCTGATTTGTATGAGCTCGGTATGTCAAACAATGCAATGAAAATCATATATACAAAGCTAAATGAAATTGATGGATTATTGTGTGACAGACTGTTTACGCCTGCCATCGACTACGTAAATGAACTTCACAATACAAATATTCCTCTTTATGGCCTTGATTCCCTGTTACCTGTACATAATTGCGATATTTTGGCATTTACTATTGGATATGAATTAGCTGCTACTAATGTCTTATTAACATTAGAGTTAGCAGGGATACCTTTGAAAGCAGCTGAAAGGCTAGATAATACACCACTAATAATAGCAGGCGGACCAGGAATAAGCAATCCGATTCCTTTTGGTTCTATTTTTGATGCTGTTTGGATAGGGGAAGCAGAAGATGCTTTTTTTGATCTTTGTAGACAACTTGTCGAATCGAAGAAAAATGGATTTTCCAGAAACGAAAGGTTGAGCATATTAAAAAATCATCCATCAATATGGCATGCTGGAAAAATTGGAGTCATTAAAAATACTTTTATGAATTTTTCCAATACAAAATTTTCACCTCATTTCCCTTTTCCAGCATTAAAACCTATCCAGGAGCATGGCGTTGTAGAAATAATGAGAGGGTGTCCTAATGGCTGCAGATTTTGCCATGCTGGATATCATTACAGGCCTTGTCGATATAAAAATGTGGAAGTGATTTTACAAGAAGTATCTGAACTCGTTGATATGGGATATTCCACTATTACGTTATCTTCATTATCAAGTGGTGACTACCCAGGTATTTTGCCATTAGTTCGATATCTGAATTTGGAGTACTCTTCAAAAGGAATTTCATTTCAGCTACCTTCGTTAAAAATAGAGACATTGGATTTGGCAATAATAAGTGAATTGTCAGAAACAAGAAAAGGTTCACTGACCTTTGCTATAGAAACACCACAGACTGCTGGACAGGCTGTAATTAATAAGTCGGTGACGCTGAATGCAATCAATGATATATTAAAAAAGGCAAAGCTATATGGTTATCGAACCGTAAAATTCTATTTTATGATTGGGTTACCTATAACACAATCAGAAGTAACTGAAGAACAGGCAATTGTGCAATTTCTAATGCAATTTACAAGATTGCCAATAAATATAACTGTTACAATAGCAACGTTTGTCCCTAAGCCATTTACTCCATTTGAAAACGAACAGCAACTTTCGTATAGTGAAATATTACCAAAAATTTACTACATTAAAGATGCATTGCGTTGTTTTAAAAATATTAAAATTACCTATCATAACCCTCTAATGTCGACGATTGAAGGGATTATTGCACGAGGCGATGATAGAGTAGGGGAATTGATTCATTCGGCTTATAAATGTGGCTGTTCTTTTGATGCATGGGATGATCTTCTTAACGTAGAAAAATGGCAAACTCTTTTAGAGCAATATAAGCATCTAATATTTGTTCCCAGTGAATCCTCCTTATTTCCTTGGGCAATCATTAATGAAGGAGTGCAACAAAAATTTATAGAGATGGAAACAAAAAAGGCAATTCACTTCGAATCAACTTCAAAATGCAATAGTAATTGCGAACATCCATGCGGTGCCTGTGATGATTCTTTAAGCGTAGATTCTTTTGATGAATTTGAAAAAGAAACTTGTGCCTTTATTGATAGTATAAGTACCACAAACGAAATTGATAATGTTGAAACAGTTTCTAGACCTCGAACACGGTTGATTCTCAATTTTAAAAAATGTGATGCTGCCGTATTTTACGCGCATCATGATCTACATGGTCTTATTTTTCATGCGATGCAAAAAAGTGGATTGATAGTAGAATTTTCTCAAGGCTATAACCCTTTACCGCGACTTGAAATTACTGAACCCATGCCACTTGGTTTTGGTTCAGATGACGAATATGCCTCAGCGATTATAAAAAATGATCCCGGTAGTCCATTGTTAACAGAAGAAGCATTATTGACGAATTTGCAGCGACATTTACCAATCTTTGTAGTTGTTAAACGAGTATTTGTTTCTCCGATATTAATTGGCACAAAAATACATTCATTATCAGCAATTCATTGGGGGTCTGATTTTATTCTTGAATTCCCGAAAACTGATATTTCAAAAATAACTCAGTTTACAGAGTCAATAACAAAATTACTCGCAGAATCAGAAATAATGCAACAGCGAGATTTTAGTGTGCAGAAAATTAAAAATTCAATCGTAATTGCACTACCTTTTTCGGGTAAAAAGTCCCTAGGTATAACTGGACTGCTTTCAGAGGGAATTGGCCAAGATTATCTTGATTTATTTTTTATAGGTAAGCGACTTAGGCAATATGCAATGTCACCCGGTGATAGTGCAATAAAAATGGATTATCTCGATTTTTATAAGAACTACTATTTTTCGACACTAGTTTGATGAAATCAAATACTGCTTATAATGTATATTCTGTCGACCTATATTATATACCAACCCCGAAAAAAAATTTCTACTTTCAGTACGCTGACAAATGAATTGTTGCCAAATATTCAGCCTTACTATAGATTGCATTGAACGTTGTAAAGTTGAATCCATTGGACACTGCATACAATTGAAGTACTATTCCGGTATTCAATGTTCCTGCGGTGTAATCAATATCACCAGTCTTTGGAGTTTCAGAGAAGCTGGAACCACCAACTAGTTGTGTACGAGTGAGAATGATTGGAGCTTCATCTTGTATTGCAAATATTAAATTTTCATAGTTCCAGATAAAACTCATTATGGAATCATTGGAAAAACTATTTGATGCGTTCAGGATGAAATCTGTATTGCCGCGATTCAATTTGCTGTAGTTTAAGCCACTACTAGTAGATAAATATGATATCGAGGTGCCAGGCACTATTTCTGTTGATTGTTGTTGTTCAAAGGCTATTCTATCCTGCTCTGCCAATGTGGGGTTGTTATAGAGTTTATAGTAAAATTCAATTCCAAGGTAGTTGCTTTCAAAGGGAACCGATGGATTACCTGCAAAAAAAACCACTGATTTTTCATTTCTGGATGAAACGGTTGGCTTGTTGTTCAAAAAATTTTGCAAGCTATCAATTCCGCAGTTTGAGGTGATCGCTACCAAGAGCAGCAGCATTGAACTAAGCCAACAGAAATCGAGAATTCTGAGTACACTATATTTATTACTCTTGACTCTATTCATATTTCTGTTCTAATCATTTCTTGTTTGGCGGTTCTATAGATTCAAGGCAATCAACCAATTCATAGATAACTACCGGTTTGTTTTTGCCTTTAACCCTAATATTATCCAATTCGCGTACTATAAATTTATCTCTGACTTGAGCATAAGTAAATTCACTTATGATTATTTGAGTACCATACTCTTTGTTGATAGATTCTAGCCTAGATCCTAAATTGACATGGTCTCCCATTAGTGTATAATTCATATGCATTTTAGAACCCATATTACCAACCGTCATAATACCAGAGTTCAGACCAATACCGATATTAATATTTTTCGATTCTGGCCATTCTTGATTGAGCTTCTTTAAGGCTTGCATTTGCTTTAATGCACATTTACATGCTAAAACGGCATGTTCAGCTAAGGCGATTGGTGCACCCCAGAAACACATTATAGCATCACCCATATATTTGTCTAAAGTACCTCCATATTGAATAATAATATCAGTCATAGCTGTAAGATAGACGTTTAGGTGATTTACCAACTCTTGTGGAGTCATGTTCTCTGATAAAGTAGTAAAACCACGAATATCGGAAAAAAATACTGTTAACTCTTTATCTTGGCCGCCAAGTTCTGGAGGATTTTCCGCTAACTGCTCTACTACCTTAGGGCTTAAGTACTTTCCAAAAGTCTGTCTTATTTTCTTCTTCTCTCGTTCTTCGGTGAAGACGCGATAGATGACGACTGAAATGAAGGTAAAGAATGAGCCTAACGCAACTCCTGAATAGTTGATAAGATAGGCGTTTTTTTCAAATATGGCATTCACGACCAAAAAATAGGCGATGCTTTGGAATAAGGCAATGAAAAATGCCAGAGCAGCGGAGATTCGAGATGTAAGAAATGCCATGAAAAAGACAAAACCGCATAGAATCAACAAATTGGTTGTATAGGAGGCGTTAATAATGAAGTTATCCATTAATATCGTGTTTAGCGCATTTGCGTGAATTTCTATTCCAAACATCATGCCAAGCGGTGTAGGCTTTTCATCATCTGCCATTCCAGAAGAGAAAGCACCGGTCATGAGAATTTTGTTGGTAGAGGCCATAGTGCGTCGCCAGTGTGAAACATCAGATCCAGGATCGCGGTTTGCGTAGGCTGCAAAAGATCTGACCGGGAAAGTTTGATTTCCCTCGGGTGAAGCGCTGGATCCTGGCCCCATGAAATTCACCAGCATCTGCCCCGCTTCATTGATCGGGATTCTTATTTCTGGAATATCTCTGAAGCGGCCTTCGGAAATAAAATTACCATCAGCATCATAGCTATCATCAGTTAAGCGAATACGGTAGGGGCGAAGTTCAGAATTACCTTCTTCATCAGTAAAAGTAATCCGTGGATTTTTTATTAATATATGTGACCCTAGTTCAATGATAATTTGGTCATAACCAACATGGAAATAATTCAATGCCAATGAGAGCGTGACTGCTGGAACAAAAAAATCCTGATAATGCCTTATAATATAGTATGAGTCAATTTCATTTGTAGAGTCTACCTCCGAAACCATCGGAGCGTTTTTTTGCATAGTTATTTTTAGTCGTTCCAAGGCGGCTTCGGTGATGGGTGTTTCAATTTCATGTTGCATTCCGTTAAAGTCAATCCAAGCCAAGCGCTCATAGCTAGATTCATTAACTGAGTAACCTGCGGTAATTTCTTCAAGTTTTATCGTTTTGAGAAGTACACTAGATCGAAGAATCAATGGTTGTCTGCGATATATCTTATCCGGATCAGCTCGGTAATTGGCATGCCCATAACCTGCTGCGGCTTGTCCAATTGGACCAAGTGGCGGATCAATATACGAGAAGATATGAATTTTTTTCCAATCGCCTACGACGTTTGCGAGTGTACCCTTGGTATCATAAAGAATTTTTTGTCTAGCATAGAGAGGATCCGTCTCCGTCAAGCTGCCGCTATCAACTAAGACTGTTTCAACAAATACACGTCCAGAATTTTCAACCGAATCAGCGAGTAAGGCATCATGAGTAGGATTTGGATCCCTTTCGTTAAAGAAAAAATCTAAAAAGAGGGCCGACTCTCGGTTGTTTTGATCACTAATTCGCGAAAACGCGTTAATATAATGGGCGAACCTGGTTCGCTCGAAAGGCCATTTGCCATATTGTTCCAAGGATCGCTGATCGATCCCGATGATAAGGATGTCGTTGGAGATTAACATGCTGTTTTGGGTCAGGACAGCACCTTCCTGAACGGATTTGCTGTCTCGCCCTACTTTCAACTTAAAATGTGAATCAAGGATTTTATCCTCAATACTTTCAAATATTCCAGTGAATTCCGACAACGCAAGCACCAATGCAACAACAAAAATTCCGATGATGAAAGAAAAAGTTTTGACTCCAAAAAATTTTCTCATTGCAGTGGACATTTTAACCCCTTCCATCAAAAACAGCCTGCGATATGCCAGAGTGCATACCGCAGGTATTCAAGGAGAAATCAAAATTAGCAGTATATATGCCTAATTACTGATTCCCTGAGTTTCAAAGTAAATTATACGACTATGTGCTAGTTTTGTCCAATCATCTTGATCACCTTTGGTGATTAATTGAGTATACGCAGAGCTTGCGTCTGGGATATTGCCTAAATCTTCCGCCAAACGCCCGATATTGAACATGACTCGATTAACTGATGGATCATTAGGGAAATTGATCAAGAAGTCAGTCAGAAGCTGCTTGGCCTCTGCTAGATTCCCAAGATTTTCAGACATTGTGGCGGCATTGATCATAGCAATAGGCGCTAAATGAGATTCTGGCACTTGAGAGTAGATATAGTCGTAGGCTTCTTTGGCTTTAAGAAAATTTTCCTGTCCAAGAAACACGGAAGCAGCTAGATTCCGCGCCCGAAGAGCTGGATAAAGATTGCCGTATTCGGCGATAAAACCATCAATCGTTGTCAAAACAGAATCACTCAAACTTGCTTTTTCTGCTTCGTCGGCGGCAGAATTCCAGGTCGAAAAGTCGGTCTCGATAGTTTCCAGTATCGTTGTTGCCTTCATCAGGCGGCTTTCAGTAATAGTACTGACGATACCTATACCGACGATGGCCAATACCGCGATTCCTAAAACGGAGGCTATGAATAAGCGATTCCTTCTGAGAAAATCATTGAACTTGGTATATAGACTCGTTTCTACATCAGTTTTTTCTTTTGGTGCCTTCCCGAGATTACTCATACATCTACTCCTTTAGGTGTCGAAATTGCAAGGTCTTTAATCAAACGCGAAAGATAGGTACGTTGAATATCCAAAACTTTCGCGGTTTCAGTCTGATTCCAGGCATGTTCTTCCAAAGCTGTGCCGATAAAGTGTTTCTTGAAGATACTTAAAGCTTCCTTGAGATCTTTTCCCTTATACTCATCATCAGTTTTATCACTGCTTCCGATAAGTAAATCACGGGCTGTGATCTGCTTATCCCTAGCGATGACGACAGCCCGCTCAATGGCGTTCTCTAATTCCCGGACATTACCAGGCCAAGAGTAGGAAAGCATCAATTCCATCGCATTTTCGGAAAACCCTATAAATTGCTTTTTAGTTTCCCTGCAAAATTTTTTCAGGAAAAAATCGGCCAATTCCGGAATATCTTCTTTACGTTGTCGTAGAGCTGGCACATAAATTGGCAAAACATTGAGACGATAAAACAGATCACTTCTGAATTCACCACTCCTGACCTGTGCTGCTATGTCTTTATTCGTGGCAGCCACAATTCGGACATCCACCTGGACTGTATCACTTGAACCGACCCGTTCAAAAGTCTTTTGCTGGATTACTCTGAGAAGTTTAGCTTGCAGTCGTAAAGGCAAATCGCCAATTTCATCAAGAAATATGGTACCGCCATTGGCTAACTCAAATCGGCCTTTCCGATTTTGGATGGCATCGGTAAAGGCTCCTTTTATATGGCCAAACAACTCGCTTTCCAGTAAACCTTCTGGAAGAGCGGCGCAATTGACTCGAACGAAGGCTTGGTTTTTTCTATTACTTCGAAGGTGCACCTGCTCCGCTATCAACTCCTTGCCGACTCCACTCTCGCCGAGTATTAAAACTGATGAATCCGTTTTTGCAACCTTGTCGATCAGCTCGATTTTTTCCAAAATATCCGGGCTTTTGGCGATAAAGACGTGATACCCTTTATCTGTGGAAATCTGATTGCGAAGAAAGCCGATTTCGTCTTTTGCTTTTTCCAAGTATCGAGCATTTTCAATGGCAATCGCGGATTGGACGGCAAAGATTTCTAGCCACTGCAGATCATCTGGTGTAAAGTACTTTTGCCCTTTCTTATTGATGATCTCGATAACCCCCATACAGCGATCCCTGATAAGCATCGGCACAGCTAAAATACTATACGTCGGGAAGCCGATGGATTTGGAAATATCCTTAAAGAATCGGTTGTCAGTTTCGACATCATTGACTATTAAGGACTGACCTCGTTCAGCAACCCAGCCAGCGATTCCTTCACCTGGATTTAGGCTGAATTTTTTAATATCCTTGCCTTTGGGACCTAGTGAAATCTCAAAGTATAGTTTGCCATCATCCTCATTTTTAAGTAAAAGCGACGAAGCTTCACCTTCGGTAAGCTTCGTCGCTGATTCGAGAATGTGTGTCAGTAAGGCTGTGGCGTCACCATAATTTGAATTGATCAGCGTATTGATCTCGATAAGCGTTCTGAACTTTTCGGGATCAATACGACTGATCATAGGATATTACGCGTTGTCGCGCGTATCATCCTTTTTATGCTTGAGCAAATCACCGAGGGTAAAGCCTTCACTGGTATTTCCCTGATCCATAAATTTGGACATCTCGGCCTGTAATTGCTTCCGGTTCAAGTCTTTGATGGACAGAGCCAGCTTTTGTTTGTCGGCACTGAGTTCAATGATTACGGCTTTGACGGGAGTTCCGATTTCAAAACGCTTTACAGCGGTCTCGAATTCTTCTTCCTTGCTATCACTGATGTTTGCCTTGTGAATCAAGCCTTCGATATCACCTTGTACCTTCACGAACAAGCCGAAGTCGGTGATCGAGGATACGACACCCTCTATCTGAGAGCCGACTTGATAAGCTGTACAAAAACCTTGCCAGGGATCATCGGCCAAGCGACGCACCGAAAGACGAATACTATGATTTTCTGGGCTATTCTCGATAACCAGTACTTCGACTTCTTGATCTACCTGAAGCTCCGAAGATGGATTGCGAACCTTTTTAGTCCAGGACAATTCCTCGGCTGAAAGGAAGCCATCGATGCCTTCCTCAAGTTGCACGAATGCGCCAGAGGCAGTTAACTTGACGACTTTTCGAGTCAGTCGCATGCCAACTGGGTACCGCTCACTGATTGTTTCCCAGGGATTATCCTGAACCTGACGTAAGCCGAGTGATACTTTCTGCTGATCAAGATCGTAGCCTAAAATCATGCATTCGACGATATCGCCGATCTTGAGCATTTCATCTGGCTTTTTAACGCGCTTGACCCATGAGAATTCGGAAATATGGGCGAGGCCTTCAATTCCGTCTTCGAGTTCAATAAAGGCGCCGTAATCTGTCAGCTTGGTAACGGTACCTTTCACAATAGCGTCAAGTTGATAACGACTCTCGAAAGTATCCCAAGGATCCTGCGAGAAATGCTTCAAGGACAGGTTGATACGACCTTCTTCCGGATCGATTTTTATAACCTTCAGCTTGATTTCTTGCCCCTTGCGGACAAAATCCTTTGGCTTGGTTACATGTCCCCAGCTCATGTCATTGATATGAAGCAGACCGTCAAAACCGCCAAGATCGATGAAAGCGCCGAAACTGGTGAAGCTTTTCACGATACCGTCGACGGTGTCGCCAAGCTGTACCGTGGTGAAGAACTTTTCACGACGCTTCTTAGTGTCTTCCTCAAGCCATTCTCGACGATTGACGACAATATTTACCCGGCGTTCGGAGTAAAGGCGCTC
>Ga0209319_1001139_pt1 | contig 23943 bp, 62 predicted proteins | sample RifGroE2_FD_184000 | JGI IMG/M metagenome (GOLD analysis project Ga0209319, IMG submission 184000) | Groundwater microbial communities from Rifle, Colorado - Groundwater E2 (SPAdes) (version 2) | ecosystem: Environmental > Aquatic > Deep subsurface > Groundwater | place: Rifle, Colorado, United...
GTCATTTACTTTCACTCCTATAATTATATATTAACAAATCTTATACAATAAAGTAGAATAATGATTTTCATAAAGTATTGTATTATAAGGGTTTGTCAACCTCCATTTCGTTACCAAATCTGCCTTTTGTGTTGATATTTTAACTACATATAGTTTACATATATTACTAACATACTACATATGGTATATTTTATATCGAATCATCAATAACAATAAAATTTTCCCCACATTTAGGACATTTAGTATAATATTTAGGAGCAAAACTATCATCATAAAAACGAAATTGACTACCTTCTCCACAATGAATACATTTCCACCACCCTTGAAGAAAACCAGAATATTTATCTGGATTGCTACAATTAACGGAATAAACTAAATATGGTTCTGTATCTCTATGTATTGGTTTATACATAAATGGTGTTAATGTTATTATTCCATTTTCTATATCAATTTTTTCTATAATATTATGGCATTTACCGCATAAACTCAATACTTCTCTTTCCTCATCTCTAGTTAATCCATTTTCATTTATTCCTGATAGTAAATAACCTAAATAATTTCTTATTTTCTCTAATTCTAATTTATGAAACATAGTTAATTCTACTCTCCTTTATATATTAATCATCTTCTCTAATTACAGTATCCAACATTACAATTTTACACTTTTCAAGTAATCCTATTTCTTGTTTTCTACATTCAATTTTATCATCTAATATTTTAATTATTTCTTCTAACATTTTTTCATCATATAAATACGAACCATAATTCATATGCCAACTATTTTTCCATTCATCTAAATCTATACAATATTTAATAAGTGTTTTAATATAGTCTTTTACTCTATATTCTGGTATTTCTTCTTCGTTAACCCATACTCTATATTTATCACAAATATTATGTATCTCTATTTTATCACTTTTATTTGTAGTAAAACTCTTATCATAAAATTTAATCAATATTTAATCTCCTTATAATAATTGTAATCTCTTCACATATTTTTGTGCTTCACTTTTCCGCATAACACCTAAACTCACACACGTTAAACTTCCATGAGCAACCTCAGTCAATCCATTATCCCTTATATAATAAAATCCTTGTTCAACTAATTTCTCTAAATCTTTTTGTTTACCTCTTAATACAATTTTCTTTTGATCGTTCTTATACCATTCCATAAATTTAATATGTTCATTAGCATTTTTACAATTATATAAATTTTCAAATGCTATAATCGTTGCTACATGTGCTACTTGAACTGCAATTTTACCTTTGCTCATGTTTAATTCTTGGTTAACTATAAAATATAAAATTAATTCATCTTCCATTATAATAATCTGCTCCTTTAATATTATATTTTTACTTCAACTTTTATCCATTCTATGTTTTCATACTCAGGTTCGTGTTCTGCATAAAATGGTGCATTAGCATGAATGATATTTTTATTAACTGTATTCATTACTGTTGCTTCATTTATACTATCTATTAATTTTACTGTATCACCAAAATCATATCTTACATATTTATTTCCTACTTTGGCAATCCATTGTTCAGGTAATATGATTTCTTCCTTATTTTTCTTTACTATATAATCATCCTTAATCAAAAATTCATCTGAAATAATTTCAAAGTTTCCACAAGAACAAACTAAACCAATATAATTATCCATAGGTTTACTTATAATATCTGGTTTTTGAATCCTACCAAATCCTACATCATATCCTACTAATGCTTTTATTTCTATATGTGTCTCATGTAATGTATTGCCATCATCTTTGTTACAGTAGAAACATCCATCTTCTAGATAAAAGTTTTTCATATAAAATATCTCCTTTTCTTTATTATATTCTTTTCGTTCTAATATATTAATAATATGTAAATATTTTCTTTTCTTTTTCCTACTTAAATTTTTATAATCTAATCGTTTAGTTAATGTATTAAGTTTTTTAGTTAACATCTGTATCTCCTACTTCTAAAAACTATTGCTATTTTACTCCTTGATACTTTTTCCATTCTTCATATATTTCTTTTGATACTGGCACTCTAATACCTGTTTGTAAATATGCTATATAATCCTCATCTTCAATATAAAAACCATCAATCAATAATTCTTCTATTTTAAATTTATAGTCACAAAAAACACAAATATTTTGTTTTTCTTTAAAACATTTTCCATTATAATGATCTCTTTCTACACATTCTGGAATAAAATATGTTGTACACATATCTTTTCTAAATGGAACAATATTTTTTATATCATAAAAATAGAAAGAAATCTGATGATTCATTTGATTTACCTCAATCTTTTTATTAATGTCCATATATTTCATCTTTCCTCCCAATCCGTAGATATAAAATATTTTACATAATATTTACATTTTTCACAATCAAAATCTTCAACAGGACATTCTACATACTGTGTATCTTCATTATAACCGCATCTTTTTATATTTAATTCTTTAGCAATATCCAACATTATTTCTTTTTCTCTTTCTTCTAAACCACATTCATATTCTTTTACTTCAAATGCTTTTAATATTAATAATTTATCTTCTTTTGTTAAATTCATATAATTAATTCCCCTTTTTATTATTTGCTATTCTTAAAACACTCATCAACCAACCTTTTTACTTCCTTCATATCTGCTTTTCCTTTCAATTCCTTAGATAAAACTTTCATTGCTTCACCAATACTATTGCCAATATTGCTTGTATTCTCAACAACCTTAAATACAATATCTTTCAATTCATCAATACTTAATTTTTCTGGTAAATATGATTCCAACAATTCTATAGCATAATTCAACTCAACAATCTTTACTTCATCTTTTACAAATGATAACTCTTCTTTATACTTTTTTAAGCGTCTTTTCGGTTACAGCAATAATAACATTCTGATCTAGTTTATCTTCTGATATTCTCAATTCTTTTGCTTTTGTAATAATATCTGATTTAAGGATACGTAATACAGATAATTTATTCTTGTCTTTTGCTTTCATTGCTAGTTTAATTTGCTCATTAATTTTATTGTACATTATAATTCTCCTTTTTATTGTTTTATTTTATGTATTTATTTATGTATTATTAGGGAGCAATTAAATCAATCACTCCCTAAATTTAAACTAAATCCTATCTTTTTAGTTCATCAATCATTTGCATAATTTCTTCAGCAGACTTATTATATAAATCTTCGTCCTGTTTTTTAGACAAGATTTCTAATAACCGTTGTTCCTTTTCTTTTTGTTCTCTTGCTTTAAGTCTTAATTGCTCTTCTTCAGATTTACATTTAAAAATATACTTTACAATTTCAATTTTAATATCAAGAATCTGGTCTTCTTTTGTTTTTACTTCAAGTAGACTCTCTTCCTTAATCTGTCTTAACTGAGAGTTTAATGTTTTGAATATTGAATCTAATTCTTTTACATTTAAGTCATAGAGGTCTTCCACTGAAATACTACCTTTATATGGAAATCGCATCTTTGTCTTAACTGCCATTTCAAACATATTTACATTTTGTGTCATAATAATCATTTCTCCTTTTTAATTTATATTTTATTTAAAATTTAATTTTTAACATTCTTTCTGTATTTCCTTTGACTTTTACAGTTAATTCATTTCTCTTGGTTGATGAAAAACCTAAACCACTGAGTTGATTTGGATTATCTTTAACTGCCATTTTAGAACCAAGTGCCTCAAATACCTTCCTATGTTTCATTAGATTTTCTTTTAAAAACTCATTGAACATACCATTGGGTTGCTCATTATTAATACAATCCTTCAACATAAACATATAATGCAAATGTCCAACTTTTTTATCCCCCCAATAGTTAGGTGAATAACAAACAACACTAACAGATACAAATTGATTAGTTTTTAAACTCCATACTTCTTTACTAGATACGTTAGAAGGTAACTTCTCTTTAATACTAAATCCATTTTTCTTACTATAAGTAACTTCAGCAACCTGAACATTTTCACCTTGTTTTAATTCTTTATTATATTCAAAACTAAACACTTGTCCATCATATTCAATTTCTGCACTAAATCCTTCTTTCCCACCTCTATGTGCAAAATTATGAACAAAGAATTTATAAATTCCTTCTTGCATTTTATTTTTATTTGCCCATGTGATATTTTCAACAGCAGGTTCATTTGGTACTGGTCTGGTTATATCAATATCTAATTCACCAGTAGTATTCCTATTTGTGCTATTCCTATAATAAATTTCATTACCACTAGGTTCAATACAATGTGCATCTAAATCATTTTTATCATGCACCTTTCCATCATTCCATTGAATACTAAATCTTAATACTCCATCTACTTTCCCACCTGCTGATTTAACTCTTTCTTTCATACTACTATCAGTTATATTTCCGGTGTATGCCCATGAGAAATTATTATCCCATTTAAACATCGTCTTACTATCCTTATTCTCAGGAGCAATTAATGATACCATATTACTACTATGTGTATTTTCTAAAAACACTTCAATCTCTCTTGCAGTAGGTAATACATTTGCAATAAAATCATCAATAGAAATTTCTGCAACTTTACTAAACTTCTTAGGATTAAGAGGAATGCCTTTTAACATTTCGTCAAAGACATCTAATCCACCTTGTATTTTCTTAGCAGAATCTTTGTTAGAAAATAGTACATTATTAACAGTGATATCACTTAATACTGCAAATCTTCTATTTAATGATTCTAAATATCCTAATTCAACAATCTTATTTTTAGCTTCGTCAAGCATTTTCTGTGTGTATATTGCCTTTGGTCTCTTATACGATTCGGGTGCTACAATCTTTTCATACCTCGTAACTGCTGTGTCTAAATCCATTCCTTCACTAATATCAACAAGCAATACTCCAATTGAATGGTTCTTGATCCTACCAATAACACCACCAACCTTAATTGACTGTTCCCATGTATATAATTCTTTCTCCTGTATTATTTCTAACTTATCATATTCTTTTTTGTATTTTAAAAACTCTGTTAATACACTTTCCCATTCTTTTCCTTTATACAAACTATTCTGAGATATTAACTCTAAAACAATTAATAAACTATCTTCAGTAATTTTATCTAAAGAACCTTTAAACACATCTCTGGTACTCCTAAAATTACCTCTAATTTCTCCTTCACTCCTATTTGTATTGTCAAAAAATTTCTGTGGTAATTCTAAGTAAAAATGTTGCCATTCAGTTACTTTGCCATTTTCTAATTGTTCAAAATTCTTATCTGTTCCAATCTTTTTAAGTTTACTAATCCAAACATCTGAGACAACATGAGATTTTACAAATTTATCTAAAGCATTAATCACAGGTTGGAAAATTGTATCGCCAGTTTCAAATTCCCAAATGGTCTTAACTTGATTGTTTTTAATAGTTACTATATTACCAATGTTTCTTATAAAATTCCTACAATATGAGCAATCATATTCTCTGCGTTGTCTGTAGATTGGATTACTTTCTGGTGAAAAACTATTTAAGTATTTATCTTCCCATAATACATCTTTGTCTAATTCTACTTCAAATAAATGTGTAGCATCTTTTACTAACTCCTTAAAATTCTTCTGAAATAAAACCTTAAATTCCCCAAAAGACATATCATTTTTCATAGTCATATTTATAATCTCCTTTTTTATATTATTTTTTATTATTGTTGTTTTCTATCTTATGCTTTTTTCTTATGTATCTATATAAGTTTAATCCTGTTCTTACTTCTTACTTTTTACATTATAACATTTATTTTATTATTCTGTCAACCATAAATTCTAATTTTTTATTCAATAATTTTTATTTTTTAACTCTCAAATCCAATATACAATTCATCAATACTCACTCTATCATCTTTACACCACCACTCAACACCACTACTATGACCATTTTCTTCACTTTCTTCTTCCGTTTCTGGTCTAACAAAATGAGTAAAATTAATGCTTTTACTTAAATAATCATCACAATTAACAATATCTTCTACTGCTTCTAGGATATCTTTTAATTTAATAAATCCACATTCTTCATTGCCTTCTTCATAAAACATATCTTCAAACATCATTTTATTTAAAGTAGAATTACAATCTTCTTTGACTATATTGCTTGCTGTATTAAGATCATATTCTTTATGTAGTATTTCACCTAATATTTGAAGTGCTTGTTTTCTATCTAATTTTTCTAGTATTTCTACTATTTGATTGTATTCATTCATATTTATTCTCCTCCCTCTGTATCTTCAAACATTAATCCAGTTTGCTCATATTTATAAAGTTTATTAAATACATGTCTTATATCATCTTTACTTACATATGCACACTCATAGCAATGTGGTAGTTTATATTTTGTATTACATCCTCTATCAATACTATCTGGATATGGACATTTTGCACTTATAATATATCCATATTTATTTTTAATTAATGAGTTATTCATATAACTATTCCTCCTCTATATCTTTTGTTAATCTATCTAATTCTACTATTACATCTATAACCATACACCAATCTTCATCTTCTTCAGCACAATTAAGTTTAAAGATTAAATATTTAATTTTTTCAATAATATTTTTATTCATAACCAATTCGTCCTTTCAATCAAATTTTATTATCTACATGCAATTTTTAATTTTAAATCTTCATTAATTATTTTATTCTCAATAGACTTAATTGCTTCAACAATAGCGTTAGAACAAACTTTAGCACCTTTGAGGATTCTAGATAATCTTGTATTTTGTAATACTTGATATTCCATATATCCACCAATATTGACATTATATGTTATTGTTAAATCACCAAAACTTGTTAATTTTTTGTTTACTCCTTTTCCTGGTTCTAACTGATCTTTAATTATGTTAATATTTTCTAAATTTTCCATTTTACCCAAACAAGCATCTAAAGCGATAATATAAACATTATCAGGTATTTCGGATAATCTTTCGTCCAAATTAGAAGCATGGCATGGATTATCAATCGTTCCAATTACATTTTTAATTCCATTTTCTTCTAAGTATGTACCTACAAATGGAGCAAAACTATCTCCTGTTGATCTATCTGTGCCTACACAAACAATATAAATATTATTTTCGTTTCTAATTTGTTTGTGTATTATATTTTTAATTAATTTATTTGCTTCTGTATTATTTACATTAACTTTTAACAATCTAATTCCTTTATTATTTTCACTACCTACTGCAATTTTCATAGTCTTAATACCTCCTTAGCTTTTAATAATTTTTTAAATATTCCCAACATTATACCTATAATTTAACACTCTAGCTTCCCCATAATGCCCTTCTAATTTATCCGCATTATCAGGAAATTTCAATCTTAATATAATCTGTCTACCTGTCGATATACTCATTCTTTGTGCTTGCTCAATATTCTCCCATGCACGAACAGGAGGCATGATATATCCTGTTTTCTTATATTTGTCTAATTTCTTGTAACTACACACATGAAATACTATCATATTAATTCACCTCTTTTATTCATAATATTATATTAATAATTATCCCATAACTTAAAAATAGTTTGATTATACAAAACAACTGCACCTATACCACAACAAATCAATATTCCACTTACAATGATTAATATCCACCACCAATTCATATTAATTCACTCTCATCAATACCAACAATTTCCCATTCATCACCTACACAAAAACCAACATATTTTTCATCTAAATCAGCATAAGTGTAGTAAATTTGAAATGAATTTCCAGTAAAAATTAATTTATTGCCATCTTGATCTTCAATAATACTACCATTTTGTAATTCTCCATTTTCTACCATCTTCCATAATTCACTATTTTTATATTTCATTTCATTTTCTCCTTTCAATTATTATTTTTTACTTATATTTTTCTAATATCCTACGATATTCATTCTTACATTTACGTTCTTTTCTAGTAAAAATAGCAATTAATTTAAAATATATACTTCTTTTAAATAAAAGTATATTCAATTTTATTTGATCTTTTTTACTAATTTTCATAAGTCAATCCTCACTTTATCAAAACATAATTCTAGGCAAAAATACCTAACTTTAAATCATTAATTAAAATTATCAATAAATTGAGAATATCCTTTGTACATAATTTCACCATAATCATTTATAATAATCACCATATCACCTTTACATTTTTCAATATTGATAACACAGCAACTAGCTCCATTATAATAATATGTTAAATTTTCTTCTTCACGCATAACAATTTCCTCCTAATTTATAATATTTTAATCAACTACTAATTTAACTGTCATGCATTTAGGACATGCATATAAATAGCCATATTTATATTTATCTCCATGTTCTCTATTAGTTTTTAAATCTGTCTCAAAAGGTTGTCCAAAATAATCAATTCTAATAAAATCTTGATCACCTATTTCTTGATTATTTTCATTTTCTTCCCAGTCATGTATTTTTTCATATCCGCATAAACATTTCATATTAATTTCCTCCTTAATATTATAATATAAAAAATTAACAAAAATCTTACACATCTCCACTAATAATATTTTCACTTTTACAAGAAGGACAACAAAATGCATTATAATAACTATTTATCGCAAAATCTACTCCGCAATCTTTACAATAATATATAATATATGTTAATACCATTAAACCACCATTAAATTTATTTGATTCAATATCTTTACTCCCATCTCCTAATAATTCATCAAATTCTTTGTCAGATAAATTTCCTAACTTTTCTATTACTTTTTCTGTGTATTTTTTAATATTTATTTTTTATTAAACTCCTTTATTTATTCATAACCATATTTTTCTGATGCTTCATTCATAATTCCTTGTAAATCTTCATTACTAATAGTATCAATATGATTTCCATATCTTTTAATCTGACAATGATATTCTCCATTCTCAAACCATACACTACCATGAAAATCCCAAGCTGAATAACCAGCATAAAAATTTGTATCTTTTAATTGTTCTGCAATATCATTGTCAATTGAATGGTCAAAATTAGTCATTACTTCACCAATATATTCTCTATTTTCTTTATCACATGTTAACATTATTTATTCCTCCATCAATTCAATTTTCCAAAATCCTAACTTAACTTTTTCTACTTCTATACAATAACCATCTTTGTGCCAATTATCATTGTAATCATCATAACTAATATTCTCTAAATCTTCTATATATAATACTTCTTCAAAACATTGAATTACTTTTGCATTGATTGTTTTATTCCAAATATTATTTCCATCAGAATATACGGAATCTGTATATTTTGCCGTAATTTTTGTTCCTGGTTTCAATATTTCTTCATCAAATACATTTTTGACATATGTTTTTTCTTTTATCATTTTTATTCCTCCTACATCATTACAAAATTTTGGTTTAGACACGATTTTTAATTCCACAAACTATTTAAAGTCAATACTTTATAAATTATTAAATTTTTAAAAATGTATTGAAATACAATCTCCATCACCAAAATGATTTGAAACTAAAAATTTATATCCTAATTCATTAAAATATTTTTCCAATGACAATTTTGTTTTTGGTTTGATAAATATTTTATTAATTTCTTCAATATTCTTAGGGAATACTTGTATAAGTTTGTACTGAATGTAATAATTATTATCATCATTTTTTATAAATTTAATCATATAATTATTTAATTCTTTATACAATTCAATTACTATATAATAAAATGTATTTTTAACATTTTCACTTTCCAACCATTTCATATGTTCTTTATAAGTATAATTCCAGATATTAATATCTTTTAAATTCATAATTCTTATTAAATTATCTTTAGATATAAAATATGGTTTATTCATAATATAATCAATCTCCTTTACGTTAACTTAATTATCAATTCTCACATATTTCATAGTTTCAGTATCAATAATCCAACCTTTTAATCTATCTCTTATATGATCACATGCACAATTAAATATATAAGTTTCTCCTATTTTTCTAACACCAAATCCCTCATGTATATGACCACCTATCCATGCTAAAGGTTGTTTTTCTTCTATCATATTTCTTATTCTATTACTTCCAACTTTTCTACCATCTAAACATGTATCTAACTCACAGGCATAAGGTAAATCATGTGCTATAATTATTGAATTATTATCTATATTTAATTTATTTAATTCATATTCAATTTTATTTTCATTTGCTTCTCTATTTGTGTTAAATGGTGTAATATGAACAAATTCAAAAGGTATAAAATTACGATATTGTTTTACCTTAACTAAATAATTTACATCCCATTCATATCCTTCTAAATAATCATCATTGCCTAAAATATATAAAAAATTACGATTTCCTTTCTTAATTCTTCTCATATATTCTAAAAATATATCATAATCTTGATATTGCTTTTGTGTTAATTCTGCTAATGATTTTACTCTGTGTTTACCTCCGATATCTCCACATATAAATACCATTTCTATGTCTGATTTATCAATAAATTTTACTAATTTATTTAGGATAATATTATTTCCATGTATATCTGAAGTACAAAATATTTTCATATTATTTTTCTCCTTTTCAAATATATTTCAATATTTTACATAATTCAACCAATTCTTCATTAAATAACTGAATCGTTGCCATATTATTTTCTACTACAGAATATCTATGTAATACAACATATTTTTCTTCTTTATTAACTTCATACGCAATTAAATATTCTTCATCATCATTTAAAATTATAAATCCTCTATTAATATAGTTTAATTTTGCATCTTCATAATCCATATTTATATTTTCCTTTTTATGTATTTATCTAAATTCAAAAACACTTCAGCATTAATACTGCTAATCCAACAAACATTCCAAATGTCAATATCCAAGGACATATTTTTGATATTTTATTAGATTTAAATGATACATTAATTGGTTTATAATATAATTTTTTATCAATAATTATACGCATATTTATTTACTCCTTTTATTTTAATAATTCATCTTTAACATCAAAAAATTTTCTCAATAAATATTTATATATACTTTCATCATAACAATAACCACAATCTCTACATATTTCATATTTTATAAAATTTATATCAATATCATTTTCTATTATTTCTTCTAATGTACAATCAATATTAGAAAATATACATTTTTGTTCATTTAATTGTTTAATTAACATAGTTTAATAAACTCCTTATATATTAAAGTCTAAAATTTTTATCAATAATACCACATCTACTACACTTTATCCCTATTACTTGATTATATTCACTTATTACTACTTTATCTTTTAATATAAAACATTCTTTAGATTTAATAATATTTTCCCATTTATGTCCAAATAATTTACATAATAATTTCATAATTATAATACCTTATTTCTTGATTTATTTGCTTCTATTTGTCTTATTATTAATTCACAAGTTATTTCTTCGTTTTTAATAATATCATATTTATTTATTTTATCTCTCTTATACATATCAATAATCTTCTTAATTTCTTCAGGACTACCATTAACTGCTACTCCGTTTATAATTGCTGTCATAATTAAAATCTCTCCTTTCAAATATTATTACAAACACTCATTCCTAATAATTATTCAACCACAACCCTAATAATCTCAATATTCAACATTTTACAAATTAAATAATTTACATACCCATCTAATAATACCTTACTTCTATCAATCACAATATTTTTATCAAACTTATTATTTTCTTTATAATACTCTAATTTCTTTTGAATCTTATTAATCCCAGGTTTTGTTTCCTTAAAACTATTCTGAATAATAATATCATCTACTTTAATATAAATTCTATCATTATTCAAATTATCACATTTTAATTGTGCTTCTTCCTTATTTGAGAATAAATTTTCCTCTGCTCTATTTAATATATTACTACCACAACGACCTTTATATCTTACTGTAAAATCTCCATTATTATCTACACTAATTTTAGTTAACGAAATAATAAATTTCTCATCACAAACAACATAAATATTTTTATCTGATTTAAATTTACCTGCACCCATACATTCAGGACATTTCATATCTTTGTCATTATATTTAATTCTTCCTGTACCTTCACATATATGACAATTCATTTCTAGTTTTGTTTGTTTAATGGTATATATTGTGTTATCTTTTTGAAATTTTATTGGTATTATTAATGTTTTCATATTTACCTCCTTTTTTATATCTAATTTTTCTTCTACTATTTCATAATGAGCATAATTAACGCCTTCATTATGAACTTTCCATATACTATTGTTTTATCAAGCTTTATTAAGAATCCTTTTTCATGATTTAGCAATCCATTTGTAATTATATGTTCATTTTGGTTAACTACTATACCACTGTAACCATTACATCCCATTGCCCCTGTACCTGCATTATGTATGTATAAATATGTTCCTAATTTAAACATTTTTCATATTCTCCTTTTAATATATTTTATTTTAACTTAACTTAAGATAAAATCACTCTTTGAGTTAATTAAATCACCATTTATATCTCTTATTTCTCCAACCTTACCTTCATAAGTCCATGCAAAATATCCATTCATACAAATTACAAATATTAATTGCTCCTTATCATTTATTAATAATATTCCATTTCTACATTGATTATCATTAAATATTTTTAACACTCTTGCTCCTTTACTCATTTCAATAAGCTCTTGCTCAGAATAATTATGTTTAAGTAAAGTATACATTTTTAACTCCATATTTCATATATTTTATTTAATACTTAACCATTCAGGATATTCTCTTCTCTTATATTTTAACAAATGTTGCTTATCACCTATATAATAGTCTCTATAACTTTTTACAGCACAATCATACTTATATTTATCTGGCATTACCAAACTAAAATCAGTCATACCAATATCGGGCAAATTAGGTTCAACATAACCATCAAGTAACTTATAATAACTAGCATGAATTTTATTTTTAGGATGATTGTATCTATAAATCCATTCTTTATGTATTTCATCTAATAATCTCATTAACCATTTAAAATTTTGTATAGACTTCCTTGCGAATACTGTCACTGGATGATTCTGATGAGTTGGTAAAATAGTATGTTTACATTTAGGATATAATTTGTAAAATAATTCTTGATCTTTTGCTTGTACTGTATGACCTGTGGTTAAATAAATATTTGTTGCTAAAATTTGACAATATTCAGACAGGCACTTGACGATATGACTATTACAATGATATTCAGCACATTTTTGTGCATCATAATCTAAAACGAATATATTTATTTATTATCACTTCCTTTTTCAATTAACTTACTAAATATATAATAACCTATCCTAATCACATTGTCAACATTTATTTTATCATTTTATTAATATTTTTTCTTGCTATTTCAACATTCCTAGAATATCTACTACTATACGTTCCATTTCTACTAGCAAACATCTTAGCACCATTTATGCCACGATTATAAGATGTGAATAATTTACTATCTTCAAATCCTTTATTTTTCAAATATTCTAACCAATATAATCCAGCAGATATATTAAATTTATGATTTTTTCTATCCCAAGAATCAAATTTTCTACCTTCTTCTTTTAATCCCTTTACAATATCTTTATATGCTAAATCGTTAATTTGGAATGCTCCAATATCTTTTGTGCTATTGGTATTATAATGTATCAAATTAAGATTATATGTACCACCAGTTTCTACATTAATAATCGGCAACGCTTCATTGAATATCGAAACATTTCTATTATTTGCTTCATTAATAAAGTATTTTGATATTTCCTCATTCCAATTAGTAATCTGCATTATCTTCATATAATCAGGTTTAATTTGTGAATTTTGTTGTATAGAGATATTTTTATTAATTGATTGATTGACTATTTGGTATGATTGTGAAGGTGATATTTTCGTTGTAAAAGATAAAATTAATAATGGAATTAATGTTGCTATAAATAATTTTTTCTTCATGAATGTATTCCTTTCTGCTAAAATAATACTATTTAATTACATAAATATATAACTATATTAACTACTCATCATTTTTCATATTTTCCATAATAGCATTATCGTACTCTAATAAGACAATTTCCATTTGTTTCACATTATCACTCAATGTAAAAACATTGCTTTGTAATACTTGATTACATACTAAAGCTAATTTCCCTGATAATTTTAATAATTCTTTTTCGGTATACATATTATTTATCTCTCCTTTTATACTTAACTTTAATTCAATTCTTTAATTTAACCATTGCTTCCATCATCTCAATAAAAACTAATAAACTAAACATTCCTAAACTTCCATATACGATACTTAATAATCCATACTCTGAATATAAATATTGAACATAATATGCTGATAACGACCAAATGTATATTGTTAACCCTACAGTAAGTATTCTAAGTATCCAGTATAAAATTTTATCTTCTTCTTTTAAATTCATAATTTATTCACCTTCTTCACCATTATCACTTATATACTATTTCTCTTGGTTCACAATCTTCAACATTGCATTCTTGACAATTATTATCACATAAATTACAACTACAATTTATACAACGAACATTACCATCTTCTGGACAATTTTTAATCATATTAACTTTACCTTTCATTTATAAATTATTTCAACACACAATATATCTATAATTAACACCATAGACATACTCATATTTAATTCTATTTTTCTCTTCTAAACTACTAAGTGTAATTAATGTATCATGCAATTTAAAATGACTAATTATATCTAAACTATCAAGATTATGGTCTTGATGTTTTTTAATATATTTATAAATAATTTCTTCTAAATAATTTATATTTTCCACAATTAATTCCTCCTTAATATTAAATTTTTATATTAACTTCTTTTAAACTAATATTTATACAATCTTCCATTTACATTCTTGATATTCTTTTCTTTGAATACGACTTTGCATATGACTTTCTATCTTCTTAAGTATTTTATCCATCTTACTTCTAATATATTCATCTGTATTATTTATTTTTATATATTGATGCAAATCAGGCTTCTTCTCCCAATACTTATAAGGTTGACATACACCAGTTAATACAGTTAAATACTCATCTTTAATTTCAAAATGTATATCTAACCCTGTTTCCTCATTATTATAAATTGGTTTTTCTCTTAATGTAATTTTTAATTCAATATTTTCTTCAGAATAAGTATCTATAATATATTTAGAACCAGTTAATCCACAATGTAATTTTATACGTTCTTCTATTATATTTTTCTTGTTAACAAAGTTTTCTATTTTAATTTGAATTATTTGTTTCTCAAATTGTTTGATTAACTTTTTGAATTGTTTAATTTGTTTATTACGACTGGATTTAATATTCATTTTGCAATCTTCTCCTTTCAAAATAAAAAGATTAATTGGTATTAATTATTTTAAATCTATTTGCCCTGTATATACGTTCTTTGCCATCATCACATATAATATTAATCATTGAATAACCTGCATATTCATCATTATGTATATCAAGTATTTCATATTCTTTGTCTATTGTTAATACATTTCTCCAAGTATAATTATTATCCTTACATATTGCTGTCATAAACTTTTTCCTCCTTAATATCATTTTGAAATAAGTATTTAAAAATCAATCTTTCCCATCTGCCTTTTTAATCTTTTTTTAGTTTCACCATACCATTCCATCACTAAATTTGCAAGTTCAATAATCCCTAACTCAAACGTATCTGCTCACAATCTAATTCTATATTATGCCATCTACATTCTTTATCGAATTTACCACATTCAATCTATATTTGTACTTTCGTATTTTTACTTTCATCATCATCTATACTATTTGTTTCTGGATTAACCTTTACTACATCTATGTCTAAACATTCTTTAAAATGACTTTCATTCCAAGTATCATTATTATAATTAACTACTTCTTGGAATATAGGATGATTAAAGAAATCGGTATGCTGTGTAGAAATTTGTAAACATATAAATTATTTCTTCTTATTAAATATTTTACTCTATTTTCACTCATCCACAAATTCTTTTTTAATAATTAATTTACTTATTATCGCATACTCAATTTCCGACCATCCTAATTCTGTATTTAAATCTTCCTTACTATTAATAAAATCTGATTCAAAAATAAATTCATCTGGTAATTTTGATTTATCAATTTTAAGTTTAATTTTTCCCATATAAATAACCTCCTATATTATAACAAATGAAAATTTTAAATTAATCATTAACTATAACTGCAAAAACTTTAGAGCCACCATGTAAAACTGGTAAAAACTTATAACCACGAGTATCCTCATCGTAATCAATAATTCCAAAAACATTTATAGATAAATTTTTATCATATGTTAATTGCCATTTATCATTTTTAGATTTTTCTATAAACCATTTAAGAGTATCTAAACATTTTGTTTTCATAATTCTCACCTCCTAAAATATTTACTCCTCAATAATTTTCAAATTAAATCTTTCAGGATGATTCATTATCACATTTCCTATTGCTTCGTAAATATTCCTACCACTTCCCCATATTCCAGGATGATTTTCTAAACAGGCATGATAATCACTTGATCTTTTAGTTACTATGATACCTGTTTTATTTTGAATCAAAGCAAATTTAATATATAAATCATATAAACTATCCATCATTTTACATTTTACTATGAACATATTTGCAATTTGATTAAGTGCATCATTACTTGTATTAACATATTGTTTCATTTTTTCTAAGTGTTCAATATTATCAATTTTCTCTTTCATAAATTCATTAATATGATTATTCATGTGAAATTTCCTCCTAATACTTTATCTATAATAACAATCAAAACCGTCATACTGAAAATACAATTTATCTTCATTAATAAATTTTTCTGGAATTACAATTAATTCATCATTAAGATCAATATTTATCTCTATTTCTGCTAAAACATTTTTAAATCCATATATCTCACAAAATTTACTTGCCACAATTGACATTTTAAAATTTTTCTCTTTATTAGTCAAATTATTTATTATAGAATTATACATATTGATAAATTCTTTATTAGAATATTTATTTTCATGCTGAATTATATATTCTGAATTGCTTCCTATCCCGATTTTCTCAGATAAACAATAAAAATACATATTAATTACCTTCTAATATCATCATAAATCTTCCGTTTTATCATATTAATCTTTCGGAATAAATGCATCACATGGTTCATTAATATCTCTATCAGGATTAATAATTTGTTCTGCATAATAACTACATCCAAACATTCCAGGACAACAAGATTCACAGTTTCTACAATCAGAACATTTCATAATTTATTCCTCCAATTTTTATTTATTTTAATCATCACTTACTATTCTAATACTAACTTTCTGCTTTACTCCTTCTTCTCTGCAATCAAACAATTGATGCATATATAATTTATATAAACTACCTTCTCTTTCAACATATTCTAAATCATAATCCTTAACAATACTCTTATAAACTTCTTCTGATACTAACCAAAATGGATATGTTTCTCCACCCCATACACCATCACAGCCAAATTTACCTGAGAAATTATATTTTTTACATTTTTCTATTTTCTTCATAATATTTACACTTCCTATTCAGATAATAATATTTCTTCAATTTTCTTTAATTTATCATAATCATTACATCTGCCAACTTTTTCCTGAATTCTATAATGATTATCATGCAACCAACATTTCCGATTAATTTCTTCTTCAGAAATATACAACCTTCCATCCATACCATATGAACTTTTATAAGTTAAAGTTTTTTTATTTACTTTTAAATTACTTCTATTTTCTACAGAAGATCCTTTATATCCTATAATCCAACTTTGCTTAGTTTCTTCAATAATATATTTTTCAACAAAATGTCCTCTGTACCAACATCTATCTAATTTATTGTCTTTATCATCTACATATTCACGATTATTACTATCAAATATCCAAACTTTATCGCCTATTTGCATTTTTATTTCTCCTTTAATATAGTCTCTTATTATACTTAGCTTGATACTCAGCCCAACAACTCATATGTACATTTGGGTTTTCTCTTGACTGTCTTTTATATTTTCTATATTTTTTCTTAAGTAATTTCATTTCTTCATACACATCTAAATTAATATAGTTCCAAATGTCAAAATATATTGTATCAAATTTTGTTCCTTTGAGCAATTCATATTCAAATACATCACCATGAATTATTTTAACTTTTTCATTTAAAGGCAATTGTTTACCAACTAATTCTATGACTTCTAAATATTTTTCAAGTATTGTTATTGATTTCACGTTATCTTTATCTTGAATTGGTAATACAATTAATCCTATACCTAATCCTGCAATAAATACATCACCATTTGCCATATCTATTATCTCTCTATTTGTTCTTTTCTCCATTGATGTATTAGACATTACACAATCATATTTATCCATAAGTCTGATATATTTACCTGTTGGTATATCACATCTAAAAGGTCTATTTTCGTGTTTTATTTCAAATTTTTTAAGTATAAATTCACCAATTTGACCTTCATTTAATATTTCATGCATTTCTTTGTACATATTATATCTCCTTTCATTATTCTTCTTTCTCTAACAACATTTTAACTCTATTAATTTCTTCTTCAGTATGTACAGTTCCACCTGTATTCATCTGAAGATACCATTGCAATACATCTTTCCTAGTTGGTAAATCATTAATATTTATTCTCATGTCATGCTTCATTCTTAAACTATCTTCAAATTCACTATAATAATATCAAAATACTTTAATTTCATTATTAATAAACCTTTTAATAGCCGTATATCTTTGTAATCCATCTACACAAACAAAATCTTCATATTTTCTATAATTATATCTCATCCAGTTTGGATTGTTAAGATATATTACTCTTGCATTTTTTGCTCCACCTTTAAGAATAGATTCTACGAATTTAATCTGTTGATACTCAGTCCATACATTTCCTCTTTGAAAGTCAGGATTCATTTCTAATTTTACATTAATATCTATTCCATTAGACCAATCTTCAATTGTTCTTACTAAACTTTTAAGATCATAAGTACATTCCCAAGAACCAGAATTAATACATTGTGGTATATCTGAAAATTTCATATGTAAAACACTCCTTTCTATTTTCATATTATACCTTTAATAGTTGCTTTAGTTGCTTCACTAACTACGGCAGAAGCAATTTGTTTAATTACATCTAATGCAAAAGGTAATCTTAATTCTTTCATAATATACTTCTTTCTAATTTAGTTATAAAAATATAAATTTTCATTCAATAAACAAATCTTCAATACTATTAAAATCTAAAATAGATTTAAGATAATCTATTTTCATTTTATCTATGTTATCATATATTAGTTTTGCTTTAAATTCAATTCTTCTCTTTTTAATCTCAATTTGTTTATCTTTCAATTCCTTTGATAACTTTTGAATTTCAATATCTAGTTTATTGATTTCTTTTTTCATTTCTTTAAATTCTTTATTCATGTTAATCATTCTCCTTCACAATATATTTGTTATAATACACATTAGCATCTTTCCATACTTGCTCTGGTGATACTGACCATCCACAACCAACCTCTATTACGCCAACTCACCATATGCAATTTATACATGATTTAATCATGGTTTATTCTCCTTTCTCACTCCCAAACAAATTCCTCATGCACAGCAAAACCTTCTTCTGTAAATATTCTATCACTTGGGAAGTATTCTGTAAATATAATACTTATGTTATTTGATAATCCATCAGACAATTTGCCAAACATAGCATTAATATTTCTCTGACCACTTCTCTCACCTACGAAATAAATAAACTTATCACCTTTACTATATTTATATTCTCCTTTAATATCTTTGTTTAGTGTAATAATTGATACTGGCTCTGCCATTGTGTAATCAAAATGATTCTTGCCTAGTTTTTGAATAATGGAAATTAATTCATCTATATTACCGTTGATTGTGACATATGACTCTTGATAACCCATGATATATTCCTCCTTAAAATTTTATAAATTGACTATATGATAACAATTTATTTACTTATAATATTCCTATACTTTTCATACTTCTTATCATTTACATTAGTTGACCAAACACTTATAATTTTCTCAATTGATAAATAATCTGCTCTATTCATAAATAATGTCGTAAAACCATCACTTACCATTTCAAAAACAAAAGCAAAATATTCTTCATCATAATTAATCATTCCTTCATACTCTTTATCATTAAAAGTATATTTACATATATCTCCTATTTGCAAAGGGATATTATTTTTATCCAATCCAACTTTCATTTGTAATTACCTCCTGTTTTAATAAATTTACTTTTTTGCGTTATCATATAATTCATCTACTTCTGGTTTTAATTCTTCGGCAATTTCTTTAATTCTTTCATAGTCAATAGGAATAGATGTTTTACTATTAATAATATTCCTTAAAACATCTTCCTTACTAAAAGTATACCAAATCCAATCCTCTTGATTAATATCCCATATATCACCTTTGGTATTAATATCTATATTAGTCATACCTCTGGTTAGATAAATCCCATTTCTTTCATTACCATTATACTGCTCTATTAATCGTTGTTTAACTCTGCCAAGTGATTCATCAACTATGATTTCATGTTGAGTGTTACTATCTAATTCTTTTAATGTAATAATTGTACCTAGTTTATTGTTTCCTCTTTTTCTAAGCCCTATTAATTCACATTTAATTTGTTTTGGTTGCATTTAAATTATACCATCCTCTCATTTATTTTTATGTAAGAGTTCCCTCTGATGTTTTATTCTCAGAGGGAATTGAAAACTTTAACAAACATATGAATCAATTAATGATAGGATTTAGATATATTAATTAACACTTATCTTTACTATATGCCCGTAATATTATTCTTTAAATTTAATTCTATAGAAATAATTACTTGTTAAACTTTCATTTGCTATTTTCCATGCATTATTTATCGCTTCAATATCAGTTTCCGCTTTAACAATTATATTTCTTATTCCTATCTTTTTCCCTCCAAGAACGCTATCGAATAATGTTTGCATTTCCCATATTTCTAAAATAAATTTATAGTCTTTCTCATGTATATTCATTTTTTTATTTTCTCCTTTACAATCAAATTAAATTTTCTTTCTCTGACAATTTAAACTTAGATAATACTTCTTCTTTCTCTAAATATAATTTATCTCCATAATCATCAATAACATAATATTTAGTGATATAATCAAATTCCATACCTAAAGTATATTTCTTTCCTTTAGTTATTAACACTTTACCATTAGCAAATAATGTTTCTAGTGCTAACATAGTTTATTTCTCCTTTCTATTATACATCTAATCTCCTTTTAATCTAATTATTAAATTATAATCCCATTATTTTCATTAATTCTTCATGTGAAAATTCATTAATAGGTTTCTCTGTCCCATCTGGCATTATTATAACACAACTATTTCCTTTTGTTAATTCAATACCATAAAATTCTGCAAGTTCAATTAAATCTTTATCCATTAAACTAACCTTCTTTCTTATCAATAATCTTAGTCAATACAATTTGACCATGTTCATTTACTTCTACCAACATAGCATCGCCCTCATCAACGCCTACTTGTTTTCTTATTTCTTTTGCAATGTGAATACGCCCTAAGTCATCAAGTTTTCTTATTATTTTATGTGGCAATTTATAACTCACATCCTTTGTATTATTATATTTGTATCTATTCTATACTACTCTGGTAAATCAAGTCCAGAGCAGAAAACAATAGACTATGCTAATTCAACTTCACAACCATAATATTCTGAATCTCTTAATGCAAGTTGATTTGCAAAATCTTTTTCTAGGTATGTGCCTAGATGATATTTACAACCATTTGCCGTTAGAATATATCCTCTTTCTGCTTCAATTACTTTAATCTTTATTTTAGCTTTTGACATATTATTCACCTCCTTTGCTTAGTAATATTATATTTATATTCTGTTCAAATGTCAAGATGAATTTTTATTTTAAACTGATTTATTTTTCTGATTATTTACCGAATACTGCTAATAAAATAATACCAAGTATAAGACCACCTATCATTTATCTCACTCCTTTCTGATATAATATTTATATGTATATGTATTAATACCACTATCTAATTACTTATCGTGAAATTTTCCATGACATATTTCACATAGCACGATTAAATCTTCATCTTTTTCATTTCCTCTATTATCATATGTGTTATGATGTACTTGTAAATTTTCTTTACTGCTACATAATTGACATTTATAATTTGCTCTTTTTAATGCTCTTTTTCTTTTATTCCTCCAATGTTCTGTTTGAAGATATTCTTGATATGGCATTGTTTTAAGTTCCTGTATGTAATCTAATTCTTCTTTTATTCTTAATTTTATTTTTTCTTCTTTTTCTTTTTCCCATATTTGCTCTCTAATTTCTTTTTCTTTTTTTATTAATTCTGTGCATTCATCACATATATAATTCTTAATATAATTACTATCAGGATAACAATTGCAATAATTAATATCTATAATATAATTATTTCTAGAATTTCTATTTCTAGGATAATATAATATTATTTCTTTATTACATTTAATACAGAAATGTTTAATTATTAATTTATCTATATCAACAAAATCTCTAACAAAGTTAAAACTATTATTTATATATGGTGCAATATTTTTTATTAATATTTTTAAATTTAAGTTAGTAACCCAATAATAATAATTTATAAAATCATTTGATTTAATAATTTCTCTGTTTAAATTATCTAATAATTCTTCCGTCATTTTTATTTTTATTTTCCCTATTGCATTTAAAGATTTGCTCCCATCATCTTTAAAATTTTCAATATAATTCAATTTATCAAATATCATTATATATTTATCTTTAATATTGTCGGATATAGATATTAAATATTTGTTAATATCTATTAATCCATTATCATTTTTAAATTTATAATCTAAAATAAAATCATAAGTCATTGATAATTATTTTCCTCCCCATACTTTATTAACTTATAGTACAATTTGATGAGTTTATAAAAACTACACCATTATTTAGAAATTAAATTATTATCTTTTAAAAATTCTAATGTTTCTTCATAATCCTCTTCTTTAACTTTAATTTTAATAGTTTTATATTTTTGTTTTTGTTTTTGTTTTTTACTATACGACCACGCATCATTACTATTAATTAAATTCCAATCGTCATTTTCTCTATATTGTTTAATGTATTTATTTTCTATATTTCTTATCTCTAACTCTGTCAATCCATCGCAAAATTCAATTACTTCAAATGTTGCACCATTATCTAACATTTCAGAAGTAAAAGGAACTTTATTATTAATTTTATTATTATGTCCTATAAACCTTTTTCTAAATCCTTGAATTGTCGAACCTATGTATATATTATTATCTAATACAATTTTATAAACACCAATTTTATTTTCATTTTCTTTTTCAATTAATAAATTAGTAAATATTTTTCTTTTCCCTGTGAAATTACCTTTTGTTTCTTTTCTTTTGTCTGGTATTTCTTTTGGTGTATCATATCTTTCTAATACAGTATAACTATTATCTTTTCTTTCTAATTTGTATTCTGATTCTATTTTCTTTAATAAAGCATTTTTACTACTAGAACCATCTTTATATTTTAATTTCAATGTATTACATATATCTTTTAAACTTTTATATGTACTTCCTACTTCTAATCCTTTCTTTTTTCTACCCATATAATATAATCATTCCTCCTATCAATTGCTTACTTTTTATCATTATCATTTAAATAAAAATAAATACAAAAAAGAGTTTAAATTATTTATTAAACCCTTCATGAATATAATCATCTTTCAACATTAATTGACTTAATTTCCATTTATTTACCTTTGCTTCATTTTCAGGTGTTCTAGGAAACTTTAAATAAATATCTCCATTTTTACCTCTTCCAATTTCAACTGCTTGACATTTTTGTTTAA
>Ga0209319_1001140_pt1 | contig 23938 bp, 32 predicted proteins | sample RifGroE2_FD_184000 | JGI IMG/M metagenome (GOLD analysis project Ga0209319, IMG submission 184000) | Groundwater microbial communities from Rifle, Colorado - Groundwater E2 (SPAdes) (version 2) | ecosystem: Environmental > Aquatic > Deep subsurface > Groundwater | place: Rifle, Colorado, United...
AACCTCTTTCAGAAGATGACTTGCAAAATATATATAATATTTGCGACAGTATGGGTGTATATGGAGAGCCGTGGAGTCGTAGTTGGTCAATTTGGAGAGAACAAGGACTTGTCTAACTAACGAAAATGCGTTAGTTAGGTAACTTACAATTGAATATTGATTTAATAATACATAATAAAACTTAATATTGTATTGTATTGTCTAAATTAAACAAAAATAAAAATAGTAGTTACTTTTTATTAAGTAACTACTATTTTTTAACTTAAAATAAAATAACACCAAATAAACCTTTTATCATGATTTGTGATTTTATAAAGTGTTGATTTATAAGGGTTTAGGGCATGTGAGGATTTTGATTATTTTTTAATATAATTAGAATCTCAAAATAAACATCACTAGTATTCATCTACTCTCTGATGCTTTATTTTGAGATTCTAAAAATTTATTTCTTATTAAATTATCTTTTAATATTTTTAGTATTATATTATGTATTTAAAAGTGCAATGTAACCACTCTCATTACATTACACTTAAACAGCAATAATAATATGAGTATTATTGTGTGACGTTACTATATCATAATTGAGAGGAGTTGTCAACTGTTTTATGAAAGATAATGAAAATAATTTTAAAAATGATAGGAATTTTTGTGATGAAGTTGGTGAAATTTCGAAAGGAGATGACTGTAAAGTGGATGAAGAATTGATAAGGGGAAAATTTGATGATATTCATGAAAAAATAATTAACCATGATGAAAGACTGTCAAAGATCGAAGTCGGTATGGTTCAACAGCAAGAAGCAATGAAATACGTTATTAAAAATCAAGAAGAAATAAGTAATGATCTAAAATTGATGGATTCTAAATCTACAACTAACAACAATTTAATATTAGGTAGTCTTAATAGTCTGATATTAAATAAGCAAAACAATGAAACAAAAATTGAAACAGCAATAATAGATGGAAAGAGTAAAGTATACATACAGATTTGTATATTGATAGGTTCTATAATCGCTACTGGTGGAACTGTTTATGTGGCAATGAAATAAATTTAAAAGTATAAATTAGATTTATAAAATAATAATTTAAGGAATGATTAACTATATGACTAATAACAAAAAAGATTACAAAGCGAAAGATATAGGTGAAATTGCTTATTTAATGTTTAAGAATATAGAATTAGTTGATTGTATTACATATGAAAAGAAATCTATATTATATTTTAAAAATGATAATAAACAATCAGAAAAAGCAATAATGGAATATTATAACAGTAAATATTATGATTATTATAAATCAATGCAGAAAGCAAGGCAATTTTTGTTTAATAGAAATAATGGATAATTTGAGTTGATAACAAATAATTGATGATTAATTTAATAATTTAATATTTTTTATTTAAAACTACATTATTTTGATGTAGTTTTTTGTTTTTATTAACTATTTAACTAAGGAGGAATTTATATGTTGATTAGTAAGGAAGTTGAAGTAAAATTAGGTGGTATAAATATTAAACATTTTGAAAATAAAGGATATGAATTACCAACATATATAGGTAGTAAGAAAAAGATTTGTGTCAAAAAAGGAGAAGTAATTAAAGTAAAAGTAAAAGATTTAAATAAAGGTAGTCATGCATTAGTAGATGTTAAATGTGATTGCGAAGATTGTGAAAATCCATTTTTAAAACCTATGACATATAATACTTATAATAAATTTTTAAAAGAAGATGGTAAATATTATTGTAAAAATTGTGCTTTAAAACTTTATGGTACTGAAAATTATAGAAAAACAAGATTAAAAAATAGTATATCCTTTTATGATTGGTGTTATGAAAATTTATCCAAAGAAAAAGCAGATAGGATTATGGAAAGATGGGATTATGAAAAAAATATAAAAAATGGTGAAGTGTTAAATCCTCAAGATATTGGTTTTAGCTCCAATGGATTTAATAAAAAAGGATATTGGTTTAAGTGTTTAGATCATCCAGAACACGAAAGTGAATTAAAAAATATAAATAATTTTACTTGTGGTGAAAAAAGTTTAGATTGTATAAAATGTAGTACCATATCAGTAACTCATCCTCAATATATTGTTTACTTAGTTAATAAAGAAGATGCTTGTAAATATACTTATGGTTCAAGTGAAAATATTTCAATGATATGTCCTAATTGCGGGTATAAAAAAGAAACTAATATAGTAACATTAATTAATCAGGGATTTGCTTGTCCACGTTGTTCAAGTGGGAAAAGTTTTCCAGAAAAATTTATGTTTAATTTTTTAGAGCAATTGTTTAATAATGATTTTCAAACACAATTATCTAGAAAAACATTTGAATGGTGTAATAACTTTAGATATGATTTTTATGTTGACATAGTAGATTGTATAATAGAAACACATGGATTACAACATTACGAATGTGGATTTGAAAGAATAAAATCTTCTAAAAAGCATACAAAAACATTAAAAGAAATCCAAGAAAATGATAAAATAAAAGAAAAATTAGCAAAAGATAATGGTATTATTAATTATATAGTTTTAGACTGTAGATACAGTAAATTAGAATGGATTAAAAATAGTATATTACATAGTAAATTAAATGATTTATTTGATTTATCATTAATTGATTGGAATAAATGTTACGAATATACATGTAATAGTTTAGTTAAAATTGCTTGTGATCATTGGAGTAATGGTATCAGAAATATTAATCAAATTGCAAATATAATAAAAATAAATAGAAACACAATTATAGAATATCTTAAGAGAGGTGTAGAATTAGGTTGGTGTAATTATAACGCAAAAGAAGAATCAACAAATAATTTAAAAATGATGCATAAAAATAGTTGCAAAAAAATTATATGTATAACTACTGGAGAAATATTTAATAGTATGAAAGATGCTGAAGTTAAGTACGATATAAATAATATATATTTTTGTTGTAAAGGGAGATGTGAATATGTTGGTAAATTACCTAATGGAACAAAACTTAAGTGGATGTATTATGATGAATACGTAAAATTGCAAAATAATAATTTATTAATAATATAAATTTTAAAAGGAGGTAAATAATTAATGACTATTATATGTTTAGACAAGGGGCATAAAGGTAAATTGCCATCTCAAGACTGTGGCTGTGTAGGTAATGGATTGTATGAGTCGGATTTGACAGAAATCATAGGAAATGGAATTTTTAATCACTTAAAATCTAACTACGAAGTAGATGTAAGAATTGCACCAAGAGGAACATTGACTGACAGAACAAATTATGCTAATTCTATTAATGCTGATTATTTCTTATCTGTACATATTAATGCATCAACAAACACAACAACAGCATACGGATTTGAGTCATTTATACATAATAATGCTTCACAAAAATCTTTAGATATACAGAATATATTACATACAGAAATTATGAAATATATGAAACAATATAATGTATTTGATAGAGGTAAAAAACGTGCAAATTTTGCAGTTTTAAGGAATTCCAATATGCCAGCTTGCCTCATAGAGAATCTCTTTATTTCTCATGTAAATGATGCAAAATTACTAAAAGATGATAAATTTATTGATGGATTAGCTAAAAGTATTTCTAATGGATTGGCTTTAGGATTGGGACTAAAGAAAAAAGTAGTAGATAAGAAAGAAGATAAAGAAGATAATACAAATATAAATATTTTAAATACAAAAGATTCGGTTAAAGTTAAAGTAAATGATATAGATGCATATGTTGAAAATTATATAATTAATGATCATATATATTTCTCAGTTAAAGATTTTTGCAATATGTTTGGTAAGGAATATAAATGGAATGGTGAAAAAAGAGAGATTAGTATTAAATAGTTAGTATAATTAATATTAAAGGAAGGTGTTCTATTATGGAACAGTTTATTTCAATGGAAAATTTAACAACCATGAGTGGTCTCATATTAGTAGTAGTATTACTAACACAAAATTTTAAGGAAATTATAGATAGCATTTATTTTAAAGCATTCGGGAAAAAATTATCTACAAAATACCTAGTTTTCGTAATTAGTCAGGGATTACTTTTTTTAAGTAAATACCTTTTGGGAACTGATTTTAATGGACAAGAAATACTGGTCAACTTTATAAATGGGTGTATACTTAGTGGTGTTGCAGTCAAATCTGTCGAAACATTAATGAATAAAAATAATAATGTTAATAATATCAATAATAATGTTAAATTCAATGATGATATTAGTGGAGAAGTAAAATAGCCTCCTCTCGCTCCTTACCTTGCCTCCCTTACCTTCTCCCCCACTTTCATGTTGTGATTTTAATTGGTAATTAAATGGAATGTAGAGGACGTAAAATTAATAATTAATAAAGGAGAATTTTTATTTTAAAATATAAAAATAAATTAAAAGAAATTATTTCTAATATTTTTTTGCCTAAATTATCAAGATTTTCAGATTAAATTATAAATATAAAAATATCATTACCAATTTGTTGTTTTATTCAAAGTCGTAATTTTGATTTAATATTTAAAAAATATAAAAAAGTATAACCCTCACTATAAATTAGCAAGGGTTATACTTTAGTGAAAGGAAGTCTATGTCTTATCCTTTCTACTGCTTTTATTCCCACCCAATTTATATATATTCAAATTAGAATAAGTTTATAACTAAAATTTTAAAATATTTTTGATTGTTTTTTATTATGATTTCATATGAAATTTTCATACATCAATACAAACAAAAACAAAATTCCAACAAAACACATCAAATCTATACAACCTACAAACCTACTATTTACAAGGGTTTGTAGGTTGTATTATTTTACCATATTTTAAATATTGCGAAATTTTAAAGCTATTTCAAGAGATAATTTTGATTAGGTATAAGTTTAGGTTGGGATGGTTTTAGAGGTGGATTTGAGGTGGAATTTATGAGGAAATGTGTTTTTGTGTTGATTAGATTGGATTGAATTTTATACTTCTATAGAAATAAGGCATCTCTATTTATGAGGTGTCTTTTTTGTGTGGAAGTATACACAGATAAGTAGACTAGGATAGGCCATCCGAAAGACACAAGCCTTAGTGTTTGTCTACTTATTATTAATTAATCAAGGCAAATAAAATATGAAAAGGCGGTATTTAAAATGTTAATAAGTAAATTTGTTAGAACAAGATGGACGAGTAGGATGAAAAATTATTATGAATCAAAAGGTTATCCATTTACTAATCGGAATGATGAATTTTTAGTAAAAGTTGAAGATTTAACAGATGGTAGTTTTGTAGAAGTATTGGTTCAATGTGATTGCCCAAAATGTTCTGATACTACAATAAAATCAATTAAATATGCACGATATAAAAAAAATTTAAAAGAAGATGGTAAATATTATTGTCAAAAGTGTATTGACAATGAGTTAAAAAGAAATATAAGTTTTTATGACTGGTGCTATCAAAATTTATCAAAAGAAGAAGCAGATGAGATAATGAAAAGATGGGATTATGAATTAAATATTGATAAAGAAGGAAATAAAATAAGTCCTAAAGACATTAGTAGGGGTTCTGATGGATTTGATAGAAAAGGATATTGGTTTAAATGTTTAGAACATCCTGAACATGGGTCAGAATTAAAAAGTATTGTTGCATTTACATATGGTAAATATAAAAGATTAGATTGTATTCAATGCAATACGATTTCAATTACTAATCCAGAATTAATATCATTTCTTATAAATAAAGAAGATGTTTTTAAATATTCAAGATGTTCTAGTAAATTAATTCCTATGAAATGTCCAAATTGTGGATATGAAAGAGAATTTAGTTTTCAACAATTAATTGATAAAGGATTTGCTTGTCCTAAATGTTCAGAAGGTTATTATCCAGAAAAATTTATGTTTAATTTTTTAGAACAATTATTAGATAATGATTTTCAAACACAATTATCAAGAAAAACATTTAAATGGTGTGAAAATTATAGATATGATAATTATTTAGAAAAAACAAATTGTATAATTGAAACACATGGCAAACAACATTATGAAAAATTAGCAAATGGTAGTAAATGGAAAGGGTCACTAAAAGAAATTCAAGATAATGATAAAATAAAAGAACAATTAGCAAAAGATAACGGTATTAAAAATTACATAGTTTTAGACTGTAGACATAGTGAATTGGAGTGGATTAAAAATAGTATCATGCAATCAGATTTGCCAAAATTACTAAACTTCAAAGAAGAAGATATTAATTGGTTAAAATGTCATGAATCTGCAATATCTTCTAGGGCTATTACAATATGTGATTTATGGAATAATGGAATTAAAAATATAAAAATAATAGCAAATAGATTAAAATTAAATATTGGGACAGTCAAAAAATACTTAAGACAGGGTGCTATGATAGGATGGTGTGATTATATACATAGTGATAAAGTAGATTATACATTGAAATATAAAAGAGTAATATGTTTAACAACAAATATTATTTTTGATAGTATAAAAGATGCTTCTAAAATGTACGAAGTTTTGTCTACAAGTATAGTCGCTTGTTGTAAAGGTAGAGTAAAATCTGCAGGAAAATATTTAGTAACAGGTGAAAAATTAAAATGGATGTATTATGAAGATTATTTAAATAAAATATAATTATAATATTTTATAGAGAGATAAAAAATATCTCTCTATTTTTATTAAATAAATTATAAGGAGATTTGATATAAATGGAATTTTACGAAGTGAGAAAAAAGTATCTTGCAGAGGCATTATCATTTTTAGGATTTAAATATTACAAAAAGGGATTCGGAGAAAATACTATTTATAGTTTTAAAAATACTGAAAAATTTTCTAAAGCACTACATGAATTAACTATTTTGAAAAATAAATTTAGAGAAGTATAACCAATTTATGATTTAAAAATGAAAATATTCGATTATGGGAGGTTGAACCGATTGTGAATAAACAGAAATACATCTCAGATTTAATTACAACAGAAGAAATAGAAAAATGGAATTCAGATAAAATAGTATTTATTGAAGCACCAACTGGCAAGGGAAAATCCCATTTTATCAAACATATTCTATCTCAACATAATAATACAAAAAAAATATTAATATTAGTTAATAGAACAATTATTAAAAAACAATCAGAAGTAGAAATAGGAGATAATGAGAATATCACAATAAAAACTTATCAGCACTTATCAGAAGTAATATTAACTAAAAGTGAAAAAATTGCAGATTTTATAGGCTTTGATTATATAATCTGTGATGAAGCACACCATTTTTGTGAAGAAAGTGAATTTATATTTAATACAGATGTATCATTTAATTGGGTGATTAATCAAAATGCAATAAAAATATTTATGACAGCAACAGCAAATTTTATAAAAAGATATTTAACAGAAAAACTTAAATTAGAAATTAACCATTATTACATAGAAAATAATTATAATTTTATTGAAAAGTTATATTTCTATGAGAATGACGATGTAATAGAAAAATTATTATTTGATTTACCTGAAAATGAAAAAGCAATATATTTTACAAGTGCAAAGAAAGCATATGAAATGAGTAAATTAATTACTTCTAGTATATTTTATTGTTCTAAAAGTAATTTTACATATCATCAATATGTTGATTCAGAAAAGATTACTTATATTGAAGAAAATGAAATGTTTGAAGAACAATTACTTTGTGTAACGAAAGTTATGGATGTTGGAGCAAATTTAATAGACAATAAAATTAAACACTTAATTATTGATATTGCTGATTTAACTAGTATCGTACAATGTATTGGACGTAAACGTATAAAAGGAAATGAGAAAATAATTTTATATATTAAAGACAAGAAAGGTAATTCAATATCTCGTAAATTAGAAAGTATAAAAGATAAATTAACTTATGCAAATATATTACTTGAAAAAGGCGAAATTTCTTTAATAGAAGAATATTCACATAAAAATACATATGGAAATTTAATTTATGATATTATCAATAGAGATAAATTAAAAATTGAGAAAAAGGTTAACGAATTAATGTATTATACATATAATGAAAATAAGTTATTATATGAAGAAATTTTATTAGATAAAGAAGATGGATTTAAGAATAAATTGTTTGAAAGGATGGGTATAGAGAATATGAAATATACCTATTTAGAAAAAGAATTGGATAAGTTGGTTTTAGAAGATATATTAAATAAATTAATTGGTATAAAAATGTTTAAGGAACAGCAAAAAGAATTTAAAGAAATGTTACTTAAAAGATTATTAAATAGTCCGAAAGGTAGTCATGGATCAATTGGATTAAAAACTATTAATGCACTATTTGAAGAAAATAATTTAAAATATGAAGTTAATTCAGACAAAGAAAATAGTAGAAAATCTGATAATTATAAAAAGATGTTTTGGACAATTATAAAATTAACAGAAGATTAAAATATTGCACCCAAAATTGCTTAAAGATGTAATAAAGATATGGGAATTTTAGGTGCAAATAATCAAAAACAATAAAATATCAATATGGATGGATTATAATTATTTGCGTTTAAACGCAAATAATTTAATACAGACATGACCGCTGTCAAGCAATATAAAGGAAATTATTCCTTGTAAATAATTATACCCTCTAGTAAAACTAAAAACTAGAGGGTATAATGTTATTCCCTATTTAACTTCTTCTCCAAGTAAAAATTTCGTTAATTCTTTACTTACATACTTTCTCGTACTAGAGTTGTTTATAATTAACTTCTCTCCATTTTTAATCCTAAATATTTGTTCCCATACTTTTGCATCTTTCTCAATTATCTTACCATAAAATCCATCCATTTGAATATCTTCATCAAGTTTATGAATTAACTCTTTCCAATTAGGAATTTGTTTTTCATACATTTTTGTAAATGCCGAAATATAACCATAAAACATTATCGGTTCTAAAATTAAATCTTTTTTTCTTAAAGATTGCCTAATATCCACAGGAACGTTACCTAAATATTTTGGATACATTTCTACTAATTCCAAGAAACAATTTACTAAAAAATCAGCATATTTAATAGCTTCACCTTTAGTTAATGGTTTATAACCAGAATCATTTATTGCAGAATTTAAAGTGGAAAATGTGGTGACATTATTGTTAGTTTTACCTTTTAATGTACTCGTAACACATTCCACTCTTCCTTCAAATGCTTCATTCATTATCTTACGTGAAATTAAATTTGAATATGATGCTATATCAAGATAATCACTACGGCTACGGGAAATTTTTAATATCGTGTTTGCATACTCTGAAAAAAGTTGTTTTGCATTATCTTCTATCATATGTTCAATAACTACTGGAAAATTATAAGAATATGGATCAAATATACCTTCCTTTTTTCTATTTTTAAGATATTCTTTTGTAGCTTTCATACAAGCAAAAATTCTATGGTAGCCATCTAATATCCATATTTTACCAGTACCATTTAATTTTTGTTCATTTTCATCATATTTAATATTTTCTTCATCATCAATTTTTGGTACACATAACGTAATCATACTTCCATGAAGTGTACCTGTTTGCATAGTGTATTTTATCTGATTAATCTTAGCAGTTTGCGAGATCGGCATTTCTCCTTTTGCCGTAATCTTCATTCCCCGTTGAACATTTGGATTATACTCTAATATATCTAAATTTGAATATAATTCAGATAATTGCCCTGCACTTAAAGATGTAGAATATTTAACAATTTCTCCATTACGGTATATAGGTATTACATTCTCAAATTCCCAAGTTAATTTTTGATTTATTTCCTTCTCAGCAACACTCATTTTATAAACACCTCTTTTTAATAAAATTATTAATTTAATTATCTTATTCTAATTATATCATTTTTGTTAATTTTTATACGTACTAAATCAATAATAAATATTATTTTTTTTAAAATTTTTTAGTTCTAAAAGGATATTTCACCTCTCATGTAGAATACTAATCTTGTTTCATTCTCTACAACATTTCATTTGAGGTGAAATATCATGGAAAATAAATTGTCAGAAATTATAAAAGATATTGCTATATATCTTCGTAAATCAAGAGCAAAAGGACAAGAAGAAACAGATGAAACATTATATAAACATAAGGAAATACTTGTTGATTTTGCTAAGAAGAATAATTTTAAATATGTAATTTACCAAGAAATAGTTTCAGGTGATAGCATTGATGGCAGACCAGAAATGATTAGATTACTTGATGATGTTGAGAATGGATTGTATGATGGAGTCCTCTGTTTGGATATAGACCGTCTAGGACGTGGACAAGAAGAGGATAGTGGTAAAATTAAACGCATATTTAAAAAATCTGATACATTGATTATTACTCCTAATAAAATTTATAATTTAGATAATGAAGATGATGAGACATATATTGAATTCCAAACCTTCCTTGCAAGGCAGGAGTATCGCATGATCAAAAAACGATTAATGCGTGGTAAGAAAATAGGAAGCAAACTCGGATATTTTACCAATGGAACAGCACCTATTCCATATCAATATAATCCTCAAACAAAATCCTTAATAATAGATGAAGAAAGATTGCCTATTTATAATTTAATTAAATCTATGTTCTTAGATAAATTAATGACTGTAGAAAATATTGCTATTGAATTAAATAAATTAGGTATTCCTACATCTTATTCTCATGGTAGTAAATGGCATGGTAATGTTGTAATGAGAATACTTATAAGTGAAACACATTTAGGTAAGATAATTAGCAATAAAACTAAAGGCAATAGTAAGAAAGGTGAAAAAGTAATTAAACAATCTAGGGACAGGTGGATAGTTGTTGAGAATTGTCATCCTTCAGTTAAAACACAAGAAGAACATGATAAGATATTAGAATTATTTAATCAAAGGAAATTAATTGCATCTAGAGCAAAGCAAGGTGTATTTGATTTTTCTGGAATTATAAAGTGTTCCTTGTGTGGATATAGCATGACATATTTAAAGAAAAAAGATACGGGGAAAATTTATATGAAACCTTGCTGGTATGTTGATATGTTCGGAAATAAATGCAAAAATCGTTCTGGTAATGTTGAAGAAATTGCAAAAGGTGTAAAAGAAGAAATAATTAATAGGAAAGAAAGATTAGTTAAAAAATTAAAAAATGGGACAATTCAAAATAATAGTAATGAAATAGAATTAATGATAAAACAAAAAGGTAAGCAATTAGTAAAATTTAATAAAGCATTAAATAATGCTAAAGATGCTTATGATTTAGGTGATTATACTAGAGAGGAATGGTTAGAGAGAAAAAGTAAATGGGAAAATGAAATTGAAAAAGTTAATATTGAAATTAACAATTTAAAAGAACAAATGATAAAAAATAATGAAGTAAAAAATATAGAAGAAGAAATTGAAATATTAAATTATATTTTAAAAAATTTAGATATTGTTACGGATGCAAAAGAACGAAATGATTTATATAAACTATGTATTGAAAAAATTAATTGGACAAGAGTTGGAAATGATGAATCATCTATAAGAATTTCTTGGAAATAATTTTTTACTTTAGTGAACATGACACCAATGACAAGTAAGTTAAAGTAAAAAATAAGAAGTATCACTTGGATACTTCTTTTCTTATTTCTTCTTTTATTTTATCATATAAATTTTTCTTTTTAATTATTTCAAATAAATATGTTAGGAAATTCCCCAATGCTTCATCAGATGGTTCATTTTCCGAAATTACTATCATAAAAACATCACCTCAGTAAATAATATTAATTATTTAATCAATTATTACTCATTTATTACTTGGTAATTATTACTATATATAATTATTGTACGCAATAAATTTAAGCACTTTTATTTTTATCTTCTATGTATTTTTCATAATCTTCTTTATACATCCATTTAAAATTACCAGAAGATTTATTTGATTTTTTACAACATGAACATATACAACTATTATTTAAATTTAATTTATTAGCTGCTTCTTTAATACTGCCCCATTCTTTTATAAATTCATTATTTAGAGATAATTGTATTATATTCTTTTTTCTTATTTTCATTTCATATTGTATTGATATTTCATTTTTATCTTTTAATTTTACGTATTCATCATAATACATCCACTTTAAAGGTTCTCCTGTTTCTGGATGTTTACCTGCTGATTTTCTTTTATTGGAACAAACTTTTTGAACATCAATACCAAGATACTTCTTAATATATAATGTTGATTCATAAATTTCTAAAGTATTTAAGCAAATAACTTGTCTTCTTGCATCTTTTCTACCATCTTCTTTTATAATTATATTATTATTTATATAATTTTCATAATAAGCAAATCTATAACCTACATGTTTTCTTCCATCTAAACAACTTTTTCTAACAATTGAATGATGAATATTATATTTTATACCTGCCTCTGTAATACTATTAAATGTTTCATATGTATCTAAATTAATAACTTTTCTTTTTGTTTTTTCAACATAATTAATAAAATTATTAACATAAAATCTTCTATTATTTAAATCGTTCTCTAATTCATATTTCATTCTTATTTTTAATGCCTTTTTCATTTTTTCTATTGCTTCTTTTGAAATTATTTTACCTTTATTGCCCTCACCAATTTTTCTTTTAGTTTCTTCTGAATGAGTACCTGTAGTATTTCCTCCATTTTGAATATTATATCCATACTTTTCATTAGTAGTATTGTATTTTTTTATATATTTTATTTCTAATTCTTCAGCATCTTTTTTAGTTAAATTATTTTTTATAATTTCATGATTTATATTATTCCATCCATACTTCATAATAGCATTGTAAAATTTTGGACATTCTTTATAACCATTTCCATTATTTCTCCATCTACTTTCTGGTTTTTGAGAGGTTATTCCTATATATTTTTTATTATTCATTTTATTAGTATGTATGTATAATGTATAATTTTTATTTTCTTCCAATTCTAAATATCCTCCTCGTCAGGAGGTGTAGCTACACTATATTAACTTGCAAGTTCTCCTATTGTTTTATTTTATTATTCTATTAATTAATTATTTAATTCCAACCCACAAACAACCTCATAAAACTCATCCCATCCACTAACTCTATAATCACAATCTACTCCAACAACCAATTCCTTATTATATTCTCTATCCATAACAACAGTAATTCCATTAAATTCTCTTAAATAAGCAGGACAGTCATCAAACAACACACTATCTTCACCATCAATTCTACTTAGCAATTCACTTTTATTTCCTACTAAGATTAAATTTCTAATATCAAAGAATGGCAAATATTGTTTACACCATAAATATTTCTCAAATACAGAATGTTCATTCATTGGTGAAGAAATAATAAACACCATATGACCATCTAATATTAATTTTTCTATTGTTTCAATTGAATTTTTGATTGGTTTTAACGACATGAAGAATCCTGGTTTATGGAATATTTTCATACCATCTTCATTTAAATAATTAGATAATGAGTATGTTTTAATATCATTTGGTTTAAGATTTTTATTATATTGTTCGTTGTATTTAAAACATAGTTGATCTAGGAATGCACAAATTACTTCATCAAGATCAAGATAGATTGTTTTACTCATAAATTTTCTCCTTTAATCACATCAATAATCTTACTAATACACTTATTAAAATCATAATTTTCTATCACATAATCTACTTCTCTATTAATAACATCATCCGTAAATTTTTTCTTGTCATCTAAATATCTTCTATTCCATTCTGTTTCATCAAAATCATTTCTATCAATACATCTACTTCTTCTTGTTTGTTCATCTACATCAATAAAAAATGATGTAATATATTCTTTATAATGTTTTTTAAATTCCATTAATCCAGATATATCTAATACAACAACATAATTATTTTTTGATAAATCAATACTATTTTTATGCACCCCATAATACCAAATATCAGAAACATTATTTACCAATGTATTATATGTACGACATTCAATAAATTCATTATTATTAATCATTTTTTCAAATTTTTCTCTAGTAATAAAATGATATGGATTACATTCTGATTCGTTTGGTCGTATTGGTCTGGATGTATGTGAGATTATCATATTATAGTTGTGGTTGTCTGATATGTATTTTGATATTCTATCTTTACCTGATGAAGAAAATCCACAGATGACTATTAGTTTGTTTATGTAAATCAGTCCTCCTTTCTAATATTATATTTATCATCTATTCATCTTTCTTAGGATATAATCCACAAGAATGTTGCTCTTCACAATAGCCTTTTATCTCGCATTTTATTTTTGCATAACTAATAATCTTTTCCCATTCACTGTCTAAATTTTTTACTACATTTATAAATTCTTTCATAAACATTCTAAATTCCCAATATGCACGATTACATAATCTAACTTTTGCCATATGTAAAATTGCTCTTGCGTTAATTTTAAGTACCATTTTTGATTCCATACCCAAAGGTAAAATATTAGCAATATCTTCTTTTGGAATTTTTAAATCTTCTAATTGTTTGTATGATTTTTGAATATTTGTCATAGCATCGTAATAAATATTAAATGCTAGATTATTTTTTGCAATTGATTCAGGAACAATATAATCAAACTCACCATATTTAATATAACGTGTAGATGATTGTAAACGAGTAGTACCGACAATATGTGTATAAATTTCTCTTATAACTCTTGCAGAATAATTATCAATTAAAACCGTAACTTCTGGATATTCAAGAACACGATGATGCCCTGATTCAATACAATCAATTCCTATTTGTGGAGATGGTTTACTTCCCCAACATTCTGAAGCACAAATTCCCATTAAAGTTAATGGAGTTTTTGTATAGTCTAATACTTTAATCATATATAATATTCATTCTCCTTTTTATATTTAATTATATTTATATTTTTATACTACTTAACTTACATCCTACATCTTAAATCCTAAAACTCAATATCCTCAACACTCTTAAAATAAAATTCTCTCCAATTATCCTTCGGCAATCCACAAAACAACATCAGATTCAAAGGATATTCACCTGAATCAGTGCACCTACGAAAATCATCTCTAAACAAATAAATCTTCTTATTTAAAGCAATTGCCATTCCTAATTCTACCATAACTCCATCGTCTGGTGGATTACCATTAACAATAGCAAAAATAATATCACAATTTTCAACATCTGATTTATCTTTTTGTCCTACTTCAAATGCCCAATTTTTATTTGTGAAGTCTACCTGATTATTCCTTCTAAACGGTTCCCATACTTCATATCCTAATGATTCAATTTTATTAATAATTTCAGGTAATAATTTTTCATTTTGTTGTTTGGAGAAACCATATGGATTTGCTAGATATACTATTTCTTTTTGTTTTTTATATTTACAATTAATACAATCAGATGGATCTATGTAATTTCCTTGATAAAAGCAATACCAATCTACAATTCCGTTATCCATTCCTCTTTCATTTTCATTAATTGATAAGTGTTTACATATGTTTGAGTTTGACATAAATATTTTTACTCCTTTCTTATTAAAGTTTAATCTTCTGAAATTAATATTTCTCTATTCCAACATTCTTTACATTTATCTTCATTATCAGGATAAATGTATTCACAATCATCATTATATTCTATATCATTGGTATCATTATCATCATATTCTATTGATTTATATGGTTTTTCATATAAAGTATTTACTAAACATTCAAAATATGATGGACAATAGCATTTTATTATAAAATCTTCTATTGACATATTAAATTTATTATTAAAATTATTAGAATTAATAAATTTGCTTATTTCTTCTGCATTTTGTATAACATAATAAATTAATTTCATATTATTTCTCCTTTTTAATAATATTTTGTGGGGAATTTCACCCCACAATTTTTATCAATAATAAATATTACATGTATTATTTTATATAAACATTTTAACTAATTATTCAAAACTACTAGTATATTTTTTATGTAATTGTATTTCTTTTTCGCAAATATCTTCTAATATTTTAATTCTTTCTTCTAAAGATTTTATAATTTCCATAAATTTATCTGTCTCTGACATAATAATTTCACCTCCTTTCATATTTAATTTATTCTATGTATTTATTAAGCACTTTTATTTTGTTGTTCTATGTATTTTATATTAGTAATTTCATTAATCTTATTATCAATTAAATTCTTCCAAGTTTCTTCATTGTCATCTGTCCAATAAGGTATTTCTAAATAGTGATAATTATTAATTTTAGATTTAGCATACATACGTTTATATCTGTCTCTAACTTTTTGCATATGCAATTCATATTCAGGAGTAGTATTTTTTTTATTTGCTAATTTTTTATGCCAAGAACATATTTCATAATGTTGCTTACCATGTGTTTCTATTAAAAGTTTTAATTCTTTTACTTCATTATCATAAGGTAAAAGATATTTAGTTTTAGGATTATAACATTTTAAAGAACACTTATTTTCATGATTAAGTTGATAACCTAAACTAATTAAATATAATCTTATTTTAGTTTGTAATATTGATTCATCATTTTCTTTTGTGCATTCTGGACATCTAAAATAAAGATTATTAGAAACTTTAATACTTCTTTTATAATCTTTATGTTTATTATTTTGACATTTCCAATAAACATATTCGCTACTGCCGTATGAATATTCATAAGGTGTTTTTTTATTTTTATTTGACCATAAATTTAATGATTCTGGAAATAAATATCCCAATGAGATACATTGATCGCAGTTTAAAGATTTACCTTGCTTTATTGTAAAATCACTTATTCTTTTCAACTCACTTTTATGTATTCCTATTGGACATTTAAAATAATATTTATTTTTACTACTCCTATAACATACTTCGCTAGGTTTACAATTATTTAATTCATAATCCCATCTATCTAATATATCTTGATAATTATTTTCTAGACACCATTGCTCAAATGATTTACTTCCATTTTTTAACCTAGTTTTTAATTCTTTTTCTTTTGCAAATAATTTATAACCACATTTTCTACAATAATAATTTTCATTTTCTCTTATATTATTTTTATAGCTTTGCCATATAATATTGTTTAATTCTTTTCCACAACAATCACATTTAACATCAACTTTTGCATTGCTATTGTCTAATAAATCTTCTACTTTTACTATAATAGTAGTGCCTCTTACAATTATTATTCTACCCCATTTATCTTTTATTTTAGGTATTAAATAATTTAAATCTTCATAATGTTTAATATTTCTTGAATTTAATTTAATTTCAACTTCCTTACTTATCAATCCCAATTCTAAATATCCTCCTCGTCAGGAGGCGTAGCTACGCATACATATGTATAAACTTGCAAGTTCTCCATGTAATATTGTTATATTTTTATTTTATTAATTAACTAAAACTACTTAACCACTAAATCTAATCACCATTATATTTCCCCAACATATTCAATAAAAATAAATCAAAACAAATACTCATAATAGTTTTATACCTATCATTATAATTCTCTAATAAAAACAAATTAACGCATATGTAAATTACTCAACATACTACAAACAATTATGTTATAACATATTAAATCAATATTCATTCCTTATCTAATCCTCTACAAAATCATTAAAAAAATATTCCATACATTCAAACATATAATCACTTTTTGGAATATTATTTTCTTTAATATAATTTAAAATCACACTATGTCCATTTTTCATAAAATCTTTATATAATTCTTCTCCTTGTGCCATTACCCAACTAGCAAAATCCATGTAAAATCCATCATCGCCACTAGAGATAATTCCACCATTATCACGATGAAGTTTTTCAAATTCTTCATTATTAGTTATTTCATTAGACTTATCTGCCCATTCATCTCTTAATTTGCTTACTTCTTTTTGCGGTAATTTTGATAAGATATTATGTAGATTTTCATATTGTTTTCTACTTTTAGTGTATCTATTTTCTTCTTTAGAATCTTTAATTATTTGCCATAGTGTTTTATTCATATTAATTCTCCTTTTATTTTTATTTTTATTTTTAATTATTGTACTAATATTTTAATAAATATGGTTTGTTAAAATATCTAGCAAACCATATTTATTTTATTATTCTATAAACTACTCAACATTACATTTTAAATGTATTTCCTTTATAAATTCTTTGGCTGTATTCTTAAATTTTAATCCAAAAATATCTGTTAAATAATTATCTATATATTCATCATTTGCTGTTTTTAGCCATTTAGCTAATAAAAATAAATATTTTTCTATTGATAAATTATTATCATTATACATTGCTTTATTTTCATATTCATTCATTGTATTTTCAATATTATAATCTTTAACAACTAATTTACCATCTTCATCAACTGGTATAAACATTGTCATTTTTTTAAATACAGATAACTCTTCTAAATATTTTTCTGCTAATTCTTTGCTAACGAATGGAATTATGTATTGTATTTTTGGGACAATATTAATTCCAAGAATTTCATTTGTATCATTTGTACAATCTTCACCATTAGCAATTAACACTTTTATTATTGCAACTGCATAGTTAAATTCCTTTCCTATGTTAGAAGATTTTAATTCTTTTTGAAAATCTTCTACTCCTTTCTTATCAAGTTTACAGTCAACCATTACATTAATTTTGTCTGATATGTTTTCATTTTCAATCGCTTTAAGTTTATCATTTATTCTTTTTTCATATTTTTGTTTTTCAATTTCTAATTTATTTATAGATGAATCGTGCTTAATTTTTTCACATTTATTTGATTTTTGCTCATGTATTTCTTTATATGATTTAATAAATGAATTGCAAATATCTTCTTTTATATTTTGTAATAATCTAGTCAATTTAATAAATGCATCATTAAGACTTTTGAATTGTTGATATCCTTCTTTATGCACTTCTATAATTTCATGAAGTTTTTTAATTTCATATTCAAGTTTATTTATAAAGTTACGAATAAATTCATTGTCAGTAGCAATTAAATGATTGTTTATAAATTTATAATTATTAAATGTGTCAATAAGACAACTTGCCATACTTCTATATGGTTTAAAATCTAATTCTTTATTATCTGTCCAAGGCAATTCATCAGTTCTAAGTTTTTCTAACTTGTTAAAAATGTGTTCAATATCTTTCTTAATTGTTTCTTTAATGTCCATATATACATTCTCCTTTTGCGTTTGGTCGCAACCCATATTTTTATTTATATTATCTCTAACGAATAGAGTTAATATCTTGTTGCTGATTGTATTATACTATTATATTTCTATTCTGTCAAGTATTATTTTTCATTTTTAATATCTGAATAAAACGAAAATTTGATCATGTTTTACGATCCTACAAAGTCAATAAAATCAATACTTTTAGAGTTTCACAATTTTAGATAATTCATCTTTTGCGAAAATTTTAATAAAATCATCCATAGTCATGTTACCATTAATCGCATGAACTTTTTCATTCTGATTTTTAAAATTTTTAACTGCAATTTCTAACCAAGATAAAGCATAATAGTTTGTCTCTTTTTGAATTTCTACTTTAATCTTTTCACCACAACATTGACAAATTAATAAATCATCTGAACAATTTACACATATATTGACATATGAAGAATTAACAAGTGTTTCTTTGCTACATAAAAAACATACAATATGTTTAATTCCTCTTGCTATAGGTTTATTTTTACATTCTTTGCATATCATAAATTTAATCCCTTTCTATTTTTATCAATTAATTTATATAATTGAAATTCATTATTGTTAATATTAACAGGATTCATTGGACAATTCCATTTATGATTATTAACACTGATATCTTGCAAACAAAATTGGCATATTAGATTATCATTCATATTTATTATATTTCTCCTTTTTTATTTACTAATTATTATTATTTATTATCTTCACTTATTATCTTCAACTATAATATAATTTCCACAATAGCACAATGTAACAGGTTTACCATTATCTAATCTAATAATCACAGGATTAACAATTAATCTACTACAATTGGGACAATATATTTTACCATTCTTAAAAACACCATAAGAAGTTGTTAAATCATTATTCATAACTATAATCTCCTTTTTATGTAATTTAAATTAAATTCAAGAATCAAAAAATTTATTCCAACAAATTATACAATCATCTTTACAATAAAATTTATTCATATCACAACAATTTCCATTCTTAATTAATTTATCAATAATATTTTGTCTTTCTTTAATCCTTCCTTCTTCCATTTTAATTTCTATGTATTTAGTTAGACTGTCTTTTTGTTTCATTAGTATCTCATCTCTTGGCATAATTTATTTCTCCTCTCTTAAATTTATTAATTATATTTTCCAATTACTAAACTAAATTTTCCCAAATAGATACATAAGTAATATTCTCTATTTTCTTTTCCATAATCATCATTTGTATTAAAATTCATACCTAATAGAAAAGTACCTTTTGTATATTTTTGAATATCTATTTTCCATTTATAATCAGGATTCAAATTTATTTCTCCTTCCTTAATTCTTATCTAAATATAAATCATCTTCATCATGCAATACTTTTTCTAAACATTTTTCTGCTCTTAATCTAAATTCTAATGCATATTTATCTAAAAACTTTTCTTTATCTTCTGGTTTAATCACTACTTTACGTCTAAAACTACCAATATCGTATTCTGTATAAATTGATTCATTATTACTCCAAAATTCATCTAAATTCATTTCTAAACATCTTATTTTTGACATAAGTTCCTCCTTTCTAATTAATTTAATAATATCTAATATAATATCAATCCATCTCAGCACCACAATAACAACAAATATTTAACTCTTTGGCACAATCCATACAAAATTTATTTACATTAGAATTGTGATGTATAATTTCATCATTGCAATTTTTACAAATAAATGTTGTGAATGCTTGAAGTGATATTTTGTTACTCATATAATAGCAATATTTACATTGTTGTAATTTTAACCTTTTAGTTTGTTTTGTGTCATTATCATAGTTAAATAAATTTTTTCTTATTAATTCTACAAATGATTTATTTCTATCTGTGTAGTGTTTTGAATCGAATGGCATAGATTTATTCTCCTTTCTACATCGTTGAATTATACAACCATTTCATTTCATCTTTTAATGATTCATAACCATATTTATAATCTAATCTAGGGAATAATGATCGTGTACGTTGTTGACCAGAATGTTTGATAGTCAATACAATTTCATGTTAAATTATTTCTCCTTCATTATCATATTTATCTAATTGACTAACGATAAATTTAGGTTTACATGGATCATTTTTGTATTGTTGTTTAGCAATTTTATCAACTGCATATTGAATTATATCTATATAGATTAATTCCATGTTTGGTTGCTCCTTTAGTTATTATTTCCATCTTTAAAACTTTTTAAAACATTACAAACTCCTTCAATTAATTTATAATAAAATTCATTAACAAAATCATCTAATATCATTAAATGTTCTTTATCCCATTTAAGTTCTATCTCATCTGCATCATAATTTTTAAGTCCTTTTATTTCACCTAATATATCAGATATAATTTCTTCTTTATCATAACCTTCATCTGATTGAAAATACTCTATTATTTCTTGCAATTTATTGTTGATTAATTTATCATTTACTAATTTGGTTAACATATATTTACTCCTTTCTTATGTATTTTGACTAATAGTCTGAATTTTCATGTAAATAGATTGTTTGTACCCAATAATTATTGCATACAGATTCATTTTCACATTGTTTAGCATATTTATTTGCTTCATTTTCATTTAAAAAAGCAAATTCAATTCTATCTTCTGGACTACCACTATTATCATTTACTACAATATATAATTCTTTTATATTATTTACTCCTTTCTAAATCAACACAAATGTTCGATTCGATATTAATACTTATTATATTACTAATTTGTTAAAATTGCAAGAATTATTTTGTGTTTAATCTTACAATTTGCTCGCACCAAACATACTCATAATCAAAGCAACTCTAACATACATTCCGTTTTCTACCTGCTCCCAATATTTTGCTCTTTTATCATTGTCAACTTCAACACTAATTTCATCTCTTCTAGGCAATGGATGTAATATAATTGCATCATCTTTCATTTTATTTATATTACTACTATTAATTGAATATTTACTTGTATCAATAATTTCATTATCGCTAATTCCTTCATTCTTATATTCATCCTGCAATCTAACCATATACACAACATCCATATCAGGCAATATCTTATCAAAATCATTTGTAATCTCATAGTCTATATTTAATTGTTCTAATATATCAGATTTAATTTGAAATTGTTTAGGTGAAACAAAATATAGTTTAGTACCACTAACTTTATTTAATAGCAATGATAACGATCTCACAGTACGTCCTCTTAATAAATCACCTACAAAAGCAATCTTCTTGTTCTCTAATCCATATTTATAGATAGTGTAGAAGTCTAAAAGTGCTTGTGTTGGATGTTGATCAGAGCCTGAACCAGCATTAATTATTCTTGTTTTATCAGATAGATTTTCTGATATTTCATAAATAAAATCTGAAGATGGATGTCTCATAATAATTAAATCAGAATATTGTGAGAATGTTTTAATTGCATCTAATTCTGATTCTCCTTTGGTTTCTGATGACGTTGATGTATCTCTTATTTCAGATGTAGAAATACCTAGAATATGACATGCATTTTGGAATGATAAAAATGTGCGAGTTGATGGTTGTTTGAAATATAACATAGCACGTTTATCTGATAGAATTGTTTTTAAGTATTTTAATCCATCTGAAGTTGATGCAATTGATTTAATTTTATCTGTTGTATTACATAGATTGAGTAGATTTTCTATAGTATATTGATTAGAGTTAATGCATCTTGTTTGGTTGTTTATGTTGATGGTAAACACTCTCCTTTCTTTTATATTAAATCTATTTCTTTATCATTTTTGTTTAATACTTTTATTGGTGTTTCTGAATATGCTTGTGATATTATTTTATATTCGTTGTTTATTATTTTATTGTATATCTCTTCTTTCATCCAAATAGATAGACAGCCATTACTACCATAATCTTCCCATTCACCACATGATATATGTACTATTTCACAATTTTTATCAGTTTTTAATTTACCTTTATTTATTATTTTCCAATTTTCTTTTTTATAAATATGACAAATACTACCCATTTATTTCTCCTTTAAATTTTATATTCTTATTTCATAAGGTGAAACATAAAATACTTCTGGTTTATAATCTGCATATGTAACAGTTTTCTTTTGATAATAAATCTTTATATCCCTATCATTTTTAGCAGTTAGCCAATAGTATTTTACGTTGTCACTATATTTAGGATCATTAATTCTATACTCTTGTCCTTGTTTAACTTTAATATTTTCTCTAATTATTTGAGTTTTATCAAATTCAACGAACGCACCATAATTACCTATAACAATTCTATTGTAACCATTAGAGATTAAAGTGTTTGATAAGGAATATATTTTGAAGTTTATATCACCTTCAATATTTAATTGATTAGGTATATTATCTAAATATTTCTGTTTTACTTCTAATAATAATTTTTTATTTAGTTTTTATATTTATATCTTGTTGCTAATAATTCTTGAAATTGTAATAGATTTTCTATAGTTTTATCCTCCTTTATTTTTTATTTAAATATTAATTTACTCACCTTTCACATATCCTAATTTATCTGCAATTTCAATAAATAATTCTAAAATTTTATCAATTAACTCTGGTTGTTGATAAAAGTTATCATCTACTCTTTTATCTGTATTGAGACCTAGTTTAAATTGACATTCTTTACATATAAATAGATTTTTTATTGTTGATATACTAGAGGTATTTACATCACTAACATATTCGTCTTTTCCTATTTTGCCTATCAATAGTTTAATTACCCTAAATTCCGATTCTTCTGATTTATTATAAATTTTCTCAGTATTACATTTGTCACAAATATGGATTA
>Ga0209319_1001141_pt1 | contig 23919 bp, 13 predicted proteins | sample RifGroE2_FD_184000 | JGI IMG/M metagenome (GOLD analysis project Ga0209319, IMG submission 184000) | Groundwater microbial communities from Rifle, Colorado - Groundwater E2 (SPAdes) (version 2) | ecosystem: Environmental > Aquatic > Deep subsurface > Groundwater | place: Rifle, Colorado, United...
GCTTCCAGTCCTGCATCCCGAAATCGGGACGGTAAATCTTTCAGAAATGAAAAACTGCTTGTCAATTGATTATAAATATTCTTGTTCAGTTGAACCATATTGCCCAATTTCTGCTGTAATTCTCTCAACTGGGCATCATACCTTTGTTTCGCTGAACTGTAATCTGAAATGCCAATCTGATTATCGGCCAGCTTATCCTGCAAACTGCTGATTCGTTCCTTGATTTTGCTTATTTCTGTTTCAATTGCGCCGGCAGATTCCTTTCTGCCATTTTCGTTTTCAGAAAGAATATCCTTTAAGACTGCATCGTAAAGCTCTATTGCATTTTCGTTGGGCTTGATATCCTCCAGCATCCTCAGGAACTTTTCGTTCACCAGGGTAGCTCTGTGCCGCTCTTTGCATCCTTTTACGCAATGGTAATAATGATACAGCCCGCCATGGCCTTTGGATGCACTTCCCGTAAGCGTTTTACCGCATTGTGGACATACTAAAAATCCTCTCAACGGAAGCTCCGGTTTCGATTTGTGGATTTTTGCAAGATTGTTCTTTACTCGCCTGCCATCCAGAATATCCTGCACGCTTGAAAAGGTTTCAATATCTACCATTGGCTCATGAATGCCTTTTACAAGCAATTCTCCTTCATCTTTGGTTGCTCTGAGTCTTATTTTTCCAATATAGACCGGATTCCGGAGCATCACAGAAAAATTGTTTTTGCTGCATTTGAATCCATCTTTATTGAGCTTTTTTCTCACTTTGTCCTGCGAGTACTCCCCCGTTGCAATCATTTCAAAAGCGTCCTTTATATATTTTGCATCTTTGCCCGGGACAATAATGGGCTTGTTGTTTTCGTCGCGCCGGTTCTCATATCCTTTCGGGGCTTTCACCACCCATCGACCGTCTTTGATTGCTCTGCGCATTCCGGCGCTCACATTCAGCGATCGTCGGTCGTTCTCCACTTCGGGAGATGCAAGGTATAGAGCCAGCATCAGCTTGCTTTCGGGAATACTCAGATCGAGTGGCTGCTCCGTAGCCTGCGCCTCAACATCAAACGCTTTCAGCGCCTTCAGCATTTCGTAGGATTCGCCTGCGTTGCGTGAAAACCTGTCCCACTTGATAAACAAAAGCAGATCAACTGATCGCTTATTCTGCTTCAGAAATTCTATCAGCTTCCGGAACGCTGGCCTTTCAAAGCTTTTCGCAGAATAATTGTCCTGAAAATGACCTGCTACGTCAATGTTGTTAATGGCACAATATGCTTTCAGCTTTTCGTGCTGGTCATTCAGACTGTATCCTTTGATGGCTTGCTCATCCGTCGATACTCTTGTGTACAATATTGCCTTTTTGTTCATTTTGCCTGAGTTTTTCTTTGATGTATTGAACATTTATCCGGGCCAGTTGATAGAGAAAATCTCTTATGGCCTGCACCTGATCGTCATTATATGTTTTGCCTTTTTCTTTCAGCAGTTCTCTGCATTCTTTTATGTTTAACATGGTTCCGGCTGATGCAGAACAGTTCCGGTGTATCCGGTAAATGCCCCGTTTCGCTTATTGTCCGGTTTTTCCGGTATTGTTTCATTGGTCCAGTTTGATTTTTGAGGTAATGTTAGTAATCACAATATTCCCGTTCTCCGTTTTCATGCTTATGTCCTGATACCCGCCCCTGATCAGTATTTCAGATAATCTTGCCTCGGCGTGTATTTTTTTCTCCCTGGTCACTTCAATCAGATAGGGCTTCTGGTCTTTGAAACGTATGGTGATTGTTTTAGCCATACCTTCGCGCAACAATGATAGAATGTGGGTTTCATTTTCATTCAGAATTCTGTTGTCACGAACAAACTCAAAATAATGTTTGTTCAGAATGAACTTCCTGAAAAATTTCAGCAGCGAGATTGTAATATACGACTCACGGTCAAAGCCGGTATCATTCATCAGCTTTTCATACACGGGGCTGTCTTTTTCGCTTTCAATCACTGGAATCACTGTTCCGTTCACGTCAATCAGCAATCTTACTTCTTCACGGTAAAGAATAAACTGATTGATAAGAATGTTCAGAATATTGGAATAAACGGGCTCCTTCTGCTTTTCCTTGTCATCCAGATACTGCCGCATTGTTTCGATGAATTGTTTTTTGGATTGTTCATCCCGGATACGCAAGGCGTTCAGTCTTTTTAGCAAACTATTTTTTTCTTTCACTGTGAGGCTTCGGAAATATTCTGAATAATCAGTCGAGATCAACAGCGTTTGTCGGACCAGACTTATCTTAGGTAATGAAAAACCGAATTCACGAAGTTCCTTGATTATATCAATCCAGATTAGCTCAACAAAACTAAACCGGTAAATGCTGTTCTCAATCCTGAGCCTGTTTGACATCAGTCCGAGATTTTTCCAGTTGTTCAAAATGCGGGAACTTACGCCTACATCGCTTACCACAAAATCCTGCGAGAAATTCAGGTCGATGGTTCTGGCAAGTCCCTCCATGAGCGAAAAGGCATCTTCCGGTTCCATGATCGGGTCAAGATAAAATTTGCTGCTTTTTTTCATTAAAATCGTGACTTTACATAATATATCTTCAAAGATACGCCTTTTTACATTAGTGTAATACAAAGTTTTACATTCTTTGACGAACTTTTACAAGAATTCACATCATTGATGTTTCTTGTGCAACAAATTTATCACTGAAAAATATCTACAACAAAGCGCAATTAACGGCAAAACAAAGAAACAAGTGGAATAAAAATCTATAGCGAAACACGCACCCAAACGGTGCGTTATACTGAGAAAAAAGGAAATCATGAACAAGCTTGTCAAAACACAAAAAGAAATAGCCATCGAATATGGCGTATGCCGAAGCACATTCCGCAAATGGCTCAAACCCATCGAAAATAAACTCAAACTCTCACGCCGCCCACTGCTTTCATGGCAGGTAGAAATGATTTATGAGTTTTTGGATAAGCCGGAGCAGGAGGTTCTGGCGGAAGCGAGTTGATTCTTTCGGGAATAAGTGGCACTGTTGCTGCGAAATAATCAATCAACAGCCTTCACTTCTTTTTGACACCATTATTCCTTCACAAACTTTCCTCTCAAAACCCGCTCCCCGCGTGCTTCGATGAAATATATACCTGGCGGTAATTGTTTGACATTAATGCGTATACCGGAAATGCCAGTTGTTAAGTCTTCGACTCCGCTCAGACTGACATCTGCATTTGTGCTATTCGGATGAAGAACCACCTTTCCGGAAACATCAAAAACAATGATGTCGAATTTTTCATTTTCCGGAAGCACACAATGAATAAAAACGGATGCAGGATTTGGATACACCGCCAGCAATCCGCTTTCAGGTGCATATTCGTCAATGCCGGTTGTGATGCAGATTTCGGCACTCTCGCAGGTGCGCGCCCAGGTAGTATCTAATCCGAAAACGCGATAGCAATAGTTATGATATTTCGGAACAGTATCAAAAAATTCATTGGTGGTAAGCATTCGTGGCGTGAGCTCCCAGAAATACCACTGCCCGTCTTTTGAGCCCTGCACATGATGCCAGATGTTTGTTGTATCATCGTCTTGCCAGGTCAGATGCACAATGCTGCTGTCGGCATTGTAGGGCAGCTCTTCACGCCACAGACCATAGGGTACACCCGGTTTGCCACAGCCGTTGCTATCGGTTTTAAGCACCCAAGCGTATTGTTTGTAATTCAATGAAACGCCTGTGAACGGATAAAAACAACCTGTTGCGGCTATGCCTCCATCTGTTGTTCTAATCATGTCATACATGATATCCTCATTGGCCCAATAATTATCCCAATTAGTTGAACCATCTAACTTACGAAATATTCTTGTCCAAACACTATCTCCATTTTCATTTATTTTCATCAGAAAAACATCCAAAATAGAGCTTGAGGGCTCATGAAAATCCACCCCAGTATCTTTATAATAATAACCCCATCCACAACCACCCCCAAGAATGAATCCATCATTATCATTTATAATATTTTCTGTATATTGCATCATATTTGGGCAAAAATATTTCTTACTCCAAATTGTGTTTCCAAGCGTGTCAAATTTGCCAATATACATTTTCCCATAAGGATAATCATTTAATGATCCGGGGGCATCAGGGTAAAAATAATCTTTTGACTGTCCACCCAATAACAGATGTAGATCTTCTGTGACAGCAATTGCATGCAAATACCCTCCATAGGTTGCAAGAACTATGTCTTTGTTCAGAACAATTGTTTTGTTTTCTTTAATCCCGATAAGTTTGCTGTCACTAATTTTAAGACTTCTCTGTGTCGCTACTGTAAAGTAGTATAAATTATTTACTTCAGCTATTGTACTAGTAAATATTGTGCTGATATTTAGCACCAAAACTGTATCCCATTGTTTATAACCATTTTTGTCAGTTTTCATAATATAGAAGTTGTATAATCCAGGAGTAGCTAAGGAATCAGTAGCACCTGTAATAAGAAAACCGCTGTCGGATGTTTCAGATAAAGCATGGAAGCTATAATATTTTGTATCACCATAACTCCTGATAAAAACTGCCGATCCATCCTGCTTACTTGCTTTAACAAGTATCCCTTTCCTTGAGGATGATTTTGTTGCACCGCAATATACGATGCAAGAGTCAGTCGTTGAAATCAAGCTGCCTTGAGTCACATTGCCTTCTGTTCCGGATAAATATATTTGCTTCCATTGAAGCGTATTGTTTGTGTCGAAGCGGGCAATATATGTCTGGGTATTATTGCCCAATACAGCATCAACAGAACCATAAAGCATAAAATAACCTGAACTGTCAGATAGTAATGAAAATCCAAATGAATAATTGGAGTCCAATTCAGGATAGTCTTTGTAAAAAGATTGTGTTTGTGCAGATATATTCTGCACAAACACGAAAGAGATAATGATTATTATAACAGCAAATCTCATGATTATCGGGTAATAACGATCTTGTCAATAGCAATGTACCGTCCACAGGATTCAATATACACGTAATAAGTGCCGGACTTGGCCGGTGAATCGAGCTCAATATCACCCATACATTCACTCACCCTGATACTGGACACTTCCCTTCCCATAACGTCGTGAATTACAATAAACATCTCCGCACAGGCCGCCTCAACCTCGTAATGTGCAGTAAATTTTTCACCCGCGGGATTGGGATAACAGGAGAGAAGCCCCTGTTCAATTTCTGGTTGACTTCCTGTTGAATATGTTATCATACTCCGGTTATCCACATCCGGCATAGGGATCAGTGTCAGCTCCTGAAATAATGTATCATTAAGTAATTCCAAAGCGTTTCTTGCATAAACAGCACCGTATTTCAATGTGTCGTTGGCTATTGCCTGAAGTGCCTGCATTTTTGTACTGTCTGAAATTATTGACAATTCTCCTCCCGGTAAATCCAATGTCTGGATATTCATTCTTTGTTTATCTGAATATGAAACAAGATCCGCATCAATATTGACCAGACTGTCGAGAGTCTGATTTGCTTTTGCAAAATGCCGGGTACTGATGTAGGCCGATACCAGATTTAATTTCGAATTCCTTGAAGTTGTTTCTTCCAGAATTTTCACTACACTGTCCATGGGATTAACTGTGAGCGTATCATTCAGATAGTAACGAACGAGATCGGATTCAAGAACTTTTTCTGTGTATTCATAATAAGCTATCCCAGAAGGTAGCATATCTCTGGCCGACATTTCTCCGGTCTGCAAAGCAGCAATCTGATTATGGATACCTTTCGGAAGTGGTGATTGCATTGATTGTACAGCCTGATAAACTTCATCGCTCAACGGGGAATTGGCAGTAAGAATCTGTTGCATTGTACCAGGCGACAAAGCATTTGGACGCTCAATAAGCGTTAGAAGTACTTCATCGGACAAATAGGGAGAAAACTCAAGCATGGTCTGAAGCATCTGTCCGTCCGGAATATTACTTTGCGCAATCGAAACCAACAAATTGGTCTGTCCTCCGTCTACCAGATTGTTTAGCTCTTCAATTTTCACAGCTACAACCTGCAATTCAGTGCGTATTGAGATGGGTTTGTTAATTGTTCTGTCAGGGCAATGAGAAGGAGATTGAGAAATACTTTCTCCATAATCCTCAGGAGATGTTGGTTTAATTTTCTGATCACAACATCCGGGTTGCCATGGCGATCCGGTATAATTGGCGTGCTGTATATCGTCCGGATTGGCATACTGGTTCCAGTCTATTTTAAATTGGTTTTCATCAATTGTACATGGAGCCGAGTAACTGTTTCTAACCATCGTTGTTGGATCTAATGAACCAGGCAAATAAAACCCCTGGGTTTGGCTAATTCCCAAATCCATGTTCGTCCGCGGCAAAACCGAAATATCATACGTGTTACTCGTGAATGTCTCACAATGGAAAGCCAGTCCATCATCTTCACCATCTCCATCATTATCATTTAATGCCACGATGCCAGAATATAGATCTGTGAATGTATTTCTGTAAATTTCGTTTGCGGCATTTGCACCATTTCCGGTGTTCGAGTTATTTACATAAATACCGGTCCAGCCTCTTTCGGTTAAATTGGGAGAAATGAAATTATTGTTTTCAACTTTGTAGCCATTGCATTGGTCGAGATACAAACCATAACTGTACTGGTATTTTATAATATGGAGAGAAAAGTCATCAACAATGAATTCGTTATTAATAATTGTCGGGTACTCTATTCCGGAAAGATATACTCCACCAAAACGACATAAGTTAAAAACCGAGTTTTTAATATTAACAGCTTTTAAATTTGGTGTTGCAGTAGCGTGGATGCCAAACCCAAGATTTACAAATCGGCTTTTCTGAATATTGGAGCATGGAATGGTCGCCGACAAACAACTCTGATCAACAATAAAAGAGGCATTGATGCTTTGGATCCCGGTCCCCAATTTATTCCAGGTGGCATTGGGATTTGTATTGCGGAAAGTATTCCCATAGAGTTTTACGCCATTTACCTCATACATCGAAATAAAAGCAAAAGGAATTATTCCATCCGGCAGGTCTGCTGTCGTTTCAAAAGTACAGTTTTTTATATAGCTCAAATTCGGCAGGCTGTACTCTAGAATGGGATGTATGTTATCATAATGCAAAAACTGAATTCCTCTTCTGCAATTGCGGAAAGTACTGTTCTCTGCTTTAATTATGCCGCCGGTCTTGCTCCAATCCCAGCTACTCATATCTTCAACATTACCGATAGTAGTAATTCCATCTATAGCATTTTCAATCACTGCACCATTTTTCAAAATCACTTGTCCTTGGGCGCCGGGTGTAAGCTGGCTCAGGCTTGAATTGCCCTGGAGTTCGATACCTTGCCAGAGTTGGTCGCATTGCTGTAAATTGCTTAAAGTGGAATTATCAACAATCAATTTGCCTCCAGGTTTAATAATGACTTTGCTTTTTGGCGCAAATTCAATAAATGAATTGTTTTCGATTGTCAAAACACTGGCGTTGTCAATGACAATATCCTTTTTGATTTTTTTCGCCTCACTTGACCAAATAATATTGCCAGAAATATTTATTTCATTGTAATCTGTGTAATTGGCAAATTCTGCGCAATCTTCTATAATGATTTGACCTAAGCCATTAATATTGCTGTTTTGAATTCCAGTGCAATTTTCGCATGGCACCAATAAGCTAAGTGATGGATTGATTCCATTTATTGCTCCTGAGTTTAGTTGAATAACACTTGTAATATCTTCAAGATTCAAAACAGCACCATCTTCAATACAAATGAACCCTCCATTTTCAACTGTGATGTTTGAATTTGGCTTTAATCTGATATCAGCTCCTGATTGAATGTACAATGTGCCACCCTGTTTTATCAATAGTTCTGAGCTGTTATTAATAAGCAAATCGTTTTCATTGCCGTTCCCGCGAATTCTCAAAATTGATCCATCACCTATTTCGAGTTTCGCGGTGGTCTTTGTTCCCCCAAGAGTAATGTTCCCATATCGCACATCCATTTCGATTTGGCCACAAGTTGAAAAAGTTGCATCTGGCAAATTTCCTAAAACATTTAATTCGTTATTGAATTTTAGTGTCGATTTTCTAAACACATTTGAATATGTATCCCATATTCCTAGCCAATAATTATCTGTAATAGTAAAGTCATTCTGCTGAGGGTGTCCTGTAAAATATTCATAAGCCAAATATTCTGCACTATTTACAGCGTTTTCATTGAAATAATTAACCATGTAATAATCAATCCATGATTTCGGATAGAAATTTATCACACCCCATATTATTTCTTTTACATACCCATATTCACTTTTATTCTCACTTTGTCTGATAAAATCGGATGAAATATTTGTGCAATGCCAGCCCCACTCATATTCGGGAATATTCCATTGCACCCTGTTTTCGCGGAAAGCCCTGCTGATATCAGCTCTAGTTTTGCAATCATTATACTCAAACAGGTAAAATAGATAATCCTGAATGTTAAAACACTTTTCTCTGAAATAATATCCCCCTTCATTATTCGGGTTGTTATCGCCCGTATTTTCAATTAGCGGCCTGCAAATCTGATAAAATGAAAGTTCAATATCATCTGTTGTTTTCCACCCAAACAGTCCTTGATTCGAATCATCCCAGCCATGATAGGATGTTCCGGGCAGAGTACTCGATAAACCACGTGAACTGCCATCCCATAAATCATATATTGAGCATGCTATATAATACTCTGATCGAAAACCATTGTTTATTTTTTGGAATAGTATGTTTGCACCATCCCATGAATAATGGCTTCTGACTTCACACCGTGGAAAATATCCTTCTCGATCAAAACCATACTCATAATCTTCCTCCCAATAAGCCGCATCTAAAATCATTTGAATAGCATCTGCCCATCCTTCCACCCATGCCAAACGGCTGGTATTTTCTTTTCCCCAGCTATGTTCATCAGCCCCATTTACGCCAAAGGGTATTGTAAAATTATTCCCCTGCAATCTGAACATTGTAAAATGGCCAAACTCATGATAGGGCGTGTTTTCTCGTATTCCATCTCCAGATTTCAGATGAATTGTTGGCTCAAAAACCGGTGGGATTAATCTGCTTTCAAACCAACTGCCAACGGCATATGGTTTAATTTGGAGATTTTTTTGAAGAGAAACACCTTGATTTTTACAATACATAAAACCTTTTCTTACCCAATGAACAGCTTTAAAAGCTTCAGACGGATCCTCGGTTGATGAAAATGTTTTATTGTAAGTTTGATTCCCTGCATCTTGAGGAGCATCCCACTTTGCGCTTTTGAATTTAAATCTGTTTCCCCAAATATTTGCCGCAGTTATTTTATATTCGTCATCTGATACTGATACTATTTGAATTGAAAGTTCAACATTGTCGCCTTCCCATATTTGACATTCATTATAAGAGATTGTGTACTCTCCTTGATCATTAGTGTAAGCATGGCCAAAATTTTGCCAAACTATTGTATTTCCACCATATGTATCTAATTCAACCAGCTCAACTTTAAGTCCTCCTAATTGAATGTCTATAGGAGCGCGAATATCATTTGTTATATTAGCTTCTATTTTGCCTGACACGGTTCCGCTAAACCACTTACCCCAGCATCCGGCTTTAATACTTCCGGTCGTATCTACATCAGCCGAATCAATTCCATCTCCATAAGCATTATGAAAAATAATAGAATCATTGGGAATGGGTTTCATTAATACACTATATGCTAGGCCGGGAATATAAACCTCACTAAAATTATCCAAATCATCGTCTGACCAGTTTCTTGTTGAATCATACCAATTAACGTAAAAGTTTGTATCAATATTTGATACAGGAATACTGCCTCTTGTTAAAAATTGACGAATCTTAATATTTTCTGGAATATTATCCTCGCTAAACCATCTTCTTGGTAAATTAAAATAGTCTTCGGTGTTCCATATTTCAACGGTGTTATATGGTGTAAAAAACACTTTTGCGATTGTGTAAAACTCAAATGATTCTGCTGCCGAATCAGCATGATGAATGATTTGAATTGTTTGAGAAAATAAAGGGCTGCTATCAACAGGATAGCGTACTGTTACTATAACATTAACGCTGTCTCCCTTTTCGTAAACACCACCTGCAAGGTTTGGAGTTAAACTAACATTCCAACCATTTGGTGCAAGTATCTGTGAGCTTCTCTGTATGGAAATGGTATCAAGGAACACATAATCAACTGTGAACTGAAAAACGCCACATTGATCATTAATCTCTATACTGTTTACATCACTGACAATGGGATTGTAATCTTGTGCTTTTAATCCACAAAAAAATAATATCAGGAATGAGAATAGTAAAATATTTTTCATATTCCTGAAAATTAATTATTAATATGATATGATTTCAATTGGCGATTATCGCTTTCTGATTTGATTTTTACCAAACCGATGTTTTTTGACCAATAGAAAAATTTTCCGGTTATTCGATTTTCACGGATACAAACGACATCGTAATATTCATATCCATTTATCACCATTGTATCGGAATTCGATATTATTTCTATATTATACGGCTGAAAATAACTACTTCCTGATTCTGACTGAAAAAAATATATTATACTTTTAAATCCATTTCCGATTAAGAAACAACGCGCAAGATCATCACAGCCAGATAAAACAGTCAATACAGAATCACCACATTTGAATTTTTGATATAAATCTTCGTTTTGATAATCATCGTTGTCGTTATCAAGTATTTTGTATTGAGAATATGTCAGCGTAAGACTATCAATCTTTCCAGTAATCGAATCTTCATACACCCACCATGAGCCAACAGGAAAATCGACATAATCCTTAAATTCCTGAGACATATAATAAATTGGTTTTTCAGGCTCCCGGCATGATTGCACACATATGAGCAATAAAAATGAAATCAGAATATAACTCCGTGACTTTTTCATAATTGAAAAATTTTCTCAAATGTACACCAAAACATTTCAAAACCAAATGATTTTTGAAATTATTGTTTGATGGAACCGTTATAAATATCCGATGAAGTACAGCGAATGATAGTTTAAGCTCAGCTGCCACATGTTTTTCGCACCTGTGGAAATAATTCGCTCGTGTTGTATTCCAGAATCAATACGCAATTGTAAACATTGCTGCAACACAGCTACGACAGTAAGCCTGTGCAATCGAATATTATTACATATTCTATGCAAATCAATTTTGTTTTATCAAATTGCAAAACTAAGATATTGATTCACATCATCAAAAAGGAATTGATTGAACAGCTTTATAATCATATCATTTGAACCTGAGTCATTTCTTTTCAAACAGCTCCCGTTTTAATTCAAATTAACCAGGAAATAATCAGGTTGTATTCAAATACTACTGAAAACATACTGCAATGGATTTGATTTTACCAATTTGAAAATATTTTCGCCCAGGAATTACTGTTCTGTTCATCTTTTTTATCAATACTTATTCGATTTTTACTATTCTGAACAGATGGATCATCTGATTTTACTCAAATTGTACCTGAAATCACCAAAAAAACGACAAAAAGCGCTTTTTCACGTCGTTTTCCAAAATGTTCATTTGTTTGAATTGAACATTTTACTCTCAGGTTGCTTATCCATAATGGATTTTGCGATGTTCAAAATTCCAACAATGGCTCTGCCCCACATTTTCAGGTCAGTTTATTCAGAACGGATATTCAAGTTTGTCAACTTTGGTTACAGTTTGTCAACCTTCGCTACATTTGGCTCAACGGGCCTATGGCGCAGTTGTATTTTTGATTCATGCCTTTTGCGAATGGATTTGCAGTCATTCGTAAAGCGTACTGAATGCAATATTGAAACTAATTTAATTTGAATTGCCATGAAGACAAGAACGTTTGAAGTGCCGGTGGACCTGATGGTTGATTTTGCCGGAATCCTTGATGAAAACAACTTGAACAACACCATTCAGGGAACCAATGACGATGATGAAATTGTTATTGAAGTTTATTATGAACCTGACGACCGTGATGGCGTCTTTGAGTTGTTTGAGCTGCTTGACCCCGAAGATGAAGATGACTAAACAATGCCGTGACTGGACGGGCAGCAACGCCATGGCTGTCCGTCCGTTTTTTCAAAACAAAACAAAATGGACACATCCATCCGCATCGAAGTTCCCGCCGCGATATACAATCAGCTGGTGCGAATCCAGGAGAAACGCAGACAGGCCGAAGGCCGCAAACCGTCGCTGTCTTCGATTATTCTGGATTTCTGCTCATCTTGCATCAATGATGACCAAACCAGCTCAAAAAATGTTCAATCCGCTGGTAATTCTGTACAAAATAATGCAGCAGATGTACAAAACACCCGCTTATTCCAGTCGGAAGAAACCATGCTAAAGCGGCTCGCAAGATGGGAAGAGAGCCTGTCGCGATGGGAAGCCAATCTGACTGGAAAAGAAAACCGCCTTAAAGAATGTGAACGCGATCTTTCTGTACAACGCGAAGAAATATTTCAGTCAAAACTTGAAATTCTTGATCAGCGGGATCTTTCCCGCAAGGCAGCGCTGGCCGGACCGGAAGAGATCATCGAGAATAAAATGATGTCTTTGGAGATCTCAAACAAGGATGAAAAAATTAAAAGGCTTAAAGAAACAATCAGCAAACTTGAGGAAGACCTCCAAAAGGCCATCAGCGCAGCAAAGCCGGTAAAAGAAACCTCCTCTTTTATGAACATCATCAAAGATTACTGGCCGCTGATTGTGGCCGGCGCCGGGATGCTGATAACCTATTTCATGAAGCAAAAAACGGAATCAAAAAAGCAAAATGTTCAGATTGGGCAGCTCCTCAAATCGCTTGAGAAGCTGGGTGATGTAGAAAAGTAGAATTTGCTGAAAATATTATTGGATTGGACTCAATATTTCATAGAAAAGGGCCAGAGAGTAAAAAATATCCGACAATAGTGTAGAATGAAAACAAGAGTATGCACGACACACAAAAAACGGCCATCTCTGTTAAATGGACGCTTCTTGTTTTGTTTGACACCTCTACCGTTGTTCAGGGGGGGATAGAGGATCATTTGGGGAACTTTAAATACTTCAATAAACTATTAATATAACTGCTATTTTTATTGGACAAAGCCACAACAAAAAAACACAAACTTTTACAACATGATGTAACTACCAGTAGTGAATTTTGACTCATAAAAATGTTTTGCTGAATAATTATGTTGCAAGACGCACAACAAAAGCGGTCATCTTTGTCAAATGACCCTGCACCATCCATGATAAATCCTAAAGGTCCATCCCAATATTGGTAAAACACAGAATTTCAACAGAATACGTCAAAGCCGGCCACAGCGCCGGCTTTATGCTTGTTAGGTCATTAGTTGAACAGAATAATGGTCCTTTCTGAAAGCAATCAGAAATTGTCATTGCTTCTTTATAGGAATTCTATTTTATTCGGTCTGAAGACCTATCATTCCGGCTTCGGTTGACAATCGGTGCAATTTGAATTCAGGTTTTCTGAGATTCTGGCAGTGGCTGCTAATCTGATCGGTTGAGAAAATGGAATCGGGATTTAATTTAATTCTCAAATCAAACACTATCTCCCACCCCCTCATTGTGACTGCATTTCAGACCTATTATTCCATCAAAAATAAATCGCTGATCTTCTTTGAAATCTTCTAAAAAAGCGTTCGAATTCAGCATTGTCGGGGTTCAAAGCATCATCAGCGACCCGGTCATTGTTGAATATTAAAACCTGACTTCATGTTCATGCTACAAAATTTACATACAGAAAATAAATATCTTTACGTCATGAAAGGCGTCAGGACTTTTATCGGAAAATGTCTCGTGTGTTTGTCGTTTATTCTTTTCACTGCGGCGCCGACACATGTTGCTCATGCCCAGACATGGCCGGTCAGCGTTAATGCTTCAATAAATCCGCAATTCACCGGTTACTGGACTGATTACAGCAACAGTTCATCCACCCTCCTGCCCGTTTCTGTTATTCTGAACGACATCAATCTTTCCAATTATCAGGTAAATCTGGTGCTCACCATCGAAGGGCCTGACTATACACTGACATCCACAACCCCACTAAGCCTCAATCCTGGCGAAGTCAGTATGTTGCCGGCCATCACGTTATTTTCTCCTCTCAAATATTCAAACGGAATGCCGTTTGATGCGGAAAACTGCTTTCACGAAGGCAGCTACATGATGCATATTGTCGTTTATGATGCCTTTCACACAGACCGGCAGGTAAGCAACGAGGTGCTGCTTCCGTTTTATTTTAACCTCAAAGAGCCTCCGTATCTTATTGAACCGGCCAACAGAAGTTTGTTAACTCCCCTTACGCCTCAATTTATCAGTTTCAGTTGGATTGCTACAGAAGTGTACACCGGTGATCCGTCGTGGACCACATCATACGAATTCAGCATTTACCGGGTTCCGCCAGGCACCATGGATACAATGAGCATTGTGAATTACGGCGTTCCGGTTCATCAAGTTGAAACCAACAATACAACGTATGTCCTCGGACCCGATGTTGTTGAACTAGATCCGTTTTCATCCTATGTCTGGAGAGTCCGCGCAAAAAGCAGCACTGACAGAGGAATATATAAAAACAACGGATATTCCGAAGCATTTACATTCAAATACGGTGATCCGAATGCTGTGATTGCTGCTACCATTGATCTCGATCTCTCGGCTCAGGGACAGACCCATCGGATGGGTATATGCTTCTGGTCGCAGAATGGTGTAATTGATGAGTATCATTTACAGGTTCGCAAAAAAGGCACCCAGAACTGGTTTGATTATTATACGACATCCAGCCTGGAAAAAATAAACAATCTTGAACCGCAGACCACTTACGAAGCACGTTTGCGTGGCGAAGGCAGCATTGAAACCGATTGGACCGACATAAAAGAATTTACCACCAAGCCCGTCCCAAATTACGACTGCAACAACAGCACCATGCCCATGGACGGCCTTGCAGCAAATCCACTGCCTGCCGAAAAAGCCCATCCGGGCCTGATTATCCAGAGCGGACAGTTCGAAGTTTTTGCCACATCCATTACTCCGCTGTTTTCACCAGGTCATTTCTCAGGCGAAGGTTACGCCATCGTTTTCGGCGTTTTCCCACTCGCTGTGGAATGGCAGGACATTTACATCAACGACAATAACCGGCAGATGTCGGGTGTCATAGAGGCAAAAACAAAAGGCATTGATGCATGGGCTCACGACTGGGATGTGGCACAGGCTGCCGAAGATCCCGTCTGGGTGCAGGGCACCATCGATTCCGTCTGGATCAACGGAAATGAATACTGCTACACTTTCGATGATGGAACCAACACGCAGACCGTTTGCAACGATTATCCCGGCGATGCCAATGTGGTAGTTCTTCAGGATGATGACGGCAACCAGTATGTGATTACCATTTACCCTGAACCATCATCGGTGAGCGGACCGCACAACTACCTTACGTATTTGGGCGACAGCCTTGCAGGCAACGACAGCCTGCAGGTTACTTTCTCCGCCGCATCCACACAGCAATTTGGTTTCGATAAAAAAGAACATGTTGAGTGGATTCTCAACTACGAACCCATCCGGCTTGGTGACAGCACCAACTATTTTGTGCCCTGGAAAAGCATTGGCAAAGGACAAACCGATGAAGTTGTTGCCCATGCTGAATTCGCAGGTTTAGATGAAAACCGGCTTGCTTTTAAAGACAAGACCGGCAACGCCTTGAGCAAAACTGGCAGCGGCGGAACATACACCATTACTGTTCCCTCGAATGCACAATGCGTGTATGCCTGGTACGGCGATCTGAAACTCGGCAAACTCAATGTGGTTGAACTGGACACCCTGAGCCGCCGTGTGGTGTTGGTTCCGGTGAATGGCGCCACCATAAATGCTGCAAACCTGCAGAGCAATCTCAACACCATTTACGCTCAAGCCAACGTAAGCTGGACTGTAAGCACCGCAGCACCATTCAGTTTCGATCTGGGCAGCGATGGCCTCGAAGCCGCCGATGCCACCCTGTTCAGCAAATACAGCCCCGAAATGCGGGCGCTGCGCGACAGTTTCCGCACACAGGATACGGCGTATGACAAGAACGCCTATTATTTGTTTGTTGTTCCCAATTTCAACGACCCCGCCCAGCTGGGCTACATGGTGCGCGGACGGGCAGTGGGCTTTCTGGCTGCCGGTGCCAATGCACGCGAAGCCGCTCACGAACTTGGCCACGGTGCTTTCGGTCTCGAACACACTTTCCCCGACCCGGCAGAAGGCACTACCAGCAACCTGATGGATTACAGCACGGGAACCCAACTGCACAAAAAACAATGGGACGCCATTCACAGCAAAATGCCCGTGTTTAACTGGCTGGATGAGGAGGAGGATGGGAGTAGTGTCGATATTACAGATATCTCCATAATGGCAATGTATGAGGGCATAATTCCCCTGAATGAGGAAATTTCTGAAATGATTTGTATTGCCCCTTCTGGTGTTCTTGTTACAGTTGCCAACAATCTGGAGCAAGTTTCATTTTCTGTAAAAAAGGAAGTGGAATTCATGATTCCCGATGGAGTTCTTCTGGGGTTTAAAAATTCGGCTGGTAAATATTCGGCTATTGTAAACAATAAAAATGAATTTTTAGGCTATGCAAGATTAATTAATCCTCTTGGAACAACCACTAGTGAAAAGTATAAAATAAACGGAGATTACGATTTTTATCATGAATCATTAACTAATACTAACACCAATTCAAATGCTCCTGTTTATATTGGTAAACGGTCTAACTGCAAAGTTGATTTTTATTATACGCAATTATCCAAATTTCCCAAACCATCTATTAATAATACTGCTGCTGGACCAATTATTACTAAGACAGATATGATTTGGTCAACTATTTCAGCTGAGTATATAGGCTTTGTTGATGAACCATTAAATTGCCGGAAAACAATACCTACGCTAACTGAAAATGATCTTCTGTATTGCAGTGAAGGAATGAAATTTAATCCATATGGACAAGGTGGTTTATTGGTAAAAATGATCATAGATCAAAAAATCGAATATTTTTATTGCGATTTCGATGCATTTGGGCAAGAATACTACCTTATTTGGAATGATACCATATGGGAAGATTTCATTCCTGTTAAACCTGAAAAATTTGATGTAATCAGTGAAATACTTGGAATATGTAAGGACATGGTCGCGGACCCTCATTTCTTGCTATCATCTATTGGCTCAACTGAGATACCGATTCTTTCATGGGCAGCAGACGCAATAGATGGAGTTTTATACTTGGTAGAAGGCGATGAAATTAATGCTTCACTCTCATTTGCCTCCATAGTTATTCCAAATGTCATTGTAAAATCAGTTACGCTGGTAAAGAAAATAAATGGGGTGCGAAAAACCATTAAGCTTAACGAACAATTGTCTGAAGATTTTATTCAAATCACCAGAAAGCTGCAAGAGTCCAATGTTGAGAATTTTACGGATGAATCATTTGACGTAGCCCAATTCCTCGAAAAAAACCAGGACAAAGCAGTTACAATTCGTTCGCTTCATACTGCGAGCCAGAACGCCGAACGATTTTCGGGTTTTATTAAAAAACTAAAATCGCTGCCCGACGAGCAGCAAGCCGAATTCTTAGTCGATGTTGCTCGCCAGAATGTGCCAGGTATTCCTGCCGGTGCGCACCTATCGGAAAATATGGCCAGTCTTGATGCGGGGATGGTGGATGCGTGGAGAGCATTGCACGAATTCTCAACTTTAAGGGTAAATTCAGCTAATCTTGAAACGATCTCAAAAATCAGGAACAAATTCACCTATAATGGAAAGACAGGACAGGAAGCATTAGAAGAAATATTTTCAGGCCATGCAAGTGCACAGAAGTTTATTGATAACTTCAAGAAGTATGATGAAATTATTGGTGAGATTGATAATATCACAATAACCGGAATAAAATCATCTTCTGAGGTTAGGATATTGAACAACAGCAGCCAGGTTGGGAAGGTTGTGGATGGGAATCTTTTCGTGAATTATTCAGGGTTTGGCGGTGATATTGTTTGTGATGCGTCTAAGACCACAACTTGCATTGGAAAATACGATCCACCTGGAGGAATTGGGACAAAGCAAGTAATTGATTCTAAATTATCTAAATCGGGTGAGAACCCCGGAGGTGTTAACATTTTAAACGACACCAGAAACATGCAAGGTTGGGAAGATCAACAAATTTGGGATAATGTCAATGAGCCATGGTTACGTGATGCTGTAAATAGAGGAGATGACATTAGGGTTCTTTCCAATCCACTCGAAGGAGGAAATATTTTCAAAGACTTGAGAGATGTTCCCAGTTCAGTGTTTGATAGCTCATTTGACTTGGCTGATTATTTGAGAAATTTGCCTTCAGATAAATTAAATGATTTATCATTCTTTGGGCGTGAAGTGAAGTGGCTGTCAGAGAATGGTTACATTTATGATGTTGCTAATTTTAAATTTTTAAAATGATCAAATACGACGGATACTATTTGGCTGTTCCAACGCCTTACACTGACTATGTGGCTGGAAGCAACAAAAGAACAGGCTTTATTCATTGGGCATATTTCTTCAATGCCAATGGTATTGTTAAACGAAAACGCAAAGAAAGCAAGAATGGGAAAGTTGCATTTAAGAAGGAAGATTTTGAAAGTGCTATTTCAGGAGAATTTATTTTAAATGGTGATTTTGTAAATATAATTTTTGACAAGGGACAAAAGTGGGAATTGAAAAAAAGCTTTAGAGTTAAAGAGATTCAATTGATTTGCGTAGAATCCAATAGTGCTGCGGGTATCGATGAAATCTATCAGTTTCACAATTGGTGATGTATGATCGTTTTGTTTTTGCCCTGCACCATCCATGATAAATCCTAAATGTCCATCCCAATATTGGTAAAACACAGAATTTCAACAGAATACATCAGAGCCGGTCACAGTGCTGGCTTTATGCATATTGGGGTATCAAATGAACAGAATTCTGCTCATTTCTGAATTAGATCCGAAATTGTTAATGCTTTTTTATGGGAATACTATTTCATTCAGGTTGAAGAACTATCATTCCGGCTTCGGTTGGCAGTCGGTGCAGTTAGAATTCAGGTTTTCGGAAATTCTGGTCGTGGCTGCTATTCTGATTTGATCAATTGGAAAAATGGATTCGGGATTTTTATTCATTAGGGCCTCTATTGGTGTGAGACCGCTGAGTGAACCATGTGGGCGAATATCGTTGTAATCATGAACCATTTCGGAAATAATTTCAAGCGCTTTATTGAGTTGTCCTGAGAAATCGCGGGGCCAGTAATTGCTTTTGAAAATTTTGTTTACTGCTTCTACAACGGAGTTCGAAAAAGCAGTGTCGATCTGTGCTATCACAGAATTAATTCTGTATTGAGATGAAGAAGCGAATGTGGAAACGGAGCCTTTGTTTTCCGAACCGTCATCGGAAAACAAAGTGAAGTCTTTCAAGTTGTATCGGTCAATTACTTCTTTCAGGTTTTCGAGCGTGAGCATGGCGGTCTTATTCAATGCGGCTTTCCAACCAAGGATCGCTTTGGAGAAATTATCGACTATGAAAGAAATGTACAATTTCTGAACGTCATTCAAACGTACTTCTGTTACACTGCAACATCCAAAACAAATCTTTGATACCCATCCCAATATTGGTAAAACACAGAATTCCAACAGAATACCTCAAAGCCGGCCACTGCGCCGGCTTAATGCTTGTTAAGTCATAAGTTGAACTGAATAATGTTCATTTCTGAAAGCAGAATCTCACCAAATAAAACCTCTCCTTTCCCCTGTTTTCACTATTTTTGTCTCAAACTGAACAGATGAAATTTCTGCGCTGGATATTGATTTTTGTGTTGCTGCTGGCGGGCGCGGGGCGCGCTGGGGCAGCCGGCGGCGGCGCAGCCGTAGCCGATATTTTCATACAAGCCGAGAAACAGCGATTGATTGAACATTCTGAGTTTCAGCAATACGAAAGCGCCTTTGCAGCATGGGACGAACTGTATGAAACAGTAATGTTTATGGATGCGGGAGCAAATATTGGTCTGCTTATCCGTAATGTAGCAACAGCAAGCTGTTGGTCTAAGTTTGTTAGTAAGGTAGATGATTTGCCCGACGATGTGGTAAAAACAGATCTAAAGGTTTTTATACAAGATGTTAAAAGTGGTGAAGCGATTGCAGGTGAAATAACAGCAATATCTAACCGATTAGACAACCTCTTTGCCATGCCACAGACGCAACCATTTATTAACGACCTGATAAATTTCTCTACTGGAAACAGCGGTCGAATTGCGAGATTTGGAGATATTTCGACTTTAAAAAACACAATAACCAACCTAATTGAAAACCCGATTGTAAATAATGTCAAATCATACGATCTTTTAATCAATGATATTGAACATTTCATGATAAACTATCGTTCTGTTCCCGGGGCATTGAATTATTTTGACGAGCTTTTGCAAACACCTTTAAAGTTTAAAGGTGGAGCATTTGGAATAGAAATTCTATCAAATCCACCACCGGTACTGGCCGGTAAAACACTTATCAAGCTTGAATCAGGTATTGATGATATTGACAACTTTAGATATGATCTCATGTTTGAAGATGGAAGTGGAATGAAAATATTCGTTGAAACCAAAAACTATTCATCCGGTACCGGTTTCACAACTTCATTCTACAATCAATTTAAAGCGTATATTAGCAACCCACAACTTGAAAACATGGATCAGCTAAAATACTTTTTCCGCTCAAACGATGGTGTGACCAAAGCCACTCAGGTGAAGAAGTTTAAGAATATGATGAAGAGTAATGCTAAGGAACTTTTTGAGTCGAATCCAAGTTTGTTTAGAAGTATAAAAAAAGAAAACGGAATTGATTTTATTGATGATTGGGATGATTTAAAAACAATGATGGAAAGTCCAACGATCTCCATAGATCATCCAGTGTTTAATTTTATTGAAATGTTTTAATCCAGATGAAATATAGAATAATCCAAACAGGCATAAATTTCTTCGATTTAGAAATCAATTTGATGATATCTAATCGAAAAAACATACTTTCAATTGATACTCATCTTGAATTAACTTCAATTGAAGATGCTTCGAAAATCTTAAGTTTTAATAATGAAGTTGTTGTTTTAGATAGCCTAAACAATGGTTTCCTTGTTGGCAATGGCAAGTTTTTACAAGAAAGAATTCTGAGTTATGTGAATCCCTTCCTTTTAGTTTATAATAAAAATCCACAATATTATGCTGTTTACAACAAAAACTTAGAATTGATATTAAAAGATGTTCATAACTTTGGGAGAACATTAATTTCAAGTTACATAATTGATGGCATTGGGGCTTCGAGCAATATTCGCATTTCAAATCTTAATGAGTTAGAAAAAACCTCAGCCTTTCCGCTCTACTCACTCGGCACCTGGCCCGATGGAGCTGTGGAAAAGCCATATCAAGTAAATGAGTTTTGCGGTATTTATAACAAAACACTTGTTTGTACGCTTAACAGCGGCGCGGTGCTTTTGCTGGATATTGAGAAAGGAGAAATTGTTAAATTTATTGAAAATGCAAAGTTTCCGCGAATGTTGTATGTTGATAATGAAAATGAGAATATTTATAAAGGCCTTTTTGGCCGCAGGTATATTGAATTGGATGTAAATATTGGGGTAATCACGAGGGAAGTTATTATTGAAGATCAGTTGCGTAAATTGAAAGGAATAAACGATGAAACTGTTTTCTGGGCTTCAATCGGCCGCTCATATTTATATGATGGATTGTTCTATTTTGGGATAGAAACAAATGATATTGGCATCTTCGATCCGGTCAGCGCAAAAGTAGTCGACTACCACGAATTTGAATTTGATAAAAGCAAAGGGCAGCAACTAAAAGGCGGCAAAGAAAACCTTCAGGTGAAAGATGGAATAATTTACTGTCTTGATACTTTGGGCAACCTGTATGAGTTGGAAAGTGAAAAATTGAAGTCTTAGAGGCTTAGATGCGTTCTCTCGTTTTTCCTACATTTGCCCCCTGCACTGTAACATCCAAAACAAATCTTTGATACCCTTCCCAATATCGGTAAAATACAGAAATTCAACAGATCACATCAAAGCCGGCCACAGCGCCGGCTTTATGTTTGTTGGGTCATTAGTTGAACAGAAAAATGGTCATTTCTGAAAGCAGAATCTCACCAAATAAAACCTCTCCTTTCCCCCATTTTCACTATTTTTGTCTCAAACTGAACAGATGAGGCTTTTGCGCTGGATAATGGTGTTTGTGTTGCTGCTGGCGGGCGCGGGGCGCGCGAAGGCGGCTGGTGGCGGCGCAGCCGTAGCCGACATTTTCATTCAGTCCGAGAAACAACGTTTAATAGAGCACTCTGAATTTCAACAATACGAAAGCACTTTTGCCACCTGGGACAAAATTTACAACACTGCAATGATACTCGATGCCGGGGCAAACCTTGTTGCGCTCGGACAAAAAATATATATTGCACGCCAGTTTAAAAAATTCATTGAAAACACTGACAACTTAGTTGGATGCTCCACAAAAACATTGCTGAAAGAGCAGATTGTGGCGATTGAGAGCGGGGTTAAGTTGGAAGGTACAGTTCCATACTTTGTTGCAAAATGGAATAATCTTTCAGTTTTAGAAGCAAAATCTTTATATACACAACTTGCAAAAACTGAAATTCAGGGGAGCAAGGTTTTTAGAACGCAAGCTGAAATTTTAACCGAAATCCAACAACGAGGTATCACAAATCCTTATAACTTTGCTTATGCAATTGAAGATTACACTTTGACAAAAGAAACATTTTTCGTTCGCGGTTATAATCAATATAAAGAAGGACGGTGGCTGATTTCGATTGATGATGTTGGTGGATTTTCATCTGTTGACGACTTTATTAATCAAACTGCTTTGCCAATTGTTGATGAATATGGAGGTCTTGTCAAACCCGATAAGTTGTTACTAGTGAAAGTTCCTCCAGGAACAATAATTAGAAAAAGTGTTGCCAGGCCACAAGATTGGGGAGGACAAGGTCATCTTTCAGGCGGAGCCACACAATACGAAATTATTAATTTCAGCAAGGAAGAAATGGAAAACTTTTTCGAAGACATCGGCGATATTAATGAATTTATTAATTAATTTCTATGATTAGCATACGATTTGAAAACAACATAAAAAATCAAGTAAGAATTGACAATGTTCTTTACGAGCTTCCCTATAGAATTAAATCTATAATGGATTTCCCTGCTTTAATTGTTTTTCATTGTTCACCTGATTTCAAGCAAGATTATCCAGAGTTAGTTGAAAAGTACAAAGCTGAAGGAAGGATTTCACTCTATGCCATTGATAAATCAAATAAAAATGTGCTGTGGACAATGAAAGGTGTAAATGCTGTATTTGTCGAACTTCCAGAGAACAAAAATGAAAAAGATTTTTTAAGCAAGCAACATTACGAAAACTATATGGTCAAATTTAAAAATAAAAATCTTCTTTCTGTTTATATAGGAGAATTCAGAAAGCTAATAGATGCAGATAATGGGAACGTTATTAGTTCTATGGAAATAAGATGATTATTGAATCGATAACTTTACAAAATTGATCAAAATCCAAACTTATGGATTAGCTCGCCTTGCCAATTAACCCAACTGAAATTTCCATTGTGAAAATACCTGAAGGAACAACTATTCGCAAAAGTGTTGCGTTGCACCATCCAAGACAAATCCTAAATGTCTATCCCAATATTGGTAAAACACTGATTTTCTACAGAATACATCAAAGCCGGCCACAGTGCCGGCTTTATACATATTGGGGTATCAAATGAACAGAATTCTGATCATTTCTGAATGAGATCCAAAATAGTCATTACTTTTTTGTGGGAATTTTATTTCATTCTGTCTAAAGACCTATCATTCCGGCTTC
>Ga0209319_1001149_pt1 | contig 23842 bp, 18 predicted proteins | sample RifGroE2_FD_184000 | JGI IMG/M metagenome (GOLD analysis project Ga0209319, IMG submission 184000) | Groundwater microbial communities from Rifle, Colorado - Groundwater E2 (SPAdes) (version 2) | ecosystem: Environmental > Aquatic > Deep subsurface > Groundwater | place: Rifle, Colorado, United...
AAGGTTTAATCCAGTTTTTGAGTCACACATAAATTTCCTCAATTAAGACTATCTAAATTACACAACATGCTGTCGCAGAAGGCATTACCAATAACGGCCCGGCAATATGGGGAGGTTGTGTTACCCGACGCAGCATCCGGGCTGAATCCTGGTACTTTAGCCAGAAAGTTGTCACGGTGCAAGGAGGGTATGGCGCACTTTTTGCCGTCCGGGTACAAATTTTATAGAGCATTACGCGTGTCGCGGTACAAGTTTTATCGGAGCCGCAAAATTATCCCCGGTTACAATGTTGGTGGCGGGCACTGGCGCAGTGTCGCGGTACAAATTGTCTCGGAGCCAGAAATCTGTCACGGTGCAGGATTTTATTTGCGGGCAGATGCGCGTGTCCGGGTGCAAGAACCATTACAAATTTGTCTGGAGTGCAGGAGCAAAAGCAAAAAGTGTGACAAGCAACTTACCCATATTGTCCGTGTTATGGTTAGTTGAGATTTTTTTATCCATTGTATTGAGTCTGGACAAGCAATTTATTTGTTAAATTTTTTGGTTTTAAATGAAGGACTCACTCTATTTTAATAATTATACCTCCACTAGGTGTTAACATGAGAATTTATTTATTCTGTTTTTTTCAATTCGTCAATCGAACGTTTTCGAACAAAGGCAAGAGTAAGACTGTTTTCGTTCCACTTTGTTATCTTTTCAAATAAATTTAACGCCTTTTGCTTATCACCCTTATTTTTATAGGCCACCGCATTGTAGTACCAGTTCACTGGGTCTTCAAAATCTACTTTGTTAAAGTATTCAATCGCCTTATCATAATTACCTTTTTTAAGCTCAAGCCTTGCGAGAAAAGCATATAATTGCATTTCTTCATCAGGATTTTTTCTGCTTTCGACTCTTAACTTGCATTTTTCACCTTCAAATATTGCCTTATCGAGCTCATTATTAGCTGCTAAAATTTCAAAGTTTATTGTTGTTGTTATGGTAATTAGGCGCTCCCTGAGAGGTTCTGTAACAGGTAATTTTACAGCTAAATCAATTGTTTTTTCACTATACTTCAATCCTTCAGCAGGATTCCCGGATTCTCTGAGAAGGCAAGCCTCATGGATATATGAAAATATAACAGTTGTAGCAAGATTTTCCTTTTCTGCTAAAGCACGCTCTTCCTCAAAAGTCTTCCGAGCATTTTCTATTTTGCCTTCATGTACAAAAGATGTTGCTATATAATATAAAGCACTCAACTTTTCACTAATTACGCTGGCCTGGTCAAAATAATCCTGATAATATTTTCTTGCTGACTCATAATCACCTTTAAAGATATAATTATTGCCGATTCTTCTTAGTGAAGCAGCAAAGTTAACCGGATCGATTTCAACTGCCTTTTTATACTGTTCAATAGATTCATCATATTTCCCTGTTTTTAAAAGAAACCCGGCATAAGAATCGTAAGGATTTGCTTTATCGGGAACTAATTTTATATAAGCCAGAAATGCCTTCTCTGCTTCCCCGTAATTGTTGAGTTCAGATTGACAATAACCTATCCTGTTATAAGCTGAAGCAAAGTTATTATCCAGTTCCCTAGCTTTATTAAAATGGATAAGAGCAGTAGAATAATCATTATGGTTGTAATAATACTGACCTGCCATCATCTGAACTCTTTTATCAGATGGGAATGATAATAAAAGCTGATCGAGATGTTCTTTCTGTTTCTGACCGTTGTCATCGACCTGTGCCTGATTGTATAGGATAACATTTTTTTCTCCGTCAGATGCCGTGCCGATAAGGCTTACGGCTTTATCCAGATTTTGTCGAAAAATTTTAGATCCACCTCCCGATCGCGAGCGATACAGATACGCCATTGCAAAGTTGGTATCTGTTTGGATAGCTTTATCAAAAAGTGAAGCTGCTGTAATAAATTCAATATTCTCGAATTTATCTCTACCATCAAGAAAGAACTTTAATGCTTCTTTTGATGTCGTGGTGACAGGTATCTCATTACCAGTTGGCTGGGTTTTACAGGATACAAGGAAGAACACAGCGAGTATGAATTCCGCAAGAATAGCCGAATAGGATTTCATTTTCATGATAAAAAGGATTGGTGTTTTAATATATTTAACGTATTCATAATTATATGTTTAGTTATTTAGTCGTAACCGATCTCGATAGATTTTACTCTGAAGTAAATGCATCACTTTGTTATGGAGTATTATAACCCTTTAAATTAAATGATATTTCTTGAATAGGTTGCTTTTCTGTCACTTTTTTTGGAAACTCAACAATCGGATTAGTCTTGTAGCAAGAGATTTGTTAGGGTCCCAAGACCAGGTAGCCTGGCAGGATTTGACTCATCAAAAGAGATTTGTCAAGGTGGCCAGTCCTGATAGATTGTCAGGAGCTGTCATGTCACCATATAGTTGTCCAGATGACTGAGTCCCGATAAACGGTGTGAAGTTGTCTCAGTTTAATAATCTGCTTGATCAGTTATGGTTAGTTGTCAAGAAAATTGTCTAAGGTGCAGGAGTCAATCAATTAACCATAACGGCCCGGCGGTTGAGGGAGTAAACGTTGCTGAGTCGACCGGAGGCCGATTGCAGGATTTTGCGTTTTCATCACGGTTTTACTGAGGCCGCAGGGAGCGAAGCATGGCGCAATTTTTGCCAATCCAGGTACAAGTTATTAGTCCGGATTTATCACTATCCTGTCCACCAGCAGCCAGAAGATTAACTTGAGTATTCGAAGGTTTCTTTGTCATGGTAATTGTCCGGGTGTGGTATGCAAAAATTGTGACAAGTTTATTACCCCAACCGTCCGTGTTAGTGGTTAGTAATTTCTAAAAGTCCGGAAACTGTCTTGGTGCACAAGAGCAGGTTTGCAGCAGGGCTGGCAAAAGCTTGTCAGATGGTGCACATGGTCCGGTTTTGTAAATTTAAAAATACAAAACCGTGAATTGCCATATGCAAGAGCGCGTTGGAGCAAACCGTGTAAATGGCTGCGATATATTGAGCCGGGTAGAAGAAACAAAACTATCCCCATGCAGGAATTGAGCTTGCGAAGGGCAGGCTTGTTTGCGGTTTCTATGTATAACGAATTTGTCAAGGTAAACTGGTCCAACTGAATATCAGAGGATTTGTCGTGGTACACCCGCAAACAAATCGGGGCAAGCGGGTAGAGGAGAAGTCATTATCTACCAATGTTTTACCAAATAAATTATTACCACTAACGGCCCGGCAATATGGGGAGGTTGTGTTACCCGACGCAAGCACCGGCCACGTCCTGTTTTCTTTAGCCAGAAAGCTGTCACGGTGCAAGGAGGGTATGGCGCACTTTTTGCCGTCCAGGTACAAATTTTATTGAGCATTACACGTGTCGCGGTACAAAGTTGATCGGAGCCGGGAAACTATCACCGGTTACAAATTTTGGGGCGTGCACTGGCGCAGTGTCGCGGTACAATTTGTCTCGGAGCCAGAAAATTGTCACGGTGCAGGATTTTAATTGGGGGCAGATGCGCGTGTCCGGCTGCAAGAACCATTGCGAATCTGTCTTGGAGGCAAGAGCAAAAGCAAAAAGTGTGACAAACAACTTACCCATATTGTCCGTGTTATGGGTCAGGCCTTTTTTATCTGTCTAGGTACCAGAAAACTGTCAAAGTATACATATCTTTTTATCCTGATTGTCTTGCTATTTTTTTCTTGTGCAGAATTTTTATTGTGTCGGCGCGTGGGAGAAAAATTATAAAATTCTATTCTGATTCTTATTTTGCAAGATCTTTGACAAAGCTTTGGCAATGTGCTTGCAAATGGTTTAATAATAATCTTTATAACTCTCTCTTCCATATAATAATATGAGCCTGATAGGCTAAATTAAATATATAATTGGTTCTATATTATATTATAACAGAATAATAATTAATTGAATGTTTCCCTAACGACTCGGCAATAAAGGGAGGTTGTTTTACTCGACGCGAGCACCGGACAGGGACCCGGTACTTTAGCCGGGAAATTGGCACGGTGCAAGGAAGGTATGGAGCGTGTTTTTGCAGGCCAGGTACAAAGTTTTGTGAACATTAGCAGCTGTGTTATTTTTCTTGTGTATTTGGGAATGAAATTGGAATAGAAAACTTAATTTTTGAGATATTTTGCTCAAGGTTTTTCCTTTTCCCAAATATCCCTACGTCTATAATCCCTTGGGCAACTTTAATATCACCACCCTTTTCTTTTTCAGATTCAACAGTCACTGAAATATCAAAGTTAACAACTTGAACAATTCTCTTTCCCTCTGCAAATCCAATAAAATCCGAGTGGTCATTAAGTCCATTAAGTCGTTCAGTTATGAATGGATTTATTTGAAGTTGATTAAATTCTAGTTTGTGATTAGCATTTTTCACACCTTCACTAATTTGTACTAGAGTCTCAGTAATGAAATCTTGTAGCTTCATAGGTTTAAATATTAATCTTGGTTATCAGCCTCATAATTCGGAGCATCAGCATCCTTTAATCTTATTTCATAGATTTTCTTATCGTACTCGGTAAGTTTATATCTATGATTATCTAATCCTCTCAGGTCCATGAATTGTACATAGGCGATCCTCTCAGTAAATAATATTGATGTCGGAGTATCAAGATAGTTATAAAGTCCAAATCTAATTCTCTCACCTTTATCCCCATAGGGCTTTTCTAGTTTACCTGCAGTTAAACCAATTCCCTTTTCAATGAGGTTAGATGATGGAATAAATCTTCCAACAAGTCCTAATGGTAATTTTATTGTTTCAAGAAGATCAATACAGTAATATGTTTTTGCTTTTAGAAAGAATTTTGAGTCCGTATCAGTAAAAAAATGAACTTGTTTCTTTTCTTTTTCAGAAGTCACCTGATAAATGATTTGAGGTCTCAAGGGATATTGAGCTACCTGTAATAAATTTTCATCATAAGGTGTAATTTCAAGGTCTTTCCGTTTTATTAATTCCTTGATTAAAGTGTTGTTAATTAAATTTCCAAACATAGTTTTAAGTTTTAAAGGTTAGTACTTGAATGATTGATATGTTAATACAGAATTTTTTAGTCTAAAGCGATGCTATTTTTTGTAGAAAGTCATGAAATGGCACCGGCATTGCTGCTAACTAGTGATTTAAAGTAAATCAGAAAGGTTTAAAAATCGTTTCTGCATTTTCAGATGTCAACCGACCATAAAATTCAATGCAATAATTGTCAGTCATTCCAGCGATATAGTCGCAAATGACCCTCGGTTTTTCAGAAGCATTAACAAGTTCAAAGTTTTTTCTACAATCATTGGGCATAAGTTGAAAATTATCCCCTTCACTCAACTTTTCGAATATATACTTTACAATTTCCTTACCCCTAAATTCGACAATTTTAAGTCTTGGAGATTGAATCTGGGATTCATAATTAAATCTTTTAAGAGTCTCAACTTTTAATTTAATGTCATCATTAAGGTATACTTTCGAAAGTTTAGGTTCTTCTTTATTGTATTCAAAATTAATTCCTCGAATAAATTGCCCTACAAGTCCTGAAGTAAGTGTAGTTCGTAAATTGCCGTCCTTAGAAACCTTTTTGCAGGTATTATATGCTCCTTGAGCAGACATAAGAAAATAATCTTCAAAATTATCGTTATTTATTTCTATATTCTCAAATCTTGGCGGTTTTAATGCTGTATAAAATAAATCTATTAGAACATCTCTTACTTGATCATTTGTAAAAGGCTTTGATAAGGTCTGGGAGACTTTATCAGAAATATTCTTAATTATTTCTTCGTCCGTGAAAATTAAATCAAATATGTTATAAAACTCGGCTTTTAATCCATCTTCAAGATCATAGGTTGAGTAAGCAATGTCGTCTGCAACGTCCATTATTTGACATTCAACGGTTTTTAACTTATTATCTTGTGAATTAAGAATTTGTGCTTTAATTTCTTTGACAATATCAGATTCAGTGTAATAAAATCCTTTTACAGGAGCGATCTTGTTATTTTGATATTTGGCTGCATATTCTAACCTTTCAGCTATAGTTTTGGGGATTTCATTATCATATTTAATAATAGAAGCAAGTGAGCGATAAGTTAAATTGAGCCCAAGTCTAATATCCCTTTCGTTATGAAAACCTAAGGGTGATGCAGGATTTACAATTTTCTTCTCCAATTTAGCGAGGATTCTCAATGTTTGTGCATTTCCTTCAAATCCTCCACAATCGCGCATACAATAATCCAGAGCCGCTTCACCTTGATGTCCAAATGGTGGATGTCCTAAATCATGTGCTAAACCTGCGATTTCAACAAGGTCTGTATTAATCACTACTTTAGGAAAACCTCTCGGCGCTTTAAATCGATTGTTAATTCTGATAGCAATAGACTTAGCAATTTGAGCTACTTCCAATGAGTGAGTTAGTCTATTCCTGAAAAAATCAGATTCTTTACCTGGAAACAATTGTGTCTTTCCAATGAGTCGTCTAAAACATGGACTATGAATAATTCTTGCATAGTCCTTCCTGAAGGGAGTTCTATATTCTTCAAAATCTAAACGACGGGATGGCTCCTCAAGGATAAATCTTCCCTCGTCTTTGGGAGAGTACATTTGTTTATTTCTTCTTAATAATAGTAACCCTCTCAGGAGAGATTCTTATTACCACTTTCCCCCTAAGATTCTTTGGAATATAAGCATTTTGATATGCCATTGATTTTGCTTGTTTAAGCACTTTCTCGGGTGATGCAGTTGTAATTCGTGTCATGTTGACATATATTGATTACCAAATGTAAGAAATTTTTCTTTTATAACAAACAAGTCTGCGGAAGGTTTATAATTAGCACTTCTGGAATGCGGGTACTGATAGCTATCTGTATTCAATGCATTTACTCCGATGTTTTAAAGAGATTAGAAATTAAAGTATCCAGTGGATGGATTGTCTAAAGTTCCTATCAACATTGCTCTATCAAGAAGCATATTGGATTCTTCACAGCAAGTCTCAGGTAGTAGAGCACAATTATGACAAGCAGAAAGGTTGCAGGAATTTGGCCCCTGTCCGAGACTGTCAATGCAAATTGGATCGCTTGAGCACCATCTTGCATTTTCGATAGCATTGTAAACTATTGTTTCAAGATTACCTTGTTTCCCTTGTCTTACCAATCCTCCTAAAGATCCTTCAGAATCTCCTGATGCGGTATAAATCAAGACTCCATTCATTGTTTCCTTTGGAAATTCAAGATTACAATAAATTCTTTCTCTCAATGATGAACTTCCATATCCGCACTCAAAACTAAATTGGTTTATTACCAAGTGAGCAAATGAATGAATCAAGACAAATTGAGGAGAAATATTCCTTCGTTCCTTTGCTCTTTTTATCCTTTCAATATTATAGTTTTCAGATAATAGGCTAATCCTACTGATGATTTCTTTTTGACCAGACCACACTTTAAGACGCTTATCGTTAAATTCAAAAAAAACTCCTTCCCCTCTTACTACAATTGCTGGAAGCCAGGAGATGCTTCTACCAAGTTTGATAAAGTCCTTTCGTGTTTCTAAGCTTTTCCCATCTTCTGGAAGCCATCTTGAAAAACCGACAAAAGCTCTTGTTTCCCTCAACTTATGTAGCAACCCTATACTTGTGAACCCTCCACTGATTGCTCCACCAGTTTCAGAATCATCATAAGAGTCTGCACGTTTTTTTGATACATAAAAATCCTGATTTTCTCCCCCAGCCTCTGAAAGTATTGCATCGTACTCCATCTTTCTGTATTTCTCCTCGGAATCATCTGTTGTAGAATTATCTACACCTTCAAGTCTTTTTGTTGTTGCGACAATTAGTTTGTCTGTGTAGTATTCAATTTTATCTTCCGGAAAGTTTCTTTCTGCCACTAATTCAAAACTCATTCGCTGAAAGTTCCCGTTTTCCATTCGTCTTGTTAGAAACCCCCAATTTTTCTCTAGAACCTCGACTAATCTTCTATCTACAGATTTTTCCCATTGTGGTAAATATATTGAACTGCGAACTTGTGGGAAGTAAACGTTTGAAGCACCTTTCTGAACTACTATTAAATCTTTGCCACAATGGATTGTATTATTTCTTTCAGTTTCTTGACCAAGCCAAGGTCTGCCACCTGAACAAGTGACTCCAATTTTTGTAAGCGATTTTTCGTTAAATGCCCCGACCATAGTTCTATTTGCACCACAGCTGCATGTAATTTCTATTCCTGACAATGTTCCTGAGCTTCGACCAGCTCTTAATCTTAGTTGATGATTACCTTCTGCTGGTGTATAACCATGAACCCATTCTAAAAATGGAAAATCCTGGATATGTCCATCTGTGCAAATGGCTATAAAACGAACCGGAATCAGTCTTTGCCGTTTGTTAGCAGCAATATCTGAGCAAGACCTACCTGAGTCGAAAGAAACACCTGAACAAATTGGTTTCTGAGAATGAAAAATTGACACATTTTCCATATGTCCACATCTTGTACAATAATGCCACCTGGGAAATCTGACAAATGGAATTTTCAAAGATGGATTTGTAACACCTGGTTCTGGATCTCTAAAATCAGGTGGTAACCTAAAATCTTTTACTCCCAATCTTTTCGCCAATCTTTCTTCTGTTACTTTGAATTCTTCAAGGTTCGATATACTTCGGAATTTGTCTTCCCACAAATCAAGTCCGGCAACCATCAAAGATTCATCTTTGGGGAAGTTTATCATTTGCCCAACTCCCCATGGAGAAATAAGCTGTGATCTTCTGATTGGTTTCTTTGCTGGCATAATTATTCGTCAATATTTATATAGTTAGTGATAACTATTGCATCACAAGTTGAATCAACATTTCGCATAGATGTTGGTGTCGACCATGCCCTTGCTTTTATATCCTCTGATGGACTAGAACCGGCAGGATACATCAATGGAATATTTGTAGATTGTCCTAATGAACCATAAGTTAATGGTAATTCATTTTTCCAGTATTCCAATTTTTCTTCAATTAATTCACGAGTTTTTTCACACTCAACAATATCAAGCAAATTAACTCTATCAAAAATTATCTGTTTGACCTTTTCGATTATCTCAGAGGCAGGGAAAGGTTTTGGATGATTTCTACTTTTTTCCGAATAGAATCTTATAAGCCCAACTAAAATGGCATGTAATGCTCTTTCTCTCGCAGGTGATGAAAAGGGTGTAACGCTTGTTGGCTCAACCTTACTATAAATTTTCGAATGATATTCCTGAAAATGTTCAAAATGTGAACGGTCTCTTGGTTTTGAACAATTGTAAATTGTAAATATAAGACCAGGTCCATACTTGGAACGACCTACACGACTAGTCGCCTGAATATATTCTGATGTTGTTTTTGGTTGACCAATTACTGTCATCAAACCTAATCTTTGAATATCCACTCCGACAGATATCATGTTTGTTGCAAGGCAGACATCCACTGGATACTCTGTTTTATCACCTGTCCATGATTTTGAAAGTTGTTCAAGGTATTCAGGGATATCACTGCTATTAATACGGCTGGTTAATTCAATATCTCTGTTAATGAATCTTCTTTCTTCACCTTTGATTGTTTTGCGAATCCATATTGAATTCATGTATTCCCTTATATCAGCACGAATAAGTGTAGCTGCGTGACCTAACTCACGGATACTATTAAAATAAGTCAAGGCGGTCCAATATGGGTCTCTGACTTTTTCTTCTGCAACCGGTATAGATTTTACAGCTTGTAATAATGCAGATAATACTCTGATCTGTGCTGTAGCATGTGAGGGTAGTGCAGATGCAAATATGCCTGCATAGAGTCTGCCTGTGATTGCATTGTCTTTGTATGCAAAAAATGAATCTCCCGCATTTAAACATTGTGCAGGAAAAATATTTACGCTTTCCGTTCCTCTACCATAAAGAGAATTAATTTGTTCTTTTGCCCTACTGATTGTAGCTGTTGAGGCAATAATTTTTGGTTTAATTTTATTTATTGTACAAAGTTCCTCTATCATTGTTTCATATAAACCAACCATTGAACCCAACGGACCTGAAATCAAATGCAACTCATCTTGAATAATTAACTCTGGTGGTGTTATCCTCTCTGTTCCTCTGAAACCAAATAATGTTCTTGCTTCTGGTCTCCAGGTAAGCATTGCAAACTTGTCAACTGTTCCAATTAAAAGAGTAGGAGGATTATCATATATGTCTTCATCAATAACGAGCAATGGCAAATTGAAATCTGATTTGGAAAAATCACAAGCCGAATTATCGCATTGATAAATTATTGTCTGGATTTCACCAACTAGTCTGCGTTTGTATCCTTTTACACGATTATTATTTACCCCTTTAATCAATCCCATTTGTGAACCACACCATGGACATTTTAGTACTATGAAAGGATTGTCTTCTTCCCTGCCATCTTCAAGTTTCCCGAATGCTTTTCTTGCATCATTACGGTATGTAGGTGTTAGACTTTCTCCAACCCAAAGGCCAATTGTAATTCTTGCAGTACCTAATTCTTCTTCATTTTCCTTTCTGATTTTATCACATGCACAAATCAATGATGCTGCTCTTTGAAATTGCTGAGCGGTCAATAAACGCAATGTGTAACGCATTAATACAGTTGTACCTGAATCATTTCTGTCTTTCAATCTTTTAAGGAAAATTGTAAATGCCGATAAACCTAAATATGCCTCTGTTTTGCCTCCTCCGGTAGGGAACCAAATCAAATCGACTATTTTTCTATCCTCGTGCTCTGCATCCAGCATCGAATTTAGATTCATAAGAATAAAAGCAAGTTGAAAAGGTCGCCATGAGCCAAGCCCAGGTTTCCAAGTCGAATTTTTATTGATGTCTGGTACAGTTGCATCTTTCAACCCCGTTATACTGTTGTTCTCAATTATCCAGTTCCTTGTCTCAATACTATAATGAAGTTGTTGTAGTAACATTGCACGATTCATCAATTTAAAAGCACGATTAACTCTTTCGTTTGATTTTAGTAATTTAACTCCAGCTTTCATTCTTGTCAAACAATATCGACAAGCTTTAAGATGGTTTGATGCCGCTTCTTGATATTCCTCCTCCAACTCTGTTTTAGCAATCTCCTCTTGTTTATTTATCCATGTTTCATACTCTGAATTCAATTTCAGAAGGTTTTCTGTAATGTCTTTCTTTGACAAATCACTTAGGTCAAACATATTTAATGGAACATTTTCCAACTCTCTTGGAACAATTGGTTTTATTTCGTAACTAGGAATTGCTTCTGTAAGAATTGAGTTTGTAAATTCAATTTCGTTGTCGTCCCATTTTGGAGAGCAACCATGACCTACGGCAAAAGTTTTTTTCTTTCTGAAAAGCATATGATTTGATTTTTCATCTTCCTTGTCTGTCTTTGATGTTGCTACTTTGTAAGGCGAAAAACATTTTTCGTTTGCATTTACAGAAAAGGAAACCTGAAAGAAACAATCTTCATTTCTGATGTTTTCTGTTCCTCCTGAATTCAGATTTATTAAAGTGAATGTTAGTAAATGAATCCCACTTGTTAAGTTTGCTCCGTGAGTTCTGTTGCGAACATTGAGTTTGAGATTTAATTCTTTTTCGTTTTTGTCAGCAAGAAATTTATCAAATGATTTTCCAGATTGCAAAGGTATTTCCTCCGGTTTTAAAGTAAATTCCTGATCTAAAGGAATTCTGAAATAAGCCCTTCTTGTGACGGTATGTTCTTCGTCTTTTTGGTAAGTGTAATCTTTGATTTCATAAGCAGCAACATTAACTTTAATGCTGAATCCGTCTTTAGGAATTTTTGAAAAACAACTGAATCCCATTGCAGATGGAAGGAAACTATTTGCCAAACCAATCTCTTCTTCAAATCCTTCCTTCTCCTTAAAAGATTTTTCATGAATGGGCGAAGGTGGCGCTTGAAAAGGATCATCTTTAGAGGGGTCATTCTCAATAGTATCTAATACTGCTTTTTCATCTGAAGAATTAGAATCAACTTTTTCAAAAGTTATGGTTTTTGGAAATAAAACTGCTGCACCATACCGCAATCGGGGTGGTTCGTTAAGTAATATTTCCTCACCATTCTTCTGTATATGTGGCTTTACAGGGTCTGGCCCGATTAACTCCATTTTAATGTATTTCAAAATATCGTCTCTCATCTTAACTGAGTTTACTTTTTAGAATTTCTCTGTATTGATTTCTCATTGATTCTGCAATTAGCATTATCAGACCATATCTTGCTCTACTCATTCCTACATATAACAGTGATTTTGCACTCTCACTTGTCAAATCTTCAATGTCTGTAATCAAAGCATAATTACATTCCATTCCTTTGAATGACTGGACAGTCGCAAAGCTGTAATAATTTTGTTTAACAAAAATCTCATCTACATGTTTTATTTCTTTGATTGTAAATCCAGAGACAGAAGCAGCACACGAGTTCTCTAATTTCTTTGATGAAATAATTATTAGTTCATTCAATGGCAATCCGTTTTTGGAAAGTTGTCTCAGTTGCATTTCTAAAAGTTCTGTCTGGTATTTCTGATTATTGTAAAAAGCATATTCAACCGGGATTCCTTCCAAATATTCAAGTAAAAAGGGTGGCTTTTCAAATCCTGAAATCAAAGAAGTTTCTTCACCAATTTGCTTGGTGTTCCTACAATTTACTTTAAGAAAAAACTTTGACGGTTGTGCGATTTGTCCGATAAGTGAAAGCATTTCTTCTTTTGTTAATTGTGCAAAAATTGCCTGCCGCTCAAAGTCGCCATAAATTTCCCATTGACCATTTGCAAAACCACCTTTCAACATTGAATCAAACAAACTTAAATATTCCGCTCTTATTAAGTCCTGACCTTCATCAATAATCAATTTGTCAAACTTCTTAATAATTCCTTTTCTATAAATATCTTTCAACAATGTGGGAAGATACTTTGAATAAAAATCTTGTCTTTTTGATTGTGTATGGTCGTAGTCAAAACCTTTTGATTCCTCAAACAGAAACCAATGTAAGCTTGAAACGGTAATATTGTCTTTGTACTCTTCAAGTTGCTTTTGCATCCATTCCCCTATCAAACGATTGAAGCAAGTGAGAAAGACTGTTTTACCTTCCTGCGCTGCTCTAACTGCGGATTCAATTGCAATCATCGTTTTACCTGTTCCGGCACTACCTTGTGTAACGCTTCTTTCATTATACTGAATATGGTCAAGAACTCTGTATTGTTCAGTTGTGTAAGATTTAACCTGCTTATTAAATTCTTCCAACCGGTCTTTGACAGTTCTCACTCTCTCAAAATCGCCTCTCAAAAAATCACACAATTGTTGCAAATCACTTGCATTGGGCAATGAGTCTTTTTCAGAGAACCATCTTTGTCCTCTATGTTTTTGAATGAAATGCTTAATTAAGTTTTGAAAAAAACTTTCTATTCCATTTTGAATTGAGTTTTTATCAAATATTTGCCAAGGTTCATACTCAACACTGTTTTTGTCAAATTCTATATGAGGGAAAGCGCAAAGGAACCCGGATAATATTTTTGTGAACTTATGTCCTCTACCAAATTCTTTCTCAATAGCTGAAATCAAAGAAAACATGGCATCTCTTGCCTGGTTAAACGGACCAACATTGCTAGTGTAGGTGTTATTGAATTTGTCAGTGAAATGCCAAACTCCATTTACGCACTTAACATCTCCTCCTTTCACTTCCATTACATATACTCCTCCCTCTGGGATGAGTATTAAGAAATCTATTTCACCATATAACCTTTTTATATGCTGGGAAAGATTTAATGAGTGCAGGACAATCCAATCTTTTGAAAATGGACTATTTTTAAGAATGTCAAATAACATTCTTTCGCCACTACTCTTGCAATTTTTATCAATATATGGAGGTAATATTTTCGCCATTAAAGAAATTCTTTTGTCAGTAACCGATTCACATACTTAATATCAATATTGTCCCATACATTTGAAATCTCTACAACTTTTAGAACTATTAAACTACCTAAGCCTTCTACAGAGATTCTTTTGTTTATTATAGTGGAATCTGCAACCATATGTATCTGTGATTTGATTCTTTCGGTTATATAATCAGATGCTTTCATTCTCCATCCAATCATTTTCCTGATTGAATCCCTGACTACAATAATGTTATCTTTTAATACTTGAGAATTCGTCATTGTAGCAATACTAACTAAATCTGCATTGTCATCGGGGCCTATTCTATTTTCGTCCACGAGCCAGGTTTTAATTGTACCTTCATGCTTCTTACAGCCATTTTTTCGCATATCATCCACTAACTTTCTAAAATCATTTCCGATAAAAATGTAATATTCCTTTAATAGGTCTTTCCATAATTCAGTCCAACGTTTAACTTCAGATAATTCCTTTGTATTGGTGTTTTTTTCAACCAGTTCGACTAATACATCCTTATCTGTATTTATAAATGCTATAATATCTCCAGTAGCTAGATTCTCAATTCTTTTTCTGTAAATATTGGTCTTTAGTTTCCCTTTATCAATTAATTCATTTATAAGTAGAAACTTATGAGATTCAGATGAATAAATGAAATAGTCGTTTTCAAAATCTATTCTTTTTGCCTTTATGCTTTCAAAGAAATCGCCTTTAGTTTTGTACTTTGAATACTGAGCATTACTAAATGTCAATTCGATTTCCACTATATTAATAGGCCCCTCATATTTTATTTCTGAAATATCATCTTCAGTAAATAAATCCTCGAATCCTTTTAATTTATTATTTGTTTTGTCCTGGACGGCTCCATTTTTATCTATGGTAGGCCTTATATGTTCAATGTAAGTTATATTTCTTTTTTGAAGAGAATTCCAGTATTTCTTTTCAAACTCATAAAATAAGACAACCAATTCCGAAAAGAGAAAAGAGTGGAGAATTCTATTCATATTGTCTATTTTAGACCAACCCGTAAGTAGAGCTCTAACTGGTCCGTTTGAAAGTAAATTGTCATTTACATCAGCTGAGGATACAACTTGCGGTCTATGTGAGAATTCAGATGACTTAATGAATTTTCTTAGAATTCTAACTTCATCCTCGCTTGGACATATTATATAGTCAAAACTACTTGACTCTATTAGTGAAATAAATCGTTTGCATTTTTCGCTTGGGGATGATTCACATTTCCCTATGATTGATTTGGAAAGTTTAATACATTCTTCTATTGTCTTACATGAATCCCCAAGCCATAGTTTGTTTTTAAAGAATAAAGAATCAATAAGTTCAATCTTTGAATTATAATATATAATATCTTCCGGTGTTAGAATACTTACTATTCGAGAGATAAGATTAGTAAGTCTAACAAGTGCAATTTTAAGAGTAGTTAAATCATTATTTGATTCATCTTTCTCAATAGAAAATACTTTTTGAGCTAAAGCTTCAATGTCAGGGTTATTACAAACATCTTTGATAAGTACAAATGTGATATACCTATCTAGTTTTATTTCTAATGATTTAAATACAGAATAATTCTGACGCAGACCTGTCTTCAGATTAGCTTTAGAAAAGTTAAAGAAATCAAAACCAAGATTTTTAATATCTTCAAAATATTCAATTTCTGATAAATCTGTTATTAGAATTGTTGGTGTTCTATATTTATTATCAAGGTCACTAAAATCACCTCTTGGTGTAAGGATATTGAAGCCGTCAATTATAATTTTCGGAATAGAAACAGTTTCGTTTGTAAATAGTCTTAGACTTGAGAAACTGTTAGCAAGAATTAATGGACTTTGTTCAGTAGTATTACCGATTTCATCAAGCTTTCCAACTCTAAAATAATCAGTAATTGAAGTTTGGTTTAGGAGTATATTTTCTATTGAATTTTCATAATACTTAAACTTACCCACAAGACATATTGAGCTTTTTTGAAACAAATTATTTCCAAATGAATCAATATCAAGAACTTTATCAAGTGAGGACATTCCTTTTTTTGGTAAATCCTTCTTAACTCTATCTAAGGAAGAAAGTTTGTTTCTGGATTTTGGAGCCGGTTGTAGTTTAAAAGCTCCAGAGAATCCTATTGAAAAAAAAGTTTCGCAACCAGTTTTATCAACTACTTTGAAGGTGACTCCTCTTGTAGTTTTGTAAGCCCACTCGACAATACTTCCCTGATTCAGTATCAATTTATCACCACATTTATACTTCGAAAAGGAATTGTAAATCTCCTTTTGATGTATTTGAAAATCATTCTTAAGGTTATCGAGGACAATTGGCACTGTAAGCCATTGAGCCATATATTCTTTCGAAGGATAGACCAGACATAGTTTATTATTTTTATTTTTTTTGAAATATTCTGAAATGAGATAATATGAATCCTTCACTGAAACCGGTAAGTAACAACTTTGATTTTCACCATCATATGAATAGTGGAGTCTATCAATTATATCTTGATTCATACCTTCATATAAAGTATTTATGTATTAATCATGTACATAAACTGTTTATGATTGAAGTCATAACTGGGGGACAAACACCATTTCCCATCAACATTATTTTTTCTCTCCTTGTTATAGGAAGATTTAGATTGTAATCTTCTGTGAATCCCATAGCAAGTTTTAGTTCTTCCGGTTGCAACATACGCATCAAATGCCCTTTTTTTGATGGTACTACTAATGCGAATCTATCAAGAGTTGTAATTGTTCTTAGAGGTTTATTAATACTTTGCCATCCATCACCTGAGCCATAATATACCATTATAAAGGGTTCAGACTTACCTATTGATTCAATTGCATTCGATGCTCGCCTTAAGGTATTTTTAGCTCGTCCTGGCCTAAATACGGGCGTATATTTGTATTTATCTGACCAATCGATAATCTTCGAGACTGGTATTGGTTGACTTTCTTTAATTGAAGGAATTCTAGCCTCTTTTGCCAAAGAACAGATAAGAAAAAGTCGTTTTCTTGCTTGAGGAACACCAAAATCTGCAGAATTCAGCTCTAGCTCTTTAACAAAATAATTTAATTTCCATAACTCTTCAAGTAACTTAGGATGCTTACTCCATGATGCCATTTCAATGACGTTTTCAATTACAATCCACTTTGGATGAAATACTTTTGCAAATCTTGTTACTTCAAATGCAGTATTTTTACTTTCTTCACATCTGGTTTTTGCACCTTTAGCTAAAGAATGATTAGTGCACTCTGGAGAAGCTAAAATCAAGTCAATGTCGCCAACCTCTTCTTTTACTTTCTCTGGTAAAAGTTTTCTTAAATCATTTTGGTATACTCTTGCTTCAGGGAAATTAGTTTTATATGCTGTAGTTGCAGTTTCCCAGATATCAAAACCAGCAACAATTTTTGCTCCTGCTTTTCTTGAGCCAAAGCTGCTACCCCCAGCTCCACAGAATAGATCAATTGTTTTTATTGTATTATTTCCTTTCATAAATAAGCTCTCCTTGGCTTAACGCTTTGTTCGACTTAGATATATACCAAGCATTCATGGTTTTGTCCCATTGTTTTATCTTCTTAAATTGTTCCCATGAAAAACGATGTAAGGAAATAATTTTATAGTCATCATCAATTTGAACAAGAAGTAAATATTCAAATAACTGTTTTTCTTTATTAGTAGTGTCTGGGTAGACTGTACCGGTTTTGTTCCCATCCTTAATTGTTTTGATCGAATAGCGCTCACCATTTCTGGAAAGTGCATCAACATTTTTAGTTCCGGTTGGTGCTTTCTGTAGGTTTGAAAGACCAGGTGTGTCGTTGAAATGTTTAATTGCCAATATTTCTCCTACATCACCGACATTGAATTTTATTCCCCTCTTTTTAATCTCTTTATCAATCTGAATTCTAAAGGCAATAATGTCTTCATTTGTTTCCTTATCAAAGTTTAGTTCTTTCATTTAATATTATTCAAAGTTCGACATAAATTATTAAGAACGTCTATCTTTTTAACACCATTTAATTCACATTCCCAGAGTGCAATCACTTGCCAGTCGTTTTCTTTTAGTGATTTGTATACCTTTGAATCATTATCTTTTGTGCGGTTTATCTTATTTACCCACCATTCAGTATTTGTCTTTGGGATGACGTAGTTTTTACATTCATCATGTGCATGCCAGAAACATCCATGAATGAATATGATTGTTCTATATTTTGGTAAAACAATATCTGGTTTTCCTGGGAGTTTTTTGTCATAAGTTCTATAGCGAAATCCGTTGGCAAAAAGAAATTTTCTGACCAAAATCTCTGGTTGGGTGTCTTTACCTTTGATTTGGCTCATATTAAAACTTCTGGTTTGTTTATTGTGAACATCTGTCATTTTGTAAAGGTATTAAAGCATAAGGAGAATTGCACTCTTTTGCAAGCTTTGGTTGTGAGTGGGTAAGCGGGGCTTGCAAATGTGTGCAATTTTAGGTAAAAAGAATTTTAAAATTTTTTGCGCGCGGGCAAAGTCCCGATAGAAAACACAGAGTTTTCTTGTCATGGTTAAGCTGTCAAGGTGCAGGATTACATTTTGCCATTATGCACTTAACTGTCTTGTTGTTAATGGCTTGCCCATAACGGCCCGGCGGTTGAGGGAGTAAACGTTGGTGGCGCTGTCCGCCGTTTTGAGTCTTGGTACTTTAGCCGGAAAGTTGTCCCGGCGGCAAGCCACCATGGCGCAATTTTTGCAAGTCCCGGCGAAAGATAAAATTGTCTCGGTTGCAGGATTTGTCCAGAGCCGAAGTCACGAATTTGGTAGATGAGTGATAAGTTATTCGTCAAGATAAAATTGTCAAGGTGGCGCGCAAAAATTGTGACAAGTTTATTACCCCAACCGTCCGTGTTAGCATTTCGGGCCAATGTTAAAACTGTCACTTGGTACCAAATCTACCTGTCATGGTAAATCAAATAAAATTTGGATCTTGCGCCTGTTTTGATTACATGCTGGATTTGTCTGGGTTCTGTTATTTTATTAACGGTAAAATGCAGTGAAGTATTGACAATAGTCACAAACCTGTCTAGGAAAAGGAACAAAAGTAAAAACCGATACAGAAAACTTACTTTATTGTTTTTTATTAGGAGTTCGTTTTTTAACTTTTATCCACTTCAGATGTTTGTACTTCTTGAATTTATCCTCGTCATCAATTATTTGTTCGTATTGTACAAAGTTTCGACAATTATCGATCCATCTATTCTCATTATAAAGAGCATTCGAAAAACCTATCATTGAAGCAGCAAGAATTATAAAGATCCAATTAGGCATCCATCTAAAACGTCTTTTCCTTTTGTATTTATTTTTCTTTTTTGATTTATCCATTTTCTATCCAATAGATGATTCCAAATAATATTTCCTACCTGGTGGGGAGTCCCATTGACAGAGCAGCAATGATTTTTGAGATCTGCTCTTAGGTAAGAAACATGGAAGTCATCTGCGAATAGTTGTGGGTTATATATTTTACTTAAAATCAGGTTTATAATGTCTATGCTTTTATATAATCTTGTCTGTAATAAAAAGAGCACAACTAACTTTCTATTAAATGAATCGCGAAATGCTTTTTCCCATTTTTGTTCAGTCAGGTTTGAACTTGCAACAACTTTAAAGAGATTTAAATGGAAACATTTCGAGGCTTTACTATTTGAGTTTGGTTTTGCTACCCACTCAGTTCCTTTTAAATATTTTACATTATACTTTGATAAAGATTGATCATTACTGAGACCCGATAGACTTAGGAAAATTAGAAAGAAGAAGATACAATTATTGACTATTCTCATCTGTTTTTACAACTAAATATTGGCTAACAGTCATGCAAAGGTAAAAATTATTTGAACTTTAATCCTAGCATATATGTCTCCAATTGATGTAAGTTTAATACCCCGGTTGTCAAGTGATATTCTGCTTTTTCGTTAGCATTTGGGCCATTTGTCTTCGATACGTAACTGTCTCGCTATGTGTAAATTGTCCGCGGTTACGTGTTCAAGGGCCTGAATGCTAACGGCCCGGTGGTATAGGGAGTTGCCGTCTGTGTCGGGGTTGGCATGCGTTTTTGCAAAGTCCCGGTAAGTGGGCAGGATTTATGTGTCACGATAAAGTTGTCCAGATTACTGAGTCCCGATAAATGAGCAGGGTTTGTCACGTCACGATAAAATTGTCCAGATGGCGATGCAAAAACCATGACAACGGCGCGTCGGCCAGCAGCCCTATTGACTTTGTCTCGGTAGCAGGATTAGTCACGGTATCGAAAAATTAATAAGTTGGTTTAAACTTACTCACATAGACTTATGGAGCTGATTACTAAGCAGTCCGGGCTGCTGAAGGCAATTACCTATACCATCCGTGTTAGCTACAGCTATTATTTTCATCACGAAGTTGTCATGGTAATTATTCACATATATTGTTAATAAATATATTTAGACGTATCTAAATAATACTTGTTTTATTCATTTATTTTGCAGATATTTGTCTGGTTAAATTAGATGCGTTATGGATACAATGTTATTTAGTACGTTAGTTAAAAGAAGAGATATTCTTCTTAATGAACTTAGACATATTGAGGAACTTATAAAGATCTATCAAGTACCTGAATCTAATCCTCAATCTATGGCTGATTCTAAGCCTAAAATGCAGAGGACTAAGTTTAAAAAAAGAAAGCATGATGTTAAAGGACAAGTAATTTCCATTTTAAATGGACTTGGCGAGGAATTCTATGTTATTGATCTTACTAATGCTTTACAAGCTAAAGAGCCTAGTAAAGATCATAAACATATTAGCAATAAAGCACGGAATTATATTCACATACTGAAGAAAGAAGGTGTAATTACAGGAAAACTTGTTGAAAATAATAAATATGTATATAGTGTAGTTAAAAAATAAAGGACTGCGCTTATCAGTCCTTAAGCTCCGTAGTTCAATTGGATAGAATGATTTTTCCTAAGAATCGGGTTGAAGGTTCGAATCCTTCCGGAGCAACAAATATTTCGAGTCGGTTCATTTACCGACATTAGACAGGTTAAGATTATTAAGGCGAGTCTCATTAGCTCTTAATTTTAATCTTACCGTCGGCAGAGGGGTTTCGCACGACCCCTTTGTTCATTACAAATATACTCAAGGCAAAATTATTAAACAAATAAATCCAGTAAAAAGTTGATATTGTGGACATTAATTTGCAATATTTATAAACATGTTATGAAATAGCTGCAAAAATCTATAACCTGGATTGACTAAATTGTAATGTGTCAGAGATTTATTAACCAGTTACAAACCTCGGTTAACTGTTGATCATTTGATAGATTTGCACAATTATCTAGAGTCCCTTTTTCTAGTTGCTTAAAAATTTCAGCAGCCATTGAACGTTCTATAGCAGCACCAATAAAAAACGTTTTTGGAACGTGCTTTTTCTTTTTAAAACCAGTCCTTATACGATTTAATGCTGTATGAGCAGTTTTCCAATGTTCATCTGCTCCTGCAGGATCAATACCTCCCTTTAGTTCACCTAATGCGATATATTTTTCAGGTTGGTAGATAATTGATTTTTTCCCATTTGTAAGGTCCTCAATCTTTGCATCAAAAATTGATAAATCAATATTCTTTCTGACTAGTGGTGCGTTTATGTTTAAAACCATTAACCTATGGGAATCTCCCTTATTCCAGTAGAATGCTTTGATACGTTTTTCAATTCCTGTGTCGTCTGTCGGTTTGTCTAACCATGTATTGGAGTCAGAGTCTTTCCACTTATAGTCAATCCCGGCTAAGTTGAAGACAGAGATAATTGATCTTAAGAATTTTCGCTCACCTAGGGAGCCTGCTAAATTTCGAGCCTTTCCACCAAGTGCATCTCCTTTTATTAGTAAATATCGATAAACTAATTCATCAATAAAATGTTCTCCAGACGGCTCAAGGAATTCTTTAATTAATCCTTTGATGGCAATAATCTTATCATCTTCTGTTAGGTAGACCATCGACTTGTCCGAAAGTCCTGATGCTGTAAGTAAGCCTCCTCTTAGATCGGTCTCTTTTAATAAATCTCCAGGTGTTTTAACGTTGGTAGCAAGTGCCTTTAACGCCTTGGCTTCTTCAATATATGGGACTGCTAAATAGTTTTTTTCCAGAGCCATTGATATAAATCCAGCTCTTGTTTGCTCACGAGATGTTACTAAATCACTTGCTTTTTTAATTAACATTGATTTGATTACTGTTTTTGCCATAGGTATACACATTTACGCACTTCAGTTCGACCATAATTTCCCATTTGTTGACTACTATTTCCTTTCCCTTTAGGTAGAACAAATATTTTGATGATATTATATCCAAAGTTTTGGGCAAAATCAGATAAGATTAGGTCCACTGGGATTTCCTCTCCGCCATACCGAACATTATCATTGACCATTACACAATAACCTCCACGTTTAGTTACTCGTGCCATTTCTGAAATTACAAAACACATCTCAAGAAAGTAATTTTTTACCATCCGGGGTATGTTACTGTTGTTTAGTTTTTCAATCTCATTGAGCTTACCAAGAATTGAATTTACTTCAGTCATAGCATCTGAATTGTTATATACGTTTAAGACTTTATCAAACCATTCTAAATTGCCCAAAGATTCATAGAAGAGCTTTAGAGATTCTATTTTACCCTTATTCTCAACAGTACAAGAAAGCATTGTTTGTCTTAGATTTCTCACTTGGTCATTATTGTAACCGAGGTAAACTAGTTCTAAGGCATAAGTCCTAGTGTAATCATATCTATTACAATAAGGTGGCGATGTAATTATAAAATCAATTGACTCACTCTTTTGTTTTGGGAGCTCTTCTAGACAGGTACCTTCAATAACATTTACTGGATATCTAACTTTAGGGTAGTTTTCAAACTGTTCGAATAAGGAAGATGTTTTAGTAGGGGTGAGATCGTTTACTATTTGGCTTAACTTATTTTTTACAGCTTCTTCGAATGATAGTATTTTACCTTTATCAAAAGGTTTACCAGCCAGATCTCTTTTAGAACGATAATCCCATCGAAGAAATTGTCCATCTTTTCGGGTGTAACTTATTTCCTCGAGAACTGAAAATGCAGCGAATCTAAGGATAGTTTGGATCTTGGTATCGGTTAAATCATTGCAATATGTCAAATATTTATTTATAAAAATTTCAGTTTCTACTGGAAAGGCATCTTTTGTCATGGAAATGTGAGTGAGTATTGTCTTGTACTCAACCATACTATCTAAATCTGTCCACAGTTTTTTAATAATCCTTCTGAGGTTTTCAGAGTCAATATTATTAAATGCTTCACGACTTTGCATAACAAATGCGCCTACAGGTAAAAGTTCTATACCCGAAGCTTCCCAACCCAATTCTTGTCCAGCAAACAAAGCAGTTCCGGCACCAGCAAAAGGATCAAGAATTTTACCTGGTTTTGCCGAATATTCAGAAAGGAAATATTTAACTAACGCTGAAGAAAATCCCTCTTTATATTTAAACCAGCGATATATTGGCTCTTCTTTATTTGCCTGGAAACTAACAACTTTACGACTTAAATTATATGCAATTTCTAGTTTAACAGATAATCTATCGTATAATTTCTGTCTCTCTGTGGGGAATATTTCAACTTCTGGTATCATGGTTCAAAATTAGCATTTTCTCTGTTGGAAACTTATCTTTTTCCTAGAAGCTTTCAACAATCGAATAATGAGGGAACTTTATGTCATACCTGAAGCCCCCAATGCTTGTTTCTTTATCTTAAATGTCTATTTATTTGAGACTCTTGTTAGTCCCTATAGATCAGCAGGCGTTTTCTCGTCAAGGCAAAGTTGTCCAGATGGCTGAATACCGGTAGAAGGAACGAAGTTGTCTTGTCATGATAAAACTGTCTAGGAGATATTTTAGGATTATGCAAAAGGCTGATAATATGGTTATTAGTTGTAGCTAACGGCCCGGCGGTTGA
>Ga0209319_1001150_pt1 | contig 23784 bp, 25 predicted proteins | sample RifGroE2_FD_184000 | JGI IMG/M metagenome (GOLD analysis project Ga0209319, IMG submission 184000) | Groundwater microbial communities from Rifle, Colorado - Groundwater E2 (SPAdes) (version 2) | ecosystem: Environmental > Aquatic > Deep subsurface > Groundwater | place: Rifle, Colorado, United...
CAATGTCATTTAGTTAACGTAAATGTAATAGTATTCCTGATGTTTAATTTATATCGTATATGCGTAAAGTAGAGGTTTTATGATAGAATATTAGAGATTACAAATGCTTATTTATGTTTTTGCACATGACAAATAAGCAGATATACATCTACTTCCAAAAATGGTATTGTATTTATTGATGAACCCGCTTAGGCTGGGCGATATATGAAATATCGTGGTTTTCTAAAATGCGCTGTTTGGAGTCTCTGATAATGTCGTCCATTTCGAATTGGAATCAGCTCTTTTTTAAGCAAAGACATCACATCTATTGAATCTTTTTTTGTGACCAACCGGAGAAAGACTCTACAAATATGGGCAGCCACACTAAAATTTACTTTATACTGATGTTTTGTATTGCTTTGTTCAATAACAGTATGATTTATAAGGATTTCAGTTATATTATAGGTAATTAGTTTAGCCCATATTTCTTGTTTAATATATTCTGGTTTATATGCATGAAAGTTGCTCAAACCAATCGTATATTTTAATTTTCGAAACGAAGATTCAATTCCCCATCTGGAAAAGTACAAATTTTTAATACGTTCAGCTGGAAATTCATTTGCGGGAAGATTTGTCACAATACATTCATAAGAAGAATCTGACAAAGGAAATCGGACAATTCGAAACGACAATTCATAGGTATCTAGAGAACCATATGTAACGAAGTCAAATGATGTTGCCTTATCTACAAAACGTTTGTAACCATCCGTAGGGGTTAGCTTTTTTGAATGACTACGTACCAGAGTGACGTTAACAGTAATATCAAAAGATTCATTATCTGGAAAATCAAATCCACATACTAATCCTTTGGAATGAATATCTTTTGTACGAAAGAGGAAGTACTGACCTTTTTCTATGACATGAGCCATGTTGTTGTAGGAGCAATAACCTCTGTCACCAATAAAAACATTTTTTGTATCCGGAAGAATTTCGTGTCTGTCAACGATATCGCAGAATGCCCGAAATTCATCTTTATTGTGTACTGGTTGAATGAGAGCATCAGTATAGATATGTCTGTCAAGATCATAAAAAGCATTTAAGTGCATACTGTAGAACCCTTTGGAAGAATGTCCTTGAGAAACATAATACTCAGGGGATGCGAAAGATGGTTTACAAAAGAAAGTAAATGTTGAACCATCTGTAGCAAGAAATCTGTATCCAGATGAATTTTCTAAAGAATTAACAGATGAGTTAAAATGCTTAAAGACAGCTTCCAATGCATTAGGTTTAAGCTTTGCACGCTGTTGGTTAAATGCAGAAGCACTTGGAGCAAGGACATCCATATCGAAAAAGTCCAGCAACTCGTTTTTAGTGCTTGAAGAGCCTTCCGAAACCAGAAAAGAGATAAGCTTATCGGCTGGAAGCTTTTTGTTGCGAGTTAGGTCTTTTTCAGGATTAACAGTGTAGTCAGAAATATTTGACACAATACTTGCAACCGAAGAATTAAAAAGTGATTTGATTTTTTGATGAAACATATAATGTACCTCCATTAATTAGTATAAAATATAACCCTAATTAATTGGCCGCTCTTACTACCTCAAAAAAACAATCAGCAGTAAGAGCGGCCGCACACTTTCATCAACTTGTCAACCATTATTTTTAAATTTTAGCAAAAAAAAAAATTGGTTAGACCCCCGTTTTGAGGAATCTAACACATTCATATAAAATTTAACTAAATGACATTGGTTCAGAGGGTAGGTATATTTTACAATTAACATTGTTATTTTCATCGTAGGGGTCGTACCTTGTGTCGACCCGGTTATGGTTAATAATAATTATATGTTTATCGAAAGTTTTGTATTTCGTCTATAACCTTATTTAGGTAAGCTACTCCAACTTTATGGGTCGACACAAGGTACGACCCCTACGATTTACATTTTTTAATTATTATAACCTCTAAACTGTAACTTTGATTCTTCATTTTTGTAAATTTTTTGTGAAATATAGAATAATTTAAAGCAAATCTTAGAAAAATAGAGATTTTTACGCTATATCGAACTAATTGCATATTGAATTATAAAATTTAATATGATACAATAATTTTTGAAATAAGTAGTGCAAATACTAAACTAATCCTAAAAGGGGGAATATTAGAATGAATAATATCAAAGACTTGATATTAAGTAAGAAATTTTGGTCAGGAGTGATTATGGGGTGTATGCTAGTCCCAACTGTAGTTTTTGGAGCAAATGAACTGATGAAAAATATTAATGCAGTTCAAGACTCTACTATCAAGATAAAGCTAAATGGTGAGAACTTCACACCAAAGGAAGCTGATGGAACTATAAACTATCCAATAGTTTATGAAGGAAGAACTTATTTGCCAGTAAGATCATTAGCTGAAGCAATAAAATTGCCAGTTGATTGGGATAGTGCGACGAGGACTGTGGTGTTAGGGGCTACGGAAGTTGCTAATAATGTTGTTGTTGGTAGGGATCAGTTATTTAAGCCTAAAGATGCTCAAGATAAGGAGTTAATGTATTATAACTCTGCTAGTGAAGATTTAAATGTGTTCGACTATCCTACGAGCTATACAAGTGGAATAATAGGTGATAATCAAGATAAAGATACTGCCAGCAAAATAGGCATTAATACTAGAGGATATAAATACTTAACAGGAGAAATTAATGCCGAAGGGCTATATACTACCTATGTAGGTGATGAAACTACTAAAATGACTGAATTAAAAATTAGCGTTTACACTTATGATCCTATAACAGGAACAAAAGGCGATAAAGTCGGAGAAATTAAATCTTTGTCTGACAAATCAAAATCATTTAAAGTTGATGTCTCAGGTGTATCTGAAGTCTTATTAGAGGTTACTAGCGCTACTACTACACCTGCTTACTCTGTTTACAATCTTGTTTTAGGTAACGTACAGTTAGAAAAATAACAAATTTATATATTCACTAAAATTTTACATAAAAAAATCAAGCATATGCTTGATTTTTATTATTTCCTACTTCTCATATTTTCCCCGTATCTCCCCCGCATATAAAGGCTCAACCCTAGTTTTAGCCTGCTCGTCAGCTTTGTATAAGTCATATTTATTCCCAAAACCAAACAAACCTGCTAATAATATGTTCGGAAATGATTGTATTGCATTTCTATATATTTCCACATTGTCATTATACTGCCTTCTTGAAGCTCCTATTTCATTTTCCACTTCAATGTTTGCATTCATAGCTGTTTGAATTGCTTCTACTCCTCTAAGCATAGGATATTGTTCTACTGTAATATTAAAGCTTTTCATTAAACTAGATAACTCTTTATCAGTTCTAATAACACTTTCAGTAGAGTTATTTTTTTCATATGACTGTTTTAATTCATCATAGTGAGTCCTAATTTTCGCAACCTCTATAAATATTTCCTTTTCATGATCTAAAGCCTTCTCGGCTTGCAAAAATAAATTGGTCATTAAATCAAATCTCTTCTGAAAATATGTCTCAATCGTAGAAATCGATTTTTCAACACCATTTCTTTTGGCTAAAATATTATTGTACAAAAGTACAACAAGCACTCCTACTGCTATTCCTATCCCTATCCATACATCCATTTTACATCTCCCCCTTTGAATTCATATATGTTTTACATATATGATTAAAATAAGTTTGTACTTCTTTGTCAATTTGTGAATCTGATATTTTATTAAAATCAACTGACGCTTTTAAATCTTGTACATCCTGTTCTGTAATTGTCTCTATATCTGGATAACAATTAAAATATTTTAATATTAGTTTTTGTAATTCTAATATCTCATAAAATTTATATAATCTACTTAATTTTAAATCTTTATCATTAAATAACGTAGGTTTTAGCCAGACTTGCAATAGCCTCTTTTTCACTTTGTTACTAGACGGTGTTTGGGATAATAATAGTTGTATATCAATCCTTCCATTGTTTATAGCAATATTGCATCTCCCGTATTTTTTTCTTATATATGATAATAAATCTTCAATAACTGGAGTAATCACTATTCTAGCTTCAGTCCTAACATCAGCTTTGCTACCTTTTTTTAATGATTTTGCATAGCAATCAAATATCTTGTTTAATTCAACTTTATTAAAATTCATTCGTTCATCATCATTACTCATTGCTTCAATAGTTGACTCCGTCAAGTGAGACACCAAATTATCATCATCATATATTAGTATTCTACAACCATCTAATTTAATATTTCCCAAATTACCTAGGCTAATTACCATTCCGTTTGTCTTTAATTTGTAATCAGTCTTTTCATATTCATACCCATTTTTATCAGTATAGATGTACGTATTCGTTTTATACCCATAAACCCAATATATACTGCTATCTAAGTTTTTTATATTTTTATGTTTGCACATAGAGATTATTTCAGTTTTTAAATAGTTACAATCATATAGTCCTGATTTTTCATATGCCTCTATTGTAGCCTCATATGCTCCCTTAACTTGCTTATTATGGGCTTTTTCATAGTTTTCTTGTTCTTTAAAACTTCTCTTAATCTTTTGTGATAAAGTTTCTTTAATTTGTTTGTTTTCTTTTTGATAACCTAAATAATATTTAGTTACATCTACCTCATCATTACTAACCTCTATCCCTGATAACTCTCCTATAATCTGTGGTATCCTAGTATAATAATAATTACTATACTGTGTGATCGCCACACCATTATACCAAAACGCTGCAATCATACCACCTATTAATATCCCATACAAAGGTACCATAATAGGATTGTATATAATAAACAAAAAACCTTCCGGCATATGTCCTATAAGATAGCTAACATCCCACCATACACCTATAATAAACCCAGTAATAGACAAGAGCATAGTTAAATTATATAGTTTTTTTGATTTATGTTTTATGTATTTTGCTTCTCTTAATACTTTCTCAAATTCACTAGACGTATATATTCTTTTAAATTCTTCATAGCTTCTAAGATTTAAATCCATTATATTCTCAGCTCCGTAATAAACTTATATTTTAATGTAACCATAATAACATTTTTTTCAACATTTTTCAAGCATATTTTTAAAAATTTTCCATAATTAATTTAAAATTTTTTAATATAACTATTTATATTTTCTAAAAAATATGTTAGAATAGATATATGAAGCAAATAAATAGTTATATTAAGAATAAAATTTTAAGGGGGGTTTTTATGAATTTAGATTTTAGTTATAATTATGATAATAACAACAAGATATGGGATGTAGTTGTTTTAGGTGAAATAGATATTTATAATTCTAATGAACTTAGAGAAAATCTGTTGAACTTAGTTGAAAAGTCAAAAAATAGTATTCATATAGACTTTAGGAGCCTTGAATACATAGACAGTACGGGACTTGGGGCACTCGTTTCTGTTCAGAAAAAGGTTAAAGAATACAATGGGCATATATCACTTAAAAATTTAACTCCAAATGTTAAAAAGATATTTAAGATGACAAGCCTTGATAAAATATTTGTTATAGAAGAGGGTGTGTCAAATGAATAATACAATTAAGTTATCTTTGCCCTTAAATCCAGCTTACGTATCAACTATTCGTTTAACCTCTTCTTCCATATCAGAACGAATGAACTTTAACATTTCAGAAGTAGAGGACATAAAAACGGCAGTATCAGAAACTGCAACATACGTAATAAATACATGTACTTCATTAAACTGCAACAGCTTTGATGTAACATTCAAAATGGAAAATAAAACGCTTTTTGTGGACATGCTAGTTCCTACATTATGTGCTGATTTTTCAGAATCACCAGACAATATATCGCTTATGATGATAAAAGGTTGCATGGACGAGTTTAAAATAAATAAAGACACAATAAACAATTTTACTAATATAAGCTTGGTAAAAATGAAAGGGTGAAGTTATAATAGTTAAGACCCCCTAATACTAAACACGAAAGTGGTGATTTCATGAATGATGTTATTTTTTTGACGGCTATAAATAGTGATATTTCAAATATAGGTCCTACCGTAAAGGAAATTTTGTTTTTGCTATCTAAACATATTCCTCATATTTCAAAAGAGGATATTATTGACATAAAGCTTATCTTATCAGAAGCCATTTCTAATGCCATTATTCATGGAAATCACAAAGACAAAAATAAACGGGTGGTAATAAAAGCTATGATTATAAATACTGCTAAAGTAATGTTTAAGATAGAAGATGAAGGCTATGGTTTCGATTATAAAAATTTTTTACAAAATATAAAATTTCAAGATATATACCGTGAAGATGGTCGTGGTTTTCTTCTTATTAATTCATTAAGCGATAGCATAGAATTCTTTAAAAACGGTAGAGAACTACATATCTGTAAAACGGTGGTGCATGACTATGTATAAGATACTTATTATAGAAAATTTTAGCGAATCAATCGAACTTATTAGCAGATATCTAACAAGTGCTGGATATACAACTTACTTTGCGAATAACATAACAACCGCCCTACAAAAAGCTAAAGTACTAAATCCAGATTTGATAATACTTGATATTATGATGCAAAACATAAGCGGATATGATGTTTGCAAAATGTTAAAAAACGATAATGATGCAAAATACATTCCTATTTTGATCATCACTGCCCTTGACGCAGAAGATATAAAGGTTAGAGCACTAGAAGTTGGAGCCGATGACTTCATAACAAGAACTTTTGATAAAAATTCACTTCTAACCAAAGTTAAATCTTTAGTTAGAATAAAGAAACTAAGTGATGAATTAAAAAATAAATACTCAGAGATAGAAGAAAAAAATATATTGATAAATTATCAACTAATGATGGCACAAAAAATCCAGCAGGCACTTGTTAAAGAATTTAATTTTGAATTTAATGAAATGAAAATATACAGCAAATATATGCCTGCACTCTATATAGGTGGAGATGTATATGACATAACAATACTAGATGAAGACTCACTCGGTATATTTATAGCTGACGTTTCTGGTCATGGAATATCTGCCGCCTTACTTATATCTATGCTAAAATTATTATTCAAAAACTTAGTAGTAAAAAACAAGATGCCAAATGAGATACTTTCCAAAATGAATTCAGAATTTTTAAGTATATTTAATAACAGCATACCTAATATATATGCCACAGCCTTTTATGCAATAATAGATACAAAAAATAAAATAATTACCTTTGCAAATGCCGGGCATTGTTCGCCTATGCTTGTTAAATCTGATACCACAGAAGAACTCTCTATAGACAGTTTTCCACTTGGTATAATCCCAAATCCAAACTACTCATACAAGGTAGTAGATTATACTAAAGACGATTTATTGCTATTATTCACTGACGGTTTATCAGATACTATTTATAAAGAAAATAATATGGAATTTACAAATATACTAAAGGATATTCTATCAGACATAAAGTCCGAATCACTAAGCAGGATTACCAATATACTTCTAAACCAATTTTGTAATGTGAGCGACTACGGAAAACAAGAAACGGATGATGTAAGCTTGATATTAATGCGGATGTAAAAACAGGCATAAATGCCTGTTTTTATGTATCTAAATTACTTCAATGTTACTTTGGCCCCTACTGCTTCTAAGTCAGCTTTAACTTTTTCAGCTTCGTCTTTAGATATTCCATTTTTAAGTACTGTAGGTGCTCCTTCAACTGCTTCTTTAGCTTCTTTTAATCCAAGTCCTGTTAACTCTCTAACAACCTTGATTACTTTAATTTTTTCTTCTCCTGCTGCTGTTAATTCAACATCAAATTCTGTCTTTTCTTCAACTGCTGCTCCTGCTGCTGCAACAACAACTCCTGCTGCCGCTGATACTCCAAACTCTTCCTCACAAGCTTTTACTAATTCATTCAATTCTAAAACGCTAAGCGCTTTAATTTCCTCTAACATTTTTTGTAATTTTTCTGACATTTTAATAATCCCCTTTCGAATTTTTTATTTTCTCTATTTTTTTATATTTTTATTATGCACTCTTTTCTGCTACTTGTTTTAAAACTCTAGCAAAGTTAGTAATTGGTGACTTCAAGCTGCCAAGTAATTTTGACAATAATTCTTCTCTACTTGGTATTTCACCTATTTCTTTGATTTTATTTTCATCGTAATAAATATTCTCCACAATACCTGCTTTAAATTGTAGATTTTGATACTTCTTAGTAATGTCGTTCAATTTTCTTGCGGCTATAGTTGCATCAGTATATGAAAACGCCACAGCTGTTGGTCCTTCTAATACGTTTTTGATTTCATTGTATTTTTCATCTTCCATAGCTAGCTTTAATAAAGTATTTTTATATATTTTATACTCTACGCCTGCTTCTCTAAGATGATTTCTTAGTTCTGCAACTTGTTCTGAATCAAGACCTCTATAATCAACCATAACTATTGATACTGATTTGTCTAATTTCTCCTTGATTTCTGATACAACATCTTTTTTAATATCTAAATTTTTGCCCATCTTTACACCACCTTTCAATAAATCTAAAAAGTTTACACTTCCCGTAAACAAAGTGTAAACTAAATAATAATATATATTATTTTATGTTCTCACCTCAGCAGGCATAATTTTAAGCTTACGCACCTACTATCTACGGTTATCATTCCCCTCTCTTTTAGAGAGGGGCTAGGGGTGAGTCCCCTTTTAACTTATTTTTGTTGTATTTAGTTTAATTCCTGGTCCCATTGTTGAAGATATTGTAATACTCTTTAGGTATTGTCCTTTTGCTGCCGCTGGTTTTGCTTTTACTATAGCTGACATTAGTGTTGCAAAGTTTTCAGACAGTTTTGGTACTTCGAATGATACTTTACCTATTGGTAAGTGGATTATATTTGTTTTATCTAGCCTGTATTCTACTTTACCTGCTTTAATGTCTTTTATAGCTTTTGCTATATCCATAGTAACTGTCCCTGCTTTTGGATTTGGCATTAAACCTTTAGGTCCTAGTACACGTCCTATTTTACCTATAGCAGCCATCATATCTGGAGTAGCTACTATAACATCAAAATCAAACCAATTTTCTTTTTGTATTTTGCCTATCATATCTTCGCCACCTGCATAATCTGCACCAGCTTGCTCTGCTTCTTTTATTCTATCTTCTTTACATATAACGAGCACTTTTAAAGTTTTACCTGTACCATTAGGTAATACTACCGCACCTCTTACTTGTTGATCAGCATGTCTGCTATCTACACCTAGCTTTACGTGTAACTCAACTGTAGAATCAAATTTTGTTGTTGATGTTTGTTTTACTAAATTTAGAGCCTCTTCTAAATCATATAGCTTTGAAGACTCAACCAATTTAGCTACTTCTTGATATTTCTTTCCTCTTTTTTTCATTTTATATTCCCTCCTTGTGGTATTAGCGGAAAACCTCCCACTTGTTCAAAGTACAAAGTTCAGAGTACAAAGTACAAAAACTTTATTTAACACATATATTTGTTATTTATTCTTCGACTGTTATGCCCATGCTTCTTGCTGTTCCTGCTATCATGCTTGCTGCTGACTCTAGACTTGCTGCATTTAAATCTGGCATTTTTACCTTTGCTATTTCTTGTATTTGAGCTTTTGTTATTTTTGCTACTTTTTCCTTGTTAGGCACTTTTGAACCACTTTCAATTTTACATGCCTTTTTAAGTAATACAGCAGCTGGTGGAGTCTTTAGTATAAAATCAAAAGTTCTATCTACATAAACTGTTATTACAACTGGTATTATGAGTCCCATTTGATCTTTTGTTCTTTCATTAAATTGTTTGCAAAACTCCATTATGTTAACTCCACGTTGACCTAACGCTGGACCTACTGGTGGAGCTGGATTAGCCTTACCAGCTTCTATTTGTAATTTTACATAACCTGTTATTTTTTTAGCCATTAAATTCACACCCTTTCATTTTCATTAAAATTTAAGTAAAATTCCCATTCTGTCACTCTTGAGCCTATTTTAACTAAGTTAAAATGAGATTGCTTCGTTCCTCGCAATGACAAAATTGTGATGCCTCGCAACCTATGTAGAAGCATAGGATACATATATATTTAGTGCGTAATAGTCATTATTTTTTTACAACTTCGTTACTTGGCTTATGTCAAGCTCTACTGGTGTTTCTCTACCAAATATAGACAGCATAACTACAACTACTTTTTTAGCCTTATTTATTTCATTTATAACCCCTGTAGAATCTTTAAAAGGACCCGATGTAACTTTCACAAGTTCATTAATGCTTATATCTATCTCTGTTATTTCTAGATTTTCAATACCCATGAATTTTATTTCTTCGTCTGTCAACGCTACTGGCTTAGAACCTGGTCCTACAAACCCTGTAACACCTCTGATATTTCTAACTATATACCAAGTGTCATCATTCATAACCATTTTCACGAGTACATAACTCGGAAATACCTTTCTAGAAACGACTTTTTTAGCACCGTTTTTTATTTCTGTAACATCCTGCATTGGAACCTTCACTTCTAGTATTAAGTCATGTATGTTACGGTTTTCTACTATATTTTCTAGATTAGCCTTAACTTTGTTCTCGTAACCTGAGTACGTGTGAATAACATACCATCTCACTTCTTCCAACATATAATCACCTTTTATTAAAATATACTCATACCTATAAGATTGAATAAGGTATCAAGACCATACACTAATGCCATAAGAACTAATGATATAATCAAAACAACTATTGTTTTTTTGATTACTTGCTCTTTTGACGGCCATACTATTTTATTAAATTCATTTTTAAAGTTTTTAAAAAAACTTCCCTTCTTTTCACCTTGATTTGTTTGTGCCACAATATCCACATCCTTTTATTTAATAATTCTTTTTATTTTGTTTCTTTGTGAGCAGTATGAATTTTACAAAACTTACAGTATTTTTTAGTTTCCATTCTTGCTTGATGTTTCTTTTTGTTTTTTGTAGTAGTGTAATTTCTATTTTTACACTCTGTACATTCTAGTGTAACTTGTTCTCTCATTTTTGACACTCCCCTCGCGACATTTCACAGTGCACAATGCTAGTACACAATATTATAAACAAATTTTCCGTTTGTTATATCGGCAAGAAAAAAAGGGCTTCAAAGCTCTTTTAAACTTTTTTACATATGATACCATATTTTTCGAAATTAGTCAATATATATTAGAAAAATTTATTTTTAATTTTTTTACTCAAAAACATGATGTCCTAACTTTAATTACAAAAAATTTTTCTACACTTGATTTATATAATCTTTTTTGATATTATGTATTTATAACTTAATAATTAGATTAAATATTATTTAACGTGGAGGTTTATTATGGAAGCAAACATTTTTCATATCGTTAGTTCGGCATCTATATTTCTTATTACTTATGCTTTTATTATTTGGGATAAATTTAATAGAACTGTTGTTGCATTAGTAGGAGGAGCACTTATGCTTGTTTTTGGAATACTAACTCCGGAAATTGCATTAAAAGAAATTGACTATAACACCCTTGGGCTTTTAATTGGTATGATGGCTATTGTAGCAATAACAAAGATATCTGGAGTGTTTGAATATCTTGCAATTAAGATTGTAAAGATTGCAAAAGGCGAGCCTATAAGGTTGATTATACTTTTTTCAATAATTACAGGCATTCTTTCTGCGTTTTTAGATAATGTGACTACTATATTATTAATCTTACCAATAACCTTAAGTGTAGCAAAGGATTTGGATATAGACCCAATACCCTTTGTTATTTGTGAAATTTTTTCATCAAATGTAGGTGGAACAGCCACTCTTATTGGAGATCCTCCCAATATAATGATCGGTAGCTTGGTTGGATTTAGCTATTTAGATTTTATTAAAAATAATGCGCTTATTTCAATTTTTCTTTTATTCATAACCACGTATCTTCTTGCCTTAATCTACAAAAAAAAGCTTGTATCGACAAGTGATTTAAAAGCTAAGGTAATGAGAATGAATGAAAATGGATTTATAAAGGATAGGGTTCTTTTATTTAAAAGTCTAAGTGTATTATTTCTTACACTTTTAGCGTTTATGTTTCATGGTGTATTGCATATTGAATCTTCATTAATTGCAGTTATCGGTGCATTAGTTCTGATACTTATTTCGAAAATAAATATTAAAAATGTGTTCCTAGAAATAGAATGGAAAACAATATTTTTCTTTGTAGGATTATTTATTATGGTGGGCGGAATAAAGGAAGCTGGCATTTTAGATATGCTAGCGGTTGAAGTTTTAAATATTACTCAAGGTAATATTGTATATATTACCATTGCTATCCTATGGGTATCTGCTATTGCCTCCGCTTTTATAGATAATATACCATTTGTGGCCACAATGATACCTCTAATCAAACATCTAGGTGTGATATCAGGTATGAATCTAACACCTATTTGGTGGGCTCTATCACTAGGTGCATGCCTTGGAGGAAATGGTACCATAGTTGGTGCTAGTGCAAATGTAATTGCAATTGGTATATCAGAAGAAAAAGGGCATAAAATAACCTTTAGGCGTTATTTTAAGATTGCTTTTCCATTAATGATTTTTACAATTATTATATGTACTATTTACCTATATATTTTTTACTTATGATACTATTAAAATTATACACACTAAAAAACTAGAGTTATTATGTTTTCATAAGCTCTAGTTTTTTGGATTCAATCTAGTCTCTCACTAAATCAATTGCTTTTACCTCTTCAACATTGCCACTCATTAGAATTCTAACAGTCGCTACCTCTTTTTCTCTATCTACATCTTGAATCTCTACCCTCTGAGGTCCATAATATACAGCTATCTCTTCATCAGAATTAACAATACTAATTATTTCATCAATACTCATTTCATCACCCTGAATATATTATTGGCATTTAGTGAAATTATATACTACTCCGCTATCTCAACATCAACATTAAAGTTAGGCTTTAATAATCCATCATTATCATCTATAGACACCTGTGCCTTAACTACTGTATTTCCATTTGATTCTACCGCCTGCTCTGCAATACTTATAACCTTACCTCTATATTCCTTTGATAGGTCTGCTGTAGGTAATATCCTTACCTCTGCTCCCAGTTTAACTACACTCACATATTCTTCAGGTATCTCAACTTCTGCAACCAGACTATCCAAGTCAAGTAGAATATATAGCTTAGTATTCGACTGTATTAGTGCACCATTAGAAGCGTTTAAATTAACTACAACTCCATTTTCTATATCACAAATTAAATTATTTGCTGAAAAATGTGATTTATTTAATTTATTCTTAAGCTGCTTTAATTCACCCTCTAATTTACTTGCCTTTTCCTTTTCAATATTTATATTTGTTCCGCTTTGTGCTAAATCTAATTTCAAATTAGCAATTTCTGATGTTGATTGTTTTATACTGGATTTCAATTTGTCTATTTCTGCTTGTTTACTATATTTAGTGCTTTCTAGGGATAGCTTTGCTTCACTTAAAGACTTTTCTGCATTATCTAGGCTACTTTTTGAATCATCTAATTCCTTTTTTGAGATTGATCCTAAATCAAAAAGCTGTTGATTTTGTTTATAGTCTTTTTGTGCATCAGCATAGTCATCTTCAAATATATTTATACTATTAATTAGCTTTACTATATCTGGTTCAGTATTATTTTTTATGTAGTTCTCTCTTACTTGTAAATCACTTTTCATCCTCCCCAGCTCTTGCTCTTTTGAAGCTATATTATTTTGAGTACTGGAAACAGCATTTTTCTGTAGTTTAGATAGCTCGAGTTTTTCAATTTTTAGCTCCCTTTCTTTATCTATGATATCCTTTTTTATATCACTCAAGTCAAGCGTCATAATAATGTCACCCTTTTTTACTTTTTGTCCTTCCTTCACTGCAACATTTACAACATCTGATGTAAAATCAAGTATAACATCTTTGCTTTTGTTTACTTTTACTAATCCCGAAGCCTCTATGACCTGTTTTGTTTCGGTTTTTGTAGTCTCAGTAGTATTTTCTGGTTTTGGTTTTCCTTTTAGAGCTACTGCTGATATTATTACTACTAATATTATCACTGCACCTATTATTATTAAAACTTTTTTCTTTTTCATTATATTACCCTCCCATCTTTAAGTTGTATTACCCTATTTCCATACCTTGCTGCTTCCTGTGAGTGAGTTACCTGTATGATAGTCTTTTTCTTTTCAGTGTTAATCCTTTTAAATAGCTCCATAATCTCTGTACCTGTTTTACTGTCTAGGTTTCCTATCGGCTCATCTGCAAGTATCAAATCCGGGCTATTTATAAGAGCCCTTGCGATAGCTACCCTTTGCTGCTGCCCTCCTGAGAGTTCACGTGGTGTGTGCTTTCTCCTTTCATTTAGCCCCACTATATGTAATATCTCATCTAACTCTTCTTCAAAATTTTTCGCACTCTTTCCGTCTAGTAGTACTGGAAGAAGTATGTTTTCTTCAACATTTAGGTTCGGTATAAGATTATAGAACTGAAACACAAATCCTATATCCCTTCTTCTCATTATACTTTTTTCCTCGTCATTCATTATAGCTATATTTTTTCCCTTTAGTAATATTTCCCCACTCGTTGGCTTATCTAGTCCTCCTAAAAGGTATAGCAAGGTACTCTTTCCAGAGCCTGATGGACCCATAATAGATACAAACTCGCCTTCTAAAACATCTACATTAATCTGATCTAATATCCTTGATACAATATCTGCTAGAGTAAACTCCTTAATAATGTTTTTTCCTTCTATTACACTGCCCATATCCCTCCGCCTCCTATTCGTATTTAATTGCTTCAATAATTTGTAGTTTTTGTCCTCTCATAAGAGGTGCTATAGTTCCAATCAAGGTTATCACGACTCCTGCTACAAACGCTGTTATAAATAGCGGTATAGAATAATCTATAGGAACAATTCCGACGCTTGCTGTCATGATTTTATCTAGCACCTTCAGTTCTAAAATCGTGGTAGTTATCCCAAATAGCCCACCTAAAAGCCCTGATGTAACAGCCTTTATAATCATTATATTTGTAAGCTGTGCCTTACTCATGCCTACTGATTTATACATAGCAATGACCCTTCGTCTTTGCAAGAAATCAATAACTAGATTGTTAATTATTCCAAAGATACCGATTACTAGCAGTACAGCAGCAAATCCTTTTAGGATCCCAAACAGTATACCAAACATATTTTTCATAGTCACTACCGTTTCTTTTAAAGTGGCTGTAAAGTTTCTGTTATCTCCATACATTTCTTTAATCGCTTTAACCGTTTCATCGGGAGTATCTGATTTCACACGTATACTAGCATAATCAGTTTGCTTAAAATCTGTTTTCACATAATTATAACCAGCCAGTATATCTCCCGTTGCTGATGTCAAAATACCAATGATTTTGTACGGTTTATATCCTTTTGGAAGCTCAATATTTATAGTATCCCCAACTTTTAAATTAAGTTTTGACAAGACTGCTTCTTTTACTAGGATATTTCTACCCTCGTGTAGTTTATCGAGTAGAGGCTTCACATCGGCTACATCTCTAACTCTTGTATCATAAAAATCCAATTCATCGTTTGCATTAATACCTATTATTGCACCCATACTTTGTCCACTGTCCTTATCCTTCGCAACAACCTTATACAAAAGAGATACTTTTCCTACACCGGATACCGTTTTCAAACGATTTAACAGACTCTTATTCATTTCCTGCTCCATCGACATAGTAGCAATTTCATACTTTGCACCTTGGGAAGCATTAGTAATCAATCCCTCCATTGTACCACTGAGTATGTACACAAATAGCATTGTCGATATGCTCAGTGCAAGTAATCCTATATTCTGACTTATATTATCATTTCCTTTAATTTCTTTAATCGCTAAAACTCCTTGATTTCCGAACAAACTCCCATATATTCCTTCCAGCATAAAAGTCACTACTCGAAGTAAAACAGGTACAACTTGCAGTAGCATAATTATAATTACAAGTATTGATAGAACACCTACAGGTATAACTAAGCTACTCGGCACAATATAGGGTATCACAATGGCACAAATTAAAATGGCTACCTTTAATTTATATTTTTTCTTTTTACCATAGCCATCTTCTTCTAGCTTCCCAAATATTACATCCTTAAGCGGAAGCTTGCTTGCTTTTTTTATTGGGATATACGCACTAAAGAAAGAAACACCTACCGCTACCATAAAGCTATAAATAACATTGCCCATCTGTATGCCGAGTTCAATATCCATACCTCTTGGGTTTGAGGCAGAAATTACTCCCAGCATCCCCGCTAGAATAGCTATTCCAAGAGGAATGCCAACGCACCCTCCTATCACTCCATAAGCTAGACTCTCGTTTAACATAATATTTCGTGTTTTTTTCTCCGTAGCTCCTATGCTTCTAAAGGTTCCTATAATAGGAAGTCTCTCCGCCATTATAACCTTGAAGCTTGTATATATTATAAAAATGCTCATAATTAAAACCAAAATAGAAATCGCCATAAATGGTATTTTTATAGTACTCAGCTGTGACTCTATGTCTGCTGAATTAACTGCTTCATCCACATCGACTTTATATCTTTTAAGTTCACTTTTTAGTGAGGCAATAACTTCTTTAATATTACTTCCTGATATTGATTTTATATATACTTGTGATGATCTGCCACTTGTGTTTAGAATGTTATCTAGAGTCTTTTTAGGTACTAATGCAAAACGATTTTGCTGTTCACTTCCAAACAGCATACTTGGGGCAGCAATTCCTGTGATTTTAAATTTATAATTAACATTTTTTACAGAAAGCTTTATCTTATCTCCTAATCCTAAATGATACTTTTCCGCAGTACTACTCGATATGATTATTTCGTATCCTGAAAATACCTCACTATCTGTTTTCTCTATTAACTCAAATGGATTAACTTTCTTTAACTTATCTATATCCGTAGCAAATAAAGTAAATGTCTCATCTTCATCACTACCTGTTTCATATATCCCATTTACCTGATTTACACCCATAACTAATCCTATCTCAGGATGATTTTTTACTATATATTCAGAAATATATGATGCTTTATTATCTTTATTTGGCTTCACCACTATATCTGTCTCGCCATATGTACTTTTCATCTGTGCTACTATAGTTTTTGAAAAGGAATATGACACAGCATTTGATGCAAAAAATAATGCAGTAGATAGTATAATAGCAAGTAATATTAGAAAGCTTCTAAATTTATTCTCTTGTATATTCTTTATAATAAATTTTAATATAATTTGCATCATTCTCACCCCTTTGCTTTAAAGTTTACATTAACAAATCATTCATTCTTCACAAAAGCTAACCTTCTTTTCTAAATTTCCATTTAAAAACCGCTAAAAAAGTTTGATATATAAACTATTATATATCAAACTTTTTTGTTTGTCAATTATATACCTTTGCAACCAGCTCTAGGTCGAACTATAACCTTTTTACATAACATACATATTACTCTTTATTGTGTTCTTATTATATTCGATAGCTCAATATTTACATTTCTCATATTTGTCTCTGATTCATTTTCTGCTTGGTTTTCCAGACTTTTGCTTGGGAGGCGTACATATATTGTTGTTCCTACCCCCAACTCACTTTCTGCCCAGATCTTACCGTTATGTAATTCTACCAAAGATTTAACTAGTGCAAGTCCTATTCCGCTTCCTTCATTTTTCCCTGTACATAAATTATTCACTTGCACAAATCTTTGAAATATTGTATCAATCTTTTGTTTTTCTATACCTATTCCTGTGTCTTTTACAATTATTAAAATATTACTACTTTCATCTTTAATAGTAACTTCTATTTTTCCACCTTTAGGCGTAAACTTTATAGCATTTGACACCAGATTTAGCATTATTCTTTCTATTTTATCATAATCACATGCTATTACTCTTTCCTCAATATCTGTGTCAAATATAATCTCAATTTCATTAGCCTTGGCATATTCTACAACAGATATGACTATATCTTCAATGACATTAATTATATTATAATTTCCTAATCTTAATTTACAATAACCAGCCTCTACCTTTGTTATATCAATCAGATTATTTACTAGTCTTAAAAGTCTAAATGAATTCTCCTTTAAAATATCTAAATATTTATTTTCATACACATTCTCTTTCTCTATCAACTGCAATGCCGATAACATTACATTAATCGGTGTTCTTATTTCATGAGAGATATTAGAAAAAAAATCACTTTTTGTTTTCTCTTGCTTTATAGCTTCAGCTAATTCAAAAGATGTTCTTTTCATTTCCGTTATATCAAAAATAACCCCTATTATTCCAGAAATTTTATTATTTTCATCATATACAATATCTTTTCTTAAAATATAATCTCTCGTCTCTTTTGTAAAAACATCTGTTGTTATTTCGTTAATTTGAATACCTGGAGTATCTGTAATATCTTTATCTAATTGTTGCCAATAGCTTACAAGTTCTTTATTAGCTACCTGCTCCATTCTTTTCCCAATTATATCTTTTCTATTTTTACCAATTAAATTTTCAAAAGCTTTATTGCATTCTATATATTCCCCAGACCATTTTTTATAATATATAGGATATGGTATATTATCAATTATAGTACAAACAAGTTTTTCAAATTTTTTAGATTTCTTGTTTTGAGCAGTGCAAAACATTATCACCACTAAAAATATTATACTATCAAAAATAAAATTTCTTACAATACAAATACCTCCATTAAAACTAAAATAACATATATATTTAATCAGAACTAGGCAAAATACCGTAGCTCCAAAATATATCACTTTTCTATTCTTTATAAAATTGCCACCACTCATAGTAAGTCTTCCCCCTATTACTTTGAACTACTACTATCAAATTTTTTAAGTTTTTCTACAACTTTTCCGTAAATCGAATTTTTAGAGTAAACCCCTTTTTCATTCTTCTTTCCTGCTTGTACTCCTGTTAGTATTTCAATCCCCTCATCAACATTTTTTACAGGATATATGTGAAACTTACCTGCCTTTATAGCCTCTACAACCTCTTCTTTAAGCACAAGATCTCTTATGTTTTGATAAGGGATAATTACTCCCTGTTCACCTGTTAATCCCCTTTGCCTACAAAGCTTATAAAAACCCTCTACCTTATAGGTAACTCCACCTATTGGTTGTATCTCCCCCCACTGGTTTATAGAACCAGTAACTGCAATATTTTGTTTTATTGGTATCTCTGAAAGACTTGATAATATAGCATAGAGCTCCGTACTTGATGCACTGTCACCATCTATTCCCGAATAATTTTGTTCAAAAGATATTCTGCATGAAAGTGATAGTGGTATTTCTTGAGCAAATTTTTGCCCCATATATCCAATAAGCACTTGTACCCCTTTATTGTGAATCTTCCCACTCATGTCTGCTTCTTTTTCTATATTTATAACACCTGCCTTACCCATATATGTTGTAGCAGTTATTCTAGCTGGTTTTCCAAATGTATAATCTCCAGTATCAAGCACTGCAAGTCCGTTTATTTGCCCTATCTTTGCACCCTTTGTGTCTATCATTAGGTTTTCTTTCTCTATCATTTTGTCTAATTTTTCTTCATATAAATTCGATCTTTGCTCTTTTTCATAGATAGTCTTTTTCACGTGCTCATCTTTTATTATAGTACTTCCATCCACCTCTGCCCATACACTAGACTCTGATAATATCTGTGAAATCTCGTCAAACTTGGTAGCCATTTTTTCCTGATTTTCAATCAATCTTGAAGAATACTCCACTACCCTTGCAACTGCATATTTATCAAAAGGTGGAATATCTTCCCTATCACAGAATCCTTTTATAAATCTTGCCATCTCAACTATATTTTTATGCGTTTTTTCTATTTCTGCGTCAAAATCTACTTTGATCTTAAATAACTTTTTAAAATCATCGTCGTTATCATAAAGCATATGATACAAACGATTATCTCCAATCAATATAATCTTTAAATCCACAGGGATAGGCTCCGGCTTTATTGTAGTAACAGCGACTGCTGCAAGTTGATCTCTAAGACTTTCTATAGTGATTTCTTTAGTTTTTAGTACACGCTTAAGCGCTTCCCATGAATATGGATTTTTCAACAAATCAACTGCCTGCAGTACAAGATATCCACCATTTGCTTGATGTAATAATCCGGATTTTATTTTAGTAAAATCTGTAGTCAAATTTCCAAACTCATTATTATATTCTAATTGCCCTATAAGCTTATTATAAGTAGGATTGAAATCAAAAACTACCGGTGCACCTTTCAGTTTAGAATTATTTACTAATAAATTAACTTTATATCTTGATAATATTTCGTCTCGTTTCCTAATTTGCCAAGGTCCAGATTGTTGTGCTGCGATCTCATCTCTATCATCATCTTCATCTACTAATTCTTGAATATTTTCTAAAATATCTTCCTTTAGATTTTCCAGATACTTTATAACCTCAGGATGACCATTATATTTTTCTTTCATATCAATTATATGATGCCCAACGGCAAATAGACCTATCTCATAGTCTAACTTTTCTAGATTTTTCTTTATTTCTTTATCTAATTCCTTTACTTTTTTCATCATTTCTACTGTTTCTTTTTGTATTACTTGAGATTTTTCAGCTATTTCGTCCTTTTTTTCTTGTGGAAGCTCTTCATATTGTTCCTCATTTACAGCTTGACCGTCGATAAGCGGCATAAAGTATATACCTGTATTACTTGTTTTAACCGAAAATCCCATTTCCTTAGCATGCTTTGTTATTTCCTCCATAAGTCTATCTTTTTTTCCATCATGCTTATTTACTACCTTATTCTTTTGATTTTGGTATTCTTCTTCATTAAATGCTTTTCTTATCTCTGACATAAGATCCTCTATAAACTCTTCTATATCTTTTTTAAATACCTTTCCTTCCCCTGGTTTAAACCTTATCGCCTTGGGTGATTCTTTATTTTCAAAATTATATATATAACACCAATCACAAGGTACTTCTCTTTTAGAGGCAACCTTACTGACATATGTTTTTGCATATGTAGTTTTTCCTGTACCGCTCTCTCCAGCTATGTACATGTTATAACCCTTCATATTTATTTTCATTCCAAACTCTAGAGCCTTCTTTGCCCTTTCTTCACCTATCACCCCTACAAATGGTTTTAGCTCTTCTGTAGTTTCAAACTTTAGCTCGTTTGGATTACAGACATTTTTAATTAGATCTTCGTAAATCAGCTCTCTTACTTGTTTCAAACTGTTTGCCCCCTTTAGAATTTCATCCACATGATTATAGCATCTTCCTGTGGATTACTATAGTAGTTTTTTCTTATTCCTTCATTTTTAAATCCTAATTTATGATAAAAATTAATTGCTTTCTCATTTAATTTTCTCACTTCAAGTGTTACTCCTATTATATTCTTAGACTTACAAAAATCTATTAGGTGTCCCATCATAAGCATTCCTACACCATTTCGTTGGGCACTAGAATCAACACATATATTTGTTACATGAGCCTCATCAACTATATGCCAAAACCCTACATAGCCAATCAAGTTATTATTATGTTCTGCTATAAAATAATAAACATTATCATGCATAAGCTCATTTTCAAACATTTCTTTAGTCCAAGGATTGTGGAAAGATTTTTTTTCTAATTCTACTATATCATTTATATCCCCATTTGTCATCCTTTTTATTAAAATTTTCCCAAATTTCATATTAAATGTACTCCTTTACAAACGACTAAAGTACCCTCACCCTAACCCTCTCCCTTTAAAGGGCGAGGGGAACTTCACATCGAGCTAAGGGGTGAGTTAATTCTCGGCTTGTGATTTTTTTATGTAGAATGGATTTACAAAATTTGTTTTTACCTCTAACAAAGCTTTATCCTTTAACACATATTTTATTAGATTACTAGCTTTTTGAAAGTTATTATTGTCATCTGCAAATTCATACTTTATATTAGTTAGATTTACATCAATATAATCTTTATAACATAAAACTCCATCACCTGTAAATATTAATTTTTTATTTTCGTTAGTTTTTACATACTCATTTAGCTCCTCTACATCAATTAACTTGTAATCTGAAATCTTATTTAGACCACCATTATGCTTATATAGTGCAGTATATACTTTCTTTCCTTTTGCATCTATTATAGGGCATATAGTAGCAGGCGTACTACCTACACCTATAGCTAAACTATCTAAAGCAGTTACACCTACAACCGGTATCCCTAGCACTTGACCAAATGTATTAGCCACTGTCACTCCAATCCTTATTCCTGTAAAAGATCCTGGTCCGTTTGCTACTACTACCATATTTATATCTTTTTTTTCTATATTTGCGTTCAAAACAACCTTTTCTATCATAGGTATCAGAAGTTCTGAGTGGGTTAACCCTTTATTAATATTTTTTTCAAAAATAACCCCACTCTCTACACCCACTGCAACAGAACAAACATTAGAGGCAGTGTCAATAGCTAGTATATTCATAATTATCCCTTCTTTCTTAATTTTTTTAATCTAATTTAAATCTATTAATATTTTTCCTACTATACTTTCCACATCTAATCCATATTTTTTGTAGAGTTCCTCTGGTTTTCCGTGTTCTATAAAAGTTATAGGAAATGCCATCTTGATTATTTCTATTTTATTCAGCAACTTATTTTTATTGTAAAAGTCTATAACTTTAGTTCCGATACCACCATGTTCTATGTTATCTTCTATTATATAGATTTTTTTATTTGTAGTTACTAAATTTAGAAGCAAATTTTCATCAATAGGGTTTATAAACCTTGCATTTATAATTTCTGTGCTTACTACTTTTGTCCTTAAAGCTTTTGCTACTTTTATTGCTTTTTCTACCATTTTTCCTGCTGCAATTATAGCTATGTCTTCCCCATGCTCTAATACTTCCCACTTTCCATACTCTATTTTTTTGCATTCCTCACTAATAATTTCAGCTTCTCCTCTAGGATATCTTATTGCAATAGGCTCTGTATACTCAGTAGCGAATTCAAGAATTTGTTCAAGCTCTAGCTTGTCTTTAGGTGCCATTATAGTAAGATTTGGTATAGTCGACAAATATGATAGATCAAATATACCTTGGTGTGTTTCTCCGTCCTCACCCACTATACCTGCCCTGTCAATACAAAAGACAACTGGCAATTTTTGCATACACACATCAATAATTATCTGGTCATACGCCCTTTGTAAAAATGTAGAGTACACTGCAAAAAATGGTTTAATACCTGCACATGCAAGTCCTGCAGCAAAAGTAACAGCATGCTGCTCTGCTATACCCACATCAAAAAATCTATTCGGATAGCTTTCTTTGAATTTATCTAGCTTTGTTCCTTCAGGCATGGCGGCTGTTATAGCCACTATCTTTTCATTTTTACCTGCAAGCTCGCACATTTTATTTCCAAAAGCTTCCGAGTATGTGATCTTGCCTGATTTCTTTACTGACTCTCCTGTTTCAATGTTAAAACATCCTACACCATGATAACTAGAAGGTGTATCTTCAGCAATCCTATACCCTTTACCTTTTATAGTTTTAACATGTATCAGTTTTGGACCTTTTAGTTTCTTAGTCTTTTCAAAGATATCTATCAGTTCTTGTGTATTATGTCCATCTATCGGACCTAGATATGTTATACCCATATCTTCAAATAATTTCCCAGGTATAATTATAGTCTCTAGACTATCTTGTGCTAGTTCAACTGTTTTTTTCATATATTTTCCAACAGCAGGTATACCTTCAATCCATCTTTCAACATTTGCTTTAAAATCAGATGTTAATATATTTGTACGTATCTTATTTAGATAATTTGATATTC
>Ga0209319_1001151_pt1 | contig 23747 bp, 12 predicted proteins | sample RifGroE2_FD_184000 | JGI IMG/M metagenome (GOLD analysis project Ga0209319, IMG submission 184000) | Groundwater microbial communities from Rifle, Colorado - Groundwater E2 (SPAdes) (version 2) | ecosystem: Environmental > Aquatic > Deep subsurface > Groundwater | place: Rifle, Colorado, United...
CCGTAGGGACACACCATGACATATCCATTCCATCAACGAATCGTTCCGTAGGGACACGCCATGACATATCCATTCCATCAACGAATCGTTCCGTAGGGACACACCATGGCATATCCATTCCATCAATGTTTTGTTCCGTAGGGACACACCATGACATATCCATTACATCAATGTTTTGTTCCGTAGGGACACGCCATGACATATCCATTACATCAACGAATCGTCCGTAGGGCCACGCCATGGCGTGGCCCTACATTCAATCCCCGATTACGTGTAGGGTCATGCCATGGCATGACCCTACGCCAAGGCAGAACCAACCGTTTATCCCCCCAACAGAGACTTCATGATGTATAGATCCAGCTCCTCATAGTCACGTTCCTTCTGGCATTTCAGAATGAACTTATCATCTGTTTTCCTCGATATTTCCAAAAGCCTGAGGAATATATCCTTGCTGTTGGTGAGGTGTTTCGTTGCTACATTGTCCTTCTGTGTCCTCATTGCCTTCACGTCGAGACCTACCATTTCGCCTTTCTTACCGTAGTTGTGCCTGTCAAGTATCCTCACCTGGTTAAAGGCTCTCCGGAGATCGACAGATCCGAATGATTTATCCTGATCGAATTTCAATCCATTCTGGTCATTCAGATGGACCGTCCACAACTTATAGAATGCAAGGGCAAAACCCATTTCATCGGAAGGATCCAGACCTGCCAGGATTGCATGTGCGCTCTCGATGTTTACACCAACTCGTTTTGGATCGCTGCACAGAAGACCCATTGCTATCGCATGACCTGTGGTAGGTATATAGGTATGATCCATCGGTTCATTTGGCTTGGGCTCGATGCAGACTCTGATCTTTGGATCATAGGCAAGCATCTGGTTAATGGCCTCAACGATCCTTTCAGTGGCCACCCTGCTGTCTTTTGATTCCCGGATATAGGTTCCCTCACGGGCAAGCCACAACACAATCAGGTCAGTACCAAGCGCATTGGCAATATCAATTGAGCGCTTGCTTCTGTCTATTGCATATTTTCTGCATGCAGCATCATTTGAAGTGTAACCTCCGTCAATTGTCCGGATGTCTTCCCATAAACGTGGCGCTACGAACTCGGATACCAATCCGCTGTTATCCAGAACCTTCCTCAGCTCCTTTGCCTTAGCGGTGATCTGTTTTGATGTCATATCATTCATTCCGGGAACAGCATCATCATCATGAAACTGAACGCCATCAAATCCAAGCTTCTTATAATACTCCAGCTTTTTCGGAAAGCTGATACTTTTCCTTACCTCAGGGCCAAAGGGATCTGCCCCTTCATGAATGTTCCACGGACCAAATGTGAACTTAAAGATTCCTGCCATAATTAATTTTTTTAAAATGATGTTTTTATTTCGCCAGCAACAGATCGGCAGCCATTACACAAAATATGTATGTAGCTGCGCCAGGCATCACATATTCAGACTGCTGCCAGAGATATGGCGTAGTTTCCTTCAGTTCAGGAAAATCCGGTCTGATAAGTGCTGTACCCGATACCATTCCTCCGGGAATATAATACTCCATGGTTCTGTTCACACCAAATGCCACGGTTATGGAATGTGCTCCCACTCCAGATACCAATGAGGTACTGGAAGCAGGGTGACAGCCCAGCACATAATTTACAACATTAAGTATCGGTTCTTTATCAAACAGATCGGGATACTTCTGAACAAGATAAAAATACTCCAGTGCAAAGTTCTGAATGCTCCATCCTATGCCCCATACTGCAGGTCTCCACTGCACACCGAATGGTGTAACTGCCAATGTTGAATCGAGTTTGGTCTTGTATGATCCCAGGGCTGTCCTGAAGCTGTTGCTGAAAGCATCATCTTTTAACTTATCAGATACCCTTGCAACACACCATGCACTGCTTTGAATGCTTTTTTCGATATCAGGGAGAAGCTTTTTAAGATGATCAGCATACTTTTCTTCTCCTGTTGTGTAAAGCAGTTCAGAGGTGGCAATAATCTCCTGTACCTTAGTGTTCCTGGGGACATATTCTGCAGGGGTCAATGCAGGCTCGTGGGTCTGTTCGAATTCCCATACTTTCTTTGCAGTTGCAAGGCATTCCTGTGCCAGTTTATCATCATAGCCTGTAAGTGAACGATATGCAGCAGCAAGAGCAGCTGCCACTTTATATTCCAGTCCGGTATCACGGTTTGTGAATACCCACCTGTCATCGTTTACTCCCGAGTGTGTCATTGTTTTCTGGTTCGGCTTAAACTTTGAATCATAAAACAGCTGGTCGGTATGCGAAGCCCAGTCCATTGTCAGGTTGCGGCCCTCGCGGTTGGCAATGATGCCATGAAAGCTATGACCTGCTGCACGATATCCCGATAAAAGATTAAGCGCTCCCTGTTTGATCTGCTGCAGAAAATCGGGAACACCGTCAGGTTTATACATCTCCACATATTTGTCTTCAAAATTAACATAGGTCTGGTCTGTCTGATTCTTTGTCAGCTCATAGGCAAGAACCAGGTAATGTGTTGTACTGGCCTGGGAACCTGCTGCGAGGTCGTCATCACCGGCATCGTGCCAGCCACCGACATTCAGGAAAGGAACCGTGGTCTGTACCGCATAATTAGTCTCTTTTGCAGGATATTGGTGATACTGGTCAACATGCTGGTAGTCAAGCGGGGCCTGAAGAGCATCATCGAGGTGGCATGCTCCGTGCCATATCTGGGAACGGTCCCTCACCTTTACATGACACATCTGAACAGGAAAATAAGCCTCAAGAGTAGGTTGCCAGACTCCGTTGCTGTAAATATCGCGTTTGATGGAAAAGGGATTTGATTTTATTTTTCCGTATTTTACCATATACAATCCAGGTTCCTTAACATTTGAAAAATCAAAGACTGCATAATCATAACGCAAAAACCGGCCCCATTTCTCAGGTACCACCGACATAACTTCTTGTGTCTCTTTCCCTCCTGCTATTTTAATCAGACTGGCCCTTTCAAGTGTTTTTGTCTGTGGATCAAGCTCGAGTATGGCCTTCTTTGCCTGATCAGGATGATATCCAATCTGCGAAAGAGCAATAACAGGGTCGCGTTTCCAGTCCGGTAATACATTGGGTGTAATTGTCCATTCAACAGCATTTTCAGTAACACCTGACGGAATTTCAGATTTAACAGAAATCCATCCTCCATAACCAGTGTTACGATTATCAATGACTACCATACTTGTTTTCGGACTCTCAATCACAATCTTCCTCTCAGGATCTTCTCCTGCAAGAGTAAATATATTTCCGGTACCCATCGGAACCGTTTTGAATGTCCCGTCACTGTCCCTGAATTTTGATCCTAAGGTCTGTTTCGGAACATAACCAAATGACTCACCTATCTGCCATGATTTTCCAAGATAGAGAGGAGGATAAAACTCGATATCAAAGGTGAGCTTCTTTTCCCACTCCTGTGGAATTGGCTTATCGAGGTCGACAGCCAGACGGATGTTATTTCCTTCGGGCCAGATCCTGACAGCATATTTGAACCCAAAATCATCATAGCTGACTACACATTTGATCATCTGTTTTATTGAATCAATTTCGCGTAATGCTTCAAGAGGGTCAGGGATACGCTTTCCATCCACAGGCTGCATTCTGATAAAGCCATTTGCCGCAATTCTCTCTCCATGCTGAATGATTTCTATCCCTCCCTGTTTCCCGGTTGGGTAATAATCGTGGAATGCCAGAACTGTTAAGCCTGGTTTCTCAAGATATTCCTTATCAGTTACTATCATCTTCTGACCGGATTGATTCTTATTACATCCTGCCAGAAAAAGTGAAAGAACAATGATAAAGCCAAGACCTGATAATAATGTTCTGTTTTTCATAGTGGTTTAATTTAATATCATAATGACTTATTATTCAAAAGATTATCAGCTGCAAGAACACAAAAGATATATGTAGAGGCTCCGGGCATTACATATTCTGTCTGCTGCCAAAGGTACGGGAACGGTTCTTTCATTTCGGGATAATCAGGCTTTATCAGAGCAGTACCAGCGACATTTCCTCCCGGGATATACGACCACCAGTGCATATTGAACCCATAAGCAGGAATAATAGACCTGGCCCCCACTGCTGAAATAAATGAAGTGCTTGATCCGGGATGACATCCCAGTACGTAGTTCACAACATTGCATACATTCTCCCTGTCAAAAAGATCGGGAAATTCCCTGCTGAGATAATATTGTGATACACCGTACTTCTGTATATCCCATCCTATTCCCCATATTCTTGGTCTCCACGGGACTCCATAAGGATTTGTTGCCAGGGAAGAATCGAGCCGGGTTTTATACAAATGTAAAGCTTCTGTTACTCCATTCTTAAAATCATCATTATCAACATATTTAAGAGCACGTGCCGCTGACCATCCTACATTTGCCGTAGCAGCCTTTATTACAGGAAGCAGTTCAACAAGCCTCTCCCTGTATTTTTTATCTCCTGTCGTTATAAGCAACTCAACAGTTGCATGCACCTCCTGCTGTTCATAATTCCTCGGGACATAAGCATTTGGCTGTATAACAGGATCATGAGTCTGTTCATAGTTCCATGCTTTGATGGCTGTGCTCAGACATTCATCAGCCAGCTTATCATTATAACCCTTAAGTATCCTGTATGCTGCAACCAACGCTGTTATGACCTCATACTCAAGTGAAGTATCCTTGTTCGTTACTACCCACCGGTCATCAGGTTTTCCGGAGCGATTACCCCGAATCTCGTTTGGCTTCAGTGATGCATCATAGAGCAGCTGATCGGAAACCTGTGCAACATCTCCAAGAAAGCTTCTTCCCTCCCTGGTTTCTATTATACCCACCGCAGAATGGCCAAAAGCCCTGTATCCTGAAAGAAGGTTTATTGCGCCATGTTCTATCTGCTGCAGTAGGTCTGAAATTCCGTCAGGTTTCCGAAGCTCTACATAAAGCGCATCTTGTTTCACCGTTGTCTGATCAACATTGATACCGAACTCCTCACCTGCCAGGGCGAGGAAGAGGGTTGTCTGGGCCTGTGAACCGGCTGCAAGGTCATTGTCGCCTGCATCATGCCAGCCACCCCTGTTCATAAAAGGAACCGGTGTAAACGGTTTGTAATTTGTTTCAGTAGTAGCATAGGTCTGGTATCCATCAACATGTATTGTGTTGACAGGAGCCTGAACTGCATCGTCGAGGTGACAGGCTCCATGCCATACACGGGAGCGGTCGCGGATGCGCATATGACACATCTGTACCGGGAAATAGATTTCAAGTGTGGGCTGCCATACCGATCTATGGTATACATCAGTGCCAATGCCGAATGGCTCGCTTTTTACATTGCCATAACTGATGGTGTACATCCCCGGATCCTTAACCCCGGAAAAATCAAATACAACGTATCTGTATCTCAGGAACTTTCCCCACTCCTCCGGCAGAGATGATTTTACTTCCTTAATATTTCCGTCGGCACCGATCATCTGCAGAACAGTTGTCTCGATTTTCTCCGAGCGTGCATCCAGCTCAATTACAGCTCTTTTAACCTGGTCAGGATGATACCCGGCCTGGGAAATACTGATCACGGGCTTTGCCAGGAATCCGGGAATGATATTGGGAGTGATTATCCATTCCATAGCTCCTTTATCCACTCCTTCAGGTATCTCTGAACGAACAAGTATCCAACCGCTGAGAGATCCATTCCTCTCATCAACAAGGGCCAGATCGCCCTTTACCTGTTCAATCTGTAGTTTGATCACCGGATCTTCCGGCGCCATAATGAGTTTCGGACCTTTTGCCATAGCAGACGATCTTGCTCTTCCATCTGAACCAGTTACCATCGGTCCCATCCCTTCAACAGGAATCACACCTGACTTATTTCCGAGATGCCACGTCTTACCGGTGTAATTTACCGGGAAGAGCTGAAGGTCGAAGGTTGCCTTCCCCTTCCATTCTGCAGGAATTGGCTTTTCGAGATCGACAGCCAGATGAATCTTCTCTCCTTCAACCCATACTCTTACATCATAGTTGAAATTAAACTCCGGAACTTTTACGGTTGCCTTTATTTCACCTTTCTCTTTATCAACACTCCTTTCAGCTGTAACAGGTCTGGGAAATCTCTGCTCACCTGTCAGATCTACATTGATGTACCCATTTGATGCAGTGCGGTCATCATGATGTATGAATTCAATACCTCCCTGGTCCCCTTCAGGATAGGTATTATGAAATACAAGCACATTAAATCCCTGTGTTTCGAGATACTCATGGTCATTGATGGACCATTCATTTTTGCCGGAATCTCCTGAACAACCAATGAGAAGCAAAGCCGGAATGATTAAAACAATAAATCTTAAGTGTTTCATGGCAGAATTGATTAAATATTTTATTAAGCACATCCCAATAATTAATTTACCTCGCTCGAAAATCAATTTTTTTACCCCTTCCCCAGGGGGAGTAAATTGATTTTCTTCGCTCCCCCTGGGGAAGGGGTCAACGAAGAAAATCAATTATTTATAGTTAGTTTTATACTATTGTTATCTTTATTCTTTAAAAGCCCAATCAATTAGTGCCCCAACACTCTCACCATCTGGCACAATTTTCAGATTACCCGATACATTCTTTGAAGAGTAAACTGATCTCGGAAATACTGTCTCAATCTTTACAAGTTTTTCATCTGCAGGTTCCATCATCTGGTTTTTCATACCTGAAAGAACGATCTTCCTTGGAGCAATGCAGGCTATAAGATCAGGCAGATCGTATGCGGTCAGAGCTCCGGGAACTCCCCAGTTAAAATCAACTTCATAAGGATGCCAGTATCCTCCTCCCTCACGGGTAGTAAAACCTATTCTGTAATCCCTGTTCATTGCTATGGATCTGTAAGATCCCGGCGAACCGATAAGTACAAGGCTGCTTAACAGATTGTTAAATGAAGCAGCATGGATAAGCGGAATGCAAAGATCATCTATCCCCACTGCTCCAATTTTCTGAGGATCAACCTTCTCATGCCGGCTTAATACATCTGCCACCCTTACTATATCGGAGGCCCTTATACCAGGGATACTCTTTCCGATCAGAAGAGCAGTATAACTCTCAGTATGTTCCCTTGCGGCAGAGTTCTTCACCTCTCCTGTTCCCAGAGGATCTACAGCAGCAACGATATATCCCTTTTTTACCAGTTTTTCAATTTCCCCTCCGGGTTTTGCATCGGCAACTTTTCCTTTTGGATTCAGATATATTATTGCAGGATGCTTTACCTTATTATCATCGGGAACAAATAGGAGTACCGGTATTGCATAGTCGGAGCCCACCTCAATTGCATATTTGCCGACCGTGTATCCTTCGCGCTGATATCTGCCGTTTATAATAAATTCATTACCAGGATCTGATGGATCCTCATAACCAGATAGTTGCATCGCCTTTGTCCTGACAAGACTCAAATGGTCATGGTTATTCCCTCTTGAGTTTTCGATGGCTGCAATCTGTTTCTCAGCAATTCTTTTATTAACATCAAAGATCATCTCTCCACCAAGGTAAGTGACAATCTGCCCTGTAGGAGTTACATTGAGCTGTTCCCTGGGAAATACCTCAGCTTCAATTTCAGAAGGATCGCCCTTCATATTGAAATGCTTCATGAAAAAGGAATAGATGGCAAGCCTTATTTTTGGCGTTAGCCAGTGCCTGGAATCCTCCTCCAGGAAACCAAGATTATCACTTCCGTTTAATACGGCAAAAGCATTCTTAGCCTCAGAATACATTTCTCTTGCTCCCTGAAGAGACAGGTATTCATCGCGCGACACAAAAACAAGGAGAGTAGGTTTCGGAGCTCTGAGTTCTACCAGATCCTCAACACCTATTCCCAATTTAAAACTGTGATATAGTGTAGGTTCTGCATCAGAGGCTGCTTTTGTTTCCAGAAGTCTTTTATTGGCATTTGCCCAGCTGCACGGTATCGAAACTTTTACCCTGTCGTCAAGTGCTGCAACAAAATTGGTAACGGTTCCTCCTCCCGACCATCCGGTAACTCCTATTCTGTCAGGATCAACATCCTTCCTGGATACCAGGTAATCAATAGCTCTTATTCCATCCCAGATGAAATAATTTGCGCAGGAATAGCCTGAAAGGAATGCGTAATTTCCGAAGTAGTTGTGTTCAACCACAGAATATCCCACTGAGGAGAATTTTACTGTTGTATCATAATTCTGAACATGCTCTCCCTGCCCGGGAGGATCGATTGCAAAAACAATCATCCCTTTCCTTGCCAGATTATAGTTTATTACCTGGTACAATTCATTCCTGAATGACTCCTGGTTATGTCCGATTACATTCAGAATTGCAGGCGCTTTTCCCTTTATCTTCTCTGGAACATACAGGCAACCTGACACATAAGAACCAGGGAATGATTCAAATATTATTTTTTCTATCCTGAATCCTTCTTTTTTAATGACTCCTGTAACACGGGGGTTCAGAGGAGTCTTTTCCGGAAAAGGCCCGATTATTTGTGACAGTTTTTCCTTTACAACTGCCTGCCTGTTCTTCCACTCAGATTCAGTCCTGATTTTTGCGACTTCCAGGCTGCGTTTGTCATAAAGTATACCGGCCTCCTTTGCAAGAAGATCCAGCAGCATGTCACCTGGATTGTTCCATTTGACCCATTGCTGGAATACATCAAGGTTCTCTTCCTCAGGTTTAAGATTGACTGCAGCATTTATTTCAGAGGTCTCAACCTGGCTGTTTAAGATAAAAGCATTAAACATCAGGCATAACAGGACTATTGGAATACATATCCGCTTATTAATTATTTGTCTCATAACAACCCCAATTAATTACCAAGCAATTTGTTGGCGGCAAGTACAAGGAACATAAAGTCAGTCTCTCCTCCTCCCATCACATATTCTGTCTGTTGCCAGAGGAAAGGCCAGTTATCTTTCAGTTCCGGAAAGTCGGGCCGTATTATTGCTGTTCCTGAAGCCACACCGCCCGGAATATAGGAGAGGTCTGCCCTGTTCACACCATATGCTGCAGTTAATGACTTCACTCCCACTCCGGATGAAAATGATGCAGTATTTTCTCCCGGATGACATCCCAGGACAAACTGAACAGAACTAAAGATCCTGTCAGGCTTGAATACTCCCGGAAATCCTGTCAGAAGGAAATAATACCTCACACCCGATGACTGTATTGTCCATCCGTCGCCCCACACATCCGGTTTATAAGGGATACCGAAAGGTGTGGAAGCCGCCTCTTTATCAAGCTGAACAGCAAGATCTCTAACTGCCTTATCCATCTCTTTGCGGAATACCTGATCGGTTATTTTGTCATAGACCATTCCCACAGCCCATGCTGTTCTTGGCATATTAGCAAGAATATAATCCTTTTGTGCCACTATGTCTGACAGATATTTACTGTTTCCTGTTGTCAGAAACAGCTCTGCTGCTGCTGCTATTCTTTCGTTAACCATTCTCTTTTTTGCAGCGATTGAATAGATCTCTTCTGCTGCTTTCAGACATTCAGCTGACATCTCAGGCCTGTATTTACTCAGTGCCCTTGAGGATGATGCAAGTGTTGCCGCTCCCAGCATTTCATGGCCGGGATGGTCCTCGGTAAATACCCAGTTGTCGTCCACCACCGATGAATGATAGGCTGTCTTCCCGCCTTCCGGCAGATCGCGGCTGTAGATCAGATTATCAGTCTGGGAGCTGGCATCACCCTGAAGCCCGTATTGTTTGCGTGTAGGGCTTATCATCCCGTCATAAAGCCTGCCAAGCCCCTTATAGCCTCCAAGAATTGTAAGCACACCATGCTCCACCTGCTGAAGGGCATCAGAAATGCCATCAGACTTATGTATTGTTACCAGTCTGTTTGGCTGATCTACTGTGGTTGCATCGAGGTCAATCCCGAAGAGTTCGTGCATCATGGCCAGCCTCCAGGTTGTAACAGACTGTGATTCAATACGCAGATCATAATCACCTGCATCATGCCAGCCACCGCGATCGAGATTCGGTACGTGATCGGGATTCTTGAATGAGGTAAATGTTTCAGGACCCTGTGAATAGCCATCGATATGAGTCAGATTGACCGGAGCCATAATGGCATCATCAAGATGGCAGTAGTCATGCCATACCCTTGAGCCCTGTTCAATACGCATATGACACATCTGAACAGGCAGGAAATACTCAAGAGTCGGTTGCCAAACATATCTTTCATAAATATCATTGTCGATCCTGAACAGGTTTGAAGTTATTCCACCATAGTTAATAATGTACATGCCGGGTTCCTTCAGATTTGTGAAATCACATACTGCATAATTATACTTCAGGAATTTACCCCACATTACAGGAGTAACAGACTGAACACTCGTCCTTGATCCGTCAGGATTGATCTTTAAAATGTCGACATTTCCTGTGATTGATGATTTCTTATCAAACTCAATTACAGCTTTTTTGGGTTCTGCAGGAAGGTAGCCCACCTGGCTTATGTGAATAACAGGCTGATATACAAAATCTTTAATCGTATTTGCCTCTATCTCCCATTCAATGACACTTTTTGTTTCTCCTGAAGGTATTGCTGTCCTGACGACAAACCAGCTTGCTTTTCGGTCAATCCTTCCGTCCACAAGCTGCATTTCACCTTTAAGGGCTTTAAATATGAGACGCTGGGTATCTGTCTCAGGAGCAACAGTCAGTATCTTTCCCGTAGCATAGGGAATCAGATCAGTTCCCGATAGCGGACCATAAGAATCTGTTGGAAAAAATCCTGTTTTATTGTCCATATTCCAGCTCTTTCCGAAGAGAACAGGGGGAAACAGTTCAAAATTGAACCATGCTTTGCCGGCGAGATCAGCAGGCAGCGGGCTGTCGAGGTCGACTGTAACAATTATCTTGCGGTCTGAAGCTTTAACCCTGACAATATACTTGAATGAGATGTCAGTATAATTTAATTCAGCTTCAATTGTACCTGAAGCTTTGTCAACCTTTTTCTGAGCCCTGGCCGGCGGTGTTAAACCAATGCGCAAATCACCGTTTGCAGCTACACGAACCCCGTTCTGTAATATTGTGACACCTCCCTGGTGACCCATCGGATAGTAATCATCAAAAACCATTACATCAAAACCGGGTGATTCAAAGTAACCCTGTTCATTGATGGTAAGTTTGTCTTGCCCATAAAGAGTTAAAAATGAAGAATGGCATGTTAATAACAGGAAACATGCAAGGATCAGAGAGGATTTTGTTTTCATGATCAGGATTTTAAGTTTAATAGAACCTTCAGTTATTAAATTTAAGATAAATCCTGCTTCATTGCTACAGAAATGAAAAATTTAATATTTTTTAACTCTTACACGTCAGGTTTTTGTAGGTCAGGATATGTTCCAATAAAAAAAATGTTTAAATTTCATCAGATATGATCAACACTACCTGAAACCCTTAATACCATGAAAAAATCCCTTATTATTTTACTATCGGCAACTCTGTTTTCATGTCAGTCCGGTAACAAAAACATTGAAGAGAACTTATTGACATTTAATCAGTTCCCACTTGAAGTGCCGGAAGAGAATTCTCTTATGACCGAATGGGCAAAGAAATCAGTTCCTGATTCCAGATTGATTGATGATATGGAAGATGAAGCCGGCTGGAACGTAACAGGCATAGGCGAAATGAGCTATACAAACGACCGTTCAAAGGATGGAAAAAAGTCCCTTCGATTCAGCACTTCTCTTCGCGATGAAGAACATTATAAAAAGAACCGGACTGAATGGGGTTCCTTTGGCGGGACACAGGGAGGCAATGCCAGTGTGCAGCTGATGCTTGACACTCCTCAGGACTGGTCGGATTTCAACAGGGTGTCATTCTGGGTATATGTGCATCCTGCAGATATGATGACATACTGCCTTAACATGAATATCAACAATGAAGGCACAGTTTTCACCGCAACAACTCCACGTAACAGCCATTTTATTCAGGACCTTAAACCCGGAGAGTGGAATAATGTTCTGTTTGAGATACATCATATTAAGAGAGATAAGATAACCGGAATCAGAATAAACCAGATGCTTATCGGACATCATCCTGAGGAAAACGGAATAGTTACTTACGACTTTGATAAGCTTGAACTTCAGAAAGTGGACACAGATCAATATGAAGGATGGAATGTTGCCCCGGGGAAAATATCATTCAGCCATATCGGTTACAGGCCGGGAGACCCAAAAGTTGCCATGGCCGGGAAGGGTGCAGGTAAAACATTCAAAGTATCTGACAGAAATGGCATAACGGTATACTCAGGGCAGGTTGAGGCAATCAGTACTGAAAACGGAGAATTCTATCAGCTCGACTTTTCGGATCTTGACAAAAGCGGAACATACCGTATTAAAACCGGAGAAATTGAATCCGGGTCATTTCCGATTGACGAAAACATATGGATTCAGCCTGTTTTTAAGGCAATAAATTTTTTCTTCTGCGAACGCTGCGGATATCATGTACCCGGCATTCACCCCGAATGTCACAAAGACTGGCAGGGGTTCAAAGGAGATGAGAAGAAGATAATCAATGGCGGATGGCATGATGCAGGCGATCTATCCCAGGGCTCATGGCGCACGGCAATGTCAGCCCTTGCAATGATGAATAACCTGGAGTATATACAGGAACGAACTGATATGACTGAACTGGCTAACCGCATCCGCGATGAAATAGCCTGGGGCCTTGAGTGGCTACTCAAAACAAGGTTTGGTGATGGTTATCATATGAGTTTCAGTGTAATGAGGATTTATACTGACAATAAAGTCGGAACAATTGACGATGTAGTATCACCGGCAAGGAATGTACCGTGGGAGAACTTCCTTGCAGCTGCGGTACAATGCAAGGCGGCCGGAATGCTTGAGAAATCTCATCCTGAACTTGCCTTGAAATCGCGCACTGCAGCGCTTGAAGACTGGCAGGCTGCGGTTGATTCTCGGAAAGTTTGGGATCAGGCTGACTACAGAGAGGCTTCATGGGGAGTTACATCATCCCTGCTTCTGGCAAAAATGACAGGTGAGGAAAAGTACAGGGAATATGCTGTCGGATTCGGGAGACTGCTGCTCGGCTGCCAGGAACAAACATTCCTCGATGGTATTCCAATTACCGGATATTTCTATGAGAATACAAAGCGGGAGAGAGTAATTCATAATCTGCATGCAGCATTTGAAGAGGCTCCGCTAATCGCTCTTAGTATGCTCTGCAATGAATTTCCTGATCACCGTGAATGGATTGAATGGTACAGCGCTGCAGTTCTTCACAGCGAATATTTCATGAAGCGGGGCAGTAAAATTGCAGCGCCATATTTCCACCTGCCCAATTCGGTATGGAAATTAACTGATGTTTTGGCTGAAAAGGATTCGGCTGTACGTAATGATATGCTAAGGCAGTACAACGACGGGACACATCTGAACGACCAGTACGCCCTGAGGACTTTCCCGATATACCGCGACGGATTATTCCATGGCAACACCAATATACACATGTCATCATCCTGGGCTCTTGCAGAAGCTTCCCGCCTTCGAAATGACGCTGAAGGAATGCTGCTGGTAGGTAAGCAGCTGGAATGGATATTCGGAGCCAATCCATTCAGCCAAAGCCTGATGTATGGTGCCGGATACAGTTTTGCACCTCATTTTGCATATTGCCTTAAAGACATAGTGGGAGCACTACCTGTTGGAATGGATTGCATGAGCGGAGACATGCCCCACTGGTGTGCCACAAACACTGCAACCAGCAAAGAGATATGGGTAGAACCGGTTAACCGTTTCATGGGTGCAGCAGCTATATATGCAAATAACGGATCAGCATCTTCCTCAGTAAAAGATGCTGAGATAAAAACAGAAGTTTCCGGGTCCGCAGACGGAACAGTGAGTATAAAGGTAAGCATAACAGGTTCCGGGAGACACATGATTGATGTCAAAACCTTTAATGCGACATCAAATACCGAAAGCCGGCAATTTGAGCTTTCAGGTAACAGTACTGCAGAAACCTCGCTTAAGCTGAAAATTATTGATATAAACAAACCATATATTGCTGTAATCACACTCGATAATGATCCGGGATCAAGGAAGGAAATAACAGGAGCGTATATTGATTATTAATAATGCAATTAACAGTTATAATCTAACCAGACTAAGTTATGAAAAGATCCGCTGTTTTATCCGTAATCCTTCTCTCTGTATTATTCTTCTCCTGTCACAGGCGCAAACCAGACGAAAAAGGGGTACAGGTAATGGCTTACTATTACACCCGCTGGCAGAATTTCACGCCTGAAACCCTGCCTTATGACAAGCTTACCCATATCATCTTCTCGTTTACTGAGGTTATAGATGGCGAAATGAAGTTCCCTGAAGATACTCTGGGACTTATGCTTAAAAAGCTTGTCAAACAGAGAAAAAACCATCCCGACCTTAAGATCATGGTAGCCTGCGGCGGATGGGCCGGATCAAAAGGCTTTTCCGATATGGCAATGACAGACGAAGGAAGAAAGAAATTCGTTGAAAGTGTCCTTAAATTCATAAAGGAATATGATATCGACGGACTTGACATCGACTGGGAATATCCGGGACTGCCCGGAGACAACAATCCTTACAGTCCTGCGGATAAGGAGAATTTCACCAAGCTTATGTGCGAGCTGAAAACCGGGATGAACACCATATGTGATTACCTGGTGCTGAGCTGGGCTTCGGCCGGATGGGAAATGGCCTTTGATTTCATTGAACTTGATAAAGTAATGCAATGCGTCAACTATGTCAATGTAATGTCGTACGACCTGGCCTCAAGGAGTGATCCTTATACATCGCATCATACAAACCTTGGATTGATTCAGATGGAAGATATTGAGGGGACACCTGCTGCTGCAAAGATGATTGAGGAAGGAGATTCCACAAAGCCATTTTCCACCGAAAAGATTGTCAACTACCTGCTCGATAAAGGATTAAATCCGGCCCAGATTGTTATCGGATCTAACTTCTCAGGCAGGGCCTGGCAGGGGGTGCCACCTGATAACAATGGATTGTACCAGCTTAACAGGGGAAGTTGGAGAGGCCGCGCAGGATATGCAAGGTTAAGGGAAGAGATAGAGAATAAGAACGGTTATGTCCGTTACTGGGATCCTGTCGCAAAAGCTCCTTACCTGTATAGCGCAAAAGACTCTGTTTTCATTACATACGATGATACCATGTCGGTTAGGCTGAAAACAAAATATGTTGCTGAAAAGGGACTGGGAGGCATAATGTTCTGGCAGCTGGGAGCTGATGCTCCGAAGGATGGCCTTGTAGATGCCATCTATGCTGAGAAGAAGAGGCACAAATATTAAAGTCTGTTTTTAAAATCTACCCCTAAATCCCCCAGGGTGGACTTTAGAATTAAGAACAATAGAACAAACGAATTAAGAATTAAGAAGTTTGAAATTCTGATTTCGCTGTTCAAATGTTCTTCATTCTGATTTCAAAAAGCCCCCCTTGGGGGGTTAAAATCGACTTTGAGACACCCTCCAAGGAAAACGGAATCAATTATATATTGTGTATAAGATCTAAACAATAATCAATATGAAAAAAGTAATACCTGATAATCCCGGAATCGTCATTGCTTTGGCATTGATATCACTTATTTTATTCTGCCCTCAGTCAGGGTTTTCACAGGATGTAAAGCAGACTGAAGCTAAAATGATGAAACAGGCCGATGAGAATATTGAGAAGTACAGAAAGGGAGATGTGTCTGTACAGTTTAAAACAGGGGATGGCAAAACCATTAAGAATGCAAAAGTTGAAATCAATCAGAAGAGTCATGATTTTCTCTTTGGCTGCATCATTTTTGATATGATCAGGAATGAGAACACATACAAGGAAGAGCTCTTCAAGTCGAGATTTAAAAATATCTTTAATCTCGCTGTTTTCCCTTTTTACTGGCCCGGATATGAACCAAGACAGGGTTTTACCGGCTGGGAGGATATGCTGGAAACAATCGAATGGTGCAAAACGAATGGCATAACAACCAAAGGTCATCCTCTGGTATGGGCCACCCTGTCAGGTACTCCGCAGTGGCTTACTGAATACACGGTTGCCGAGACTGAAGAACTTCTTAAGACAAGGGTTATAAATATTACATCAGGATTCCGTGACAAGATAGAACTATGGGATGTGGTAAATGAACCTGTAAATGTGAAAACCTGGAAGCATAAGATGCAGAATTTCAATGATAAAAATGACTGGAGTGTTACTGATACTATTTCACTCGTAGCTGATTATGTGGAAGATGCATTACTATGGGCCCACAGGGGCAATCCTGATGCAATACTGATGGTCAACGAATACCGGACGCTTGCTGACAAAGAGGTAAGGAAGAGATATGATGACCTTCTCACTGAACTTAAGAAGCGGAATGTTCCGATGAGGGGTATTGGAATACAGGGACATGAGCCCCGGCAGGAATGGTTTTCACCTGTTGAGGTCTGGAAAACCTTCGACCAGTACCAGAGGTTTGGATATCCTATCCATATCACCGAATTCCATCCGCAATCATCAGGAGTTCCGATTACAGGCGGCTGGAGGACAGGTGCATGGACCCCTGAGGTGCAGACTGAATTCACAGAACAATTTGTAAAACTCTGCTTTGGCCATCCTGCTGTTGCATCCATCAACTGGTGGGGATTTTCTGACCGTAATATCTGGCTGCCCGGCGGCGGACTTGTTGATGAAGAGTATAATCCCAAACCTGTTTACATTATGCTTGACAAGCTGATAAACCAGACATGGAAAACAAATACCTCGCTTCAGACTGATAACCAGGGAACAGTATCATTCAGAGGATTCTATGGGGAGTATGAGATTTCCTTAACAGCGCCGGATGGATTGAACCGTGTTTTCATGGTCCATGTCAATAAAAATGAAGAGAACAAATGGATATTCACAGTAGAATAAAAAAGAATCTGATTCCAAGAAGGAGATTCCTGGGATCAATATCCGCAGCTTTTGCGCTTTTTGCATTTCAGTCTGCAGGTTTTTCATGCAAATCAGGAAGCAGGAGAGACAAAATGATCCTCTCCTTTTACCTCGATGATACAAATCCCGAAATAGTTAACGCTGAAGCTTATAAGGAGTTTCTTGATTATTGTCAGGCCAACGGTATAAAGGGAGAATCGAGTTTTATTCCCGGTTATAATGGCAGATCGATAATCAGTGAAAACAACCAGAACCAGCTTAACTACCTTGAATATGCAAAAGATGCATGGTCGAAGGGGATAGACTCCCACATGGAAATTATGACCCATAATACACTGTTCAATTTTGAGTCGGGTATTAAAAACGAAGGAGGTATACATGAAGGTCTCTGGCTCCATGAACCTGATGTGACAATTGAGGAATACCAGAAATATTTTTCAGATATCCTTGATGAAGCAGAGAAAGCAGGTATAAAATATACCGGACTCACATGGCCAGGATGCGGATGTGAAGCATGTACCAAAAGGTATGCAGAGCTCAAACAGCAGGGGCCTCTGAAAATAAGTCAGGCTGCCTTTGATGCTCTTCTCAATCTCGCAAAGAATGATCAGTTCAGGAGCAGGGTGCTCTCTGTCTTTTATGAGGCAAGTGAGACAGAATTCGGAATTCATAAAAGAGCTGCAGAAGGAAAATACGGTGTTTATGACCTTATGCCAAATGCAATGGACCATTTTGGCATCTGGGAAAATTCCGCTGACCGTGTCAATCCTGATTATTATATAACTGAAGATGGTCAGTCAGGGATCATTATCCGGCATCTCGAAAATAAAGCCCCCTATTGCATGTGGTATATGCACTGGCAGGGATTAAATCCGGAGAAAGGGGTAGGCTGGGAAGCATTTAAAACCGTTACAGACAGGATCAATAAACACCTGTCAGACAAGGTGGTATGGATGCGTCCGGGTGATATTGTTACTGCATATCACCATTCCGGAGGCTGGAGCTTTGCAGAAGATCTTTAAGAAAAGACTATTTCTTCCTGATTCCGATACCCGGAAGATCGTCGGGGATTGAATAGAATGGGGCACTATAGGCAGGTCCGTTCGTGAAAGGTTCATTTTCAGGATCTATATGAGGATCCAGATCAATGAAATCAAAACAACCCAGTCCGGCTGCAAAATGAACAGAGCAGCCAAGGGCTAGTTTTGTCTCAAGCATGCAACCGATCATAAGCTTAATATTTGCGCTGCGGGCAATAGCTGCAATATCGAGCGCTTCGATAATGCCTGATTTCATCAGCTTGATATTGATAACATCTGCGCAACCTGTACGGATGATGTTTATAGCATCGAAACTTGTAAATACTGACTCATCGGCAGCTATCGGAACCGATGTATGGTCTTTCACAAATCTCATACCTGCCAGATCAGTCTTGATTACCGGCTGCTCAAACAGAACAGGCCGGATTTTGTTTTTCGAAAGTTCTTCAAGAAAATGAACTGCTTCACAGGGTGAGAAACCCTGGTTGGCATCAAGTGTAATACCACAACCGGGAGCACCTTCTTTAATGGCAAGGATCCTGTCAATGTCATCTGACAGATTTTTTCCAACTTTGGTTTTTAAAACCCTGTATCCTTTTTTTGCCAGGCTGGCTGCATTGACCTTCGCTATATCAGAAGGAACGATATCAATTGTATAATCGGTTTCAATTTTATTATTTATACCGCCAAAGAATCTATAAAGGGGAATATCCAGCAGTTTGGTGTAAGCATCAAGCAATGCCATTTCAACAGCACATCGAGCAGTGACCTGAGCCCAGAAAACACTCTTCAGGATTTTGGATACAGATCTGTAATCATTAATATCCCTGCCTTCAATAAACTCTTTACTACTGTTCAGAGTGGAAATAACGGTTGCCTGATTCTCTCCGTTTATTGGCTCAAGGGGAGCTGCTTCACCATATCCTTCAATCCCATTTTCCAAAACAACAGTAACAATCACATTTTCAATACTGTATTTTGTGCCTATAGCAATTTTGAAAGGCTCATCCAATGCGATATTAACAGGATCAACGAAAACCTTTTTGATATTTACTCTCTTCATTTCTTTATGTTTATCTTTGTTCCTGCTAATTTAACTTTTTTAAGATAATCTGCAGAATAAGGGGCTGTTGAAAAAGTCCTTTTTAACTTTTTCAACAGCCCCATATTCACCTCTTCGGAAAAAAAAAGACAATATGAAACCACTACTCCGTCTTACAGGCATAATGATATTGCTGATATTGAATGGTTCCCAATTGAACGGTCAGCAGAATAAGACAGCAAAGATTGCCATCATCCAGGCAACAGGACACTCCAGACAGGATCCTTTTATGGATAGCTATGACCCGTCGCAGGTACGACCGCAAATGATGGCACATTTTAATAAACTGCTCGCTCTTTTCGACGAAGCCGGATCGATGGGTGCCGACCTGGTGTGTGGACCTGAGGATATGCAGCATATTGGTCCCTACGGATTACACCTGGATGTGAATGATCCTGAAACGGGAAAGATACTCTTTAACTCGCTGGCAGTTCCGGTACCCGGACCACTGACAGATATGGTTGCAGCAATTGCCAAAAAACATAATATGTATATAATAGCACCCATTTATGAAGCCTCAGGAGAAAAGATTTATAATACAGCAGTTATTTTCGACCGTAATGGTAAAATAGTCGAAAAACACCGGAAAACGGTTCTGCCTGTAATGGAGACCTGGCTGGTTTCCACAGGTGATGAATATGAAGTGTATCGTACTGATTTCGGAGCGATTGCCGTAGCAACCTGCTGGGAGCTGTCATATCCTGAAATAACCACAATCTATGCTCTTAAGGGAGCAGATATTGTGTTTAATCCAACCATGGCCCTTGACAATAAACCCGGTGAAAGCCTGAGCACAGCACCAATGCTTATAACCCGGGCAAAAGACAATTCGGTATATATTGCACCTGCAGTTTTAGGAAGAGAGGGCAACGGAATAATTGATTTTAATGGCAATGTACTGGCAGAAGCTCCCGGAAAAGAAGATTGCGTGATAATGGCTGAAATTGATTTTTCAAAGGATCGCACAGCTGCCAGTAAATGGTGGGAAACTATTAACGGGACGAATAATACAAAAGCAATGCACTATCAATCGCGCCGTCCTGAAACTTACAACATGATTACCAATGCAAATCCTCCTGTACTGGAGAAGTACAAAGATATTCACCTGACTACAGGCGACCTGGAACGACAGTTAAAAGCGGTAAGAGAGGTCGATTACGGACCGACCTCAGCAAATCAACCACCTGTAACTGAGCTTTCAGCAATCGGACTGCATGTTATACCCTATCCCAGGCAGGTGACTTCAACCGGGTCTGGTTTTAGTTTTAAGAATGACTTAACGATTGTGCTGGATAAAGATCATTCTGCTTCCGACCTTTTTGCAGCTGAAGAATTGATAGCGGATCTGAAGAATGAATGGGAGATTAGTGCAAAAATAGGAATAAGGGGAACATATCCATCAGTTATACTTACAAGACATCAGGCAGCAAAAACACTGAAAGATCAGGGATATCAGATCATAACAGGAGAAAAAGAGCTTGTGATTAAAGCCCGTGGAGAATCAGGTCTGTTTTACGGAACACAAACATTACTTCAGCTTATTCAGAAAACCGGCAACGGGTTTAAGGTTCCCGGTCTGGAGATAACCGACTGGCCCGATATAATGCAGCGTGCCATACATTATGATACCAAGCACCATCAGGACAAGGCCTCTTATGTTAAGTCATTTATAAAGGATCTTTCGAGATATAAGTTAAATATGCTTGTTTGGGAATGGGAAGATAAGTTTGCCTATCCAAGCCATCCTGAAATTGGCGCCCCGGGTGCATTTACCATAGAAGAGATGCAGGAATTCACAAGATATGCAAAAAAATACCACATACAGATTGTTCCTCTTGTTCAGGGGCTCGGGCATGTGAGCTTTATTCTTAAATGGCCGCAATACAAGCATTTAAGAGAAATAGAGGCATCGAACTGGGAATTCTGTCCGCTTAAAGAGGGCTCGTATGATCTCCTTTTTGACCTGTGGAAAGATGCAGTTGATGCCACCCCCGGATCGGAATATATTCACATCGGTTCAGATGAGACTTATGAACTGGCAGCTTGTGAAAAATGTAAGGCCAGATCAGAAGAGATCGGGAGAAGTGGTCTTTACCTTACATTTATTAACAGGGCCGCTGAATATCTTAAGAAAAAAGGCAGAAAAACGATGGCATGGGAAACACCTATGGGATGGAAAACAGGCAGATCTCCTGCAAAAGGAGTTGAGCCGGTCAGCGGACTGGTCTTTACTGAAAGCTATGATTACGAAACTCCTGATCTGAAATATGTTAAAGAGGCCAAATCACTTGGTTTTGAGGTGTTTGCCTATGATCCTAACCCGGGAGTAGTACCATTAATGGTTCCTTATGATTTTGAGAAAGGTGAAAGAGGTGAGTTGAGAACAGGTAGTCTTGAAAAGTCTTACAGGTTTTTATCCCATGCTGCAAAAACCGGAGCATTCAGCGGAATGATCTGTACCTCGTGGGATGATGATGGTCTGCACAACCAGATGTGGATGATGCATTTCATAAATGCAGCTGCATGGTCATGGAACGGTAGCAAGCCTGTGCTGGACGAGTTTAGAAAGTCATTTTTCACCAGTTATTATGGAGTGCCTGCTACGGGTATAGAAGAACTCTATAGACTTCTGAATGAGGGTGTTTACTATTATTCCAGGACAATGGAACGTAATGTATGGCACTATGGAGAAATCGGACAGACTCATCTGCCTGATCTTCCAAGAGGTGATGCATTGGAATACGATCCTTTCTGGAACACAGCCTATAAAGAAAAAGTAATCCTGTCAAAAGAAATACTGAATAAAATGAACAGGGCGCTGCAAATCATCTCTGAGAATAAGAGCGCAGGAGTCAGCCATGGTTATGATTTTGAGATATACCGTACAACAGCAGAGCTTGTGAAGCATACATGCCTTATTTACCTCGATCTGTCAAACCTTGAATATGCAATAAAAGAGGCTCATATTAACCGCTTTATTGATTATAATGTGTCGCTGAAGAGTTTGCTCAATGCTCAGCAGATAATCGAAAGTTCCCTTAAAAGAAGAGAAAATGTTTATAATGATCTGGTATCTGTTTATGAGGAAACCCGTCTGCCTAAAGGCTTTTCGACCAAAGACAAATCCTTCTTCTGGCAGCAGGACAGGGCCCGTCATTTTGCCTTTCGAAGACCCGATATGACCTTTCTGATCTATGACGAACAGTTACTGGATATGGAAGGCTATCTTGAAAAGTTAAAAGATTATATTGAATACTTCAGGGAAACCGCCATCAACTGATCCATTATATTTCCCGCCTGACCTATCCTTTGAGTCCACCGAAGCTTTACTCAAAGACGGATTAAACATCCCCGGATAACTCAAATCCCTGTCGGTAAGTCAGATTATCAAGGTCTGCTGCTTTACTGTCATTTAGAATGGTCTCATATTCAGGTGAGAATAGCAATTGCTTATTACCTGTGCGATATGACAGATTTGCAAGATGGATATGTACGGAACTGTTATGACCTTCAACAATACTGCCATTAGGCTGTTTCCTGGTTCTGATACAATCGATATAATTCAGAATATGAGCCTTAAGAGGGAAGATACCTTTGTCCTGGGTAACAAGTTTTTCATCTTTGTCAAATACCTGCCAGCCTCCTCCCATACGTCCAAGATACATCATCTTTTTTGTACCAAGAATATCCACCCTGGTTGAATTCTGCATCCATTTAGGATAGATTTTCCCCATACGGACATCCAACCCTTCCTTTTGCATATATGGCGTGCATTCTCCTGTTTCCAGGGTCATAACCCAGTCTCCAAAATCGAATGTTGTCATTTGATAATCAGGCACATCTCTCTTATCATTGAAGGAATATCTGCCACCCGAGCAATAGACCGACTTTGGTAAACCGGGAAACCCCAGTACCATTCTTGCCATATCAAGCTGGTGTATTGATCCACCTGATGTTACATACCCTCCTGAATAGTCCCAATAGTAACCCCACGATTTATGACGTGAAACATTATATGGCGCTTCAGGTGCAGGTCCCAGCCACATATCCCAGTCTATGGTATCCGGGGCATTGCTGTTTTCCTTTTCATTGAAAGGGACAGGTCCGTCGAGCAGTTCCCGAACATGAACAGATACAATATCTCCGAGTTCGCCACTCTTAATATAATCTCTTGCTGTAATTGCATAGTCGGCACTTCTGTTTTGCATTCCGCACTGAACAATACGCTCATACTTCATTGCAGCTTTTATCATCTGTTGTCCCTCAAAGATGGAATGTGAGACTGTCTTTTCAACGTAAACATCCTTCCCTGCCTGACAGGCCCATATTGCAGCCAGTGCATGCCAGTGTTCGGGTGTCTCAATAAAAACGCCATCAACCTCCTTATCATCGTACACCTTGCGCATATCTCTTACGGCAATGGGTTTGAATCCCTGGATCTTCTCAAGTTCTGCTATAGCCCGTCCTCCCCTTTCATCATCAACGTCGCAGACATATTTTATCATCATATTTTCACCTGCATTTGCTGCTTCAAGAATCAGGTTGGTCCCCCATGATCCGGCACCAATAAGCGCCAGGATCACCTTGTCGCTGGCGGGTTTTTCTTTACCTGCTGAAAAAGTTGGCTTAATTGTTTTCCTGTAATCAGGAATTTCGGAT